>Ga0209040_10000208_pt1 | contig 41583 bp, 37 predicted proteins | sample BogFormECP12_OM3_FD_188240 | JGI IMG/M metagenome (GOLD analysis project Ga0209040, IMG submission 188240) | Bog forest soil microbial communities from Calvert Island, British Columbia, Canada - ECP12_OM3 (SPAdes) (version 2) | ecosystem: Environmental > Aquatic > Freshwater > Wetlands > Bog ... | reverse complement strand
ACCCTCGGCCTGTCGGTCTGGGAGGTGGCGAGCGAGCCCGAGCAGATCCCCGGACTCGGCGCCGCCGCGGTGAAGGCCCTGCGGCGGTTCATGGACACGATGAACGAGCTGCGCGGCCTCAGCGGCCTGCCCGTGGACGGCGAGGGCGCCGCCGAGCAGGCCGCGCAGCCGGTCCCGATCGGAGAGCTCGTGGAGGCCGTCCTCGCCCGTAGCGGCTATGTCGAGGCGCTCGAAGCCGAGCGCACGATCGAGGCGCAGGGCCGGATCGAGAACCTCGAGCAGCTCGTCGAGGTGGGCCGGGAGTTCGACGCGACCGCGGCCGACGGCGAGGACACCCTCGACGTCTTCCTCCAGCAGATCGCGCTCGTCGCCGACGCCGACACGCGCAGCGACGATCAGGGGCTCGTGACGCTGATGACGCTGCACAACGCCAAGGGGCTCGAGTACCCGATCGTGTTCATCGCCGGCTGCGAGGAGGGCGTGTTCCCGCACTCGCGCGCGATCGACGAGGGCGGGCTCGAGGAGGAGCGACGCCTGTTCTACGTCGGCATCACCCGCGCGATGCGCCAGCTCTACCTCTCCTACGCCCGGCGCCGCGCCCTCTTCGGCGCCAGCACCTACGGCCTGCGCAGCCGCTTCCTGGACGAGATACCCCCGGATCTGCTCGACGAGCCGCTGGAGACGGTCTTTCGCCCGGGGGCCTCGGCGGCGCTGTTACGGGGAGGCGTGCAAGGGCGCGCGGCGATGGCGGGCGTCGCACCGGCGGCCGCGCGATGGGGCGATGCGCAGAGCCGGCCCCAGGCCGCCGCCGGGAGCGCGTTCCGGCTCGGCGAGGACATCGTGCACGCCGCCTTCGGCGACGGCGTCGTCACCGGCGTCGAGCCCGACGGCGTGATCGTCGTGCGCTTCGCCGCCGACGGCAGCGAACGCAAGCTGATGGCCGAGTACGCACCGCTGCAACGACGCTGAGGGAGAGTTCCGATCGTGTGGAGGGCATAGCATCCCCGCCATGAGCGCGACGATCATCGACGGCAGGGCGATCGCTCAGCGCATTCGGGGCGAGATCGCCGTCGAAGTGGAGGCCTTCATGGCCGCGGGCGGGCGCGCGCCGGGTCTTGCGACGGTGCTCGTCGGCGAGGACCCAGGCTCGGTGATCTACGTCACCGGAAAGCAGCGCGCGTGCCGCGAGGCGGGAATGGAGGCGTTCGACCGTCGCCTGCCCGCCGAGGCCACGTTCGAGGCGGTCGCCGAGGAGCTGCACGCTCTCCGCGAGGATCCGGCGGTCAGCGGGATCCTGCTGCAGCTGCGCGTGCCGGCGCACCTCGACGGCGGCGCGCTGACGGCGTTGATCTCGCCCGAGAAGGACGTCGACGGTCTCACGCCCGTCAACGCCGGGCTGCTGTCGCTGGGACGGCCGGGGCTGCGCCCCGCGACACCGCTTGGCGTCATGGAGTTGCTGGCCGACACCGGCGTCGCGCTCGAGGGCGCCGAGGCAGTGGTCGTCGGGCGCTCGAACCTGTTCGGCAAGCCGATGGCGCAGATGCTGCTCGCCGCGAACGCGACCGTCACCACCGCCCACTCGCGCACGCGCGATCTCGCGGCCACGTGCGCGCGGGCCGATGTGCTGGTCGTCGCCGCGGGACGCCCGCGGATGATCGGGCGCGAGCACGTAAAGCCCGGCGCGGTCGTGATCGACGTCGGCATCAACCGGATCGCGCCCGAGGAGGCCGGCAACCGCAGCGGCCTCGTCGGCGATGTCGACTTCGACGTCGTCGTCGAGCTGGCATCCGCGATCACGCCCGTGCCGGGCGGTGTGGGGCCGATGACGATCGCGATGCTGATACGCACGACGCTGTACGCGGCCCGCTACCAGGCGAACGTCGGGTCGTTGCTGGGCGGCGTGCGCCTGGAGGAGGCATGAGCCGCCGGAGGCGCCCGTGAGCCTGCGACGGCTTCGCATCGGCGAGCTCGTCACGCTCGCGGGCTCGATCTGCGTGATCATCTCGTTGTTCGAGCCCTGGTACCAGAGCCCGATCGGCAACCTCGACGCGTGGGACACGTTCGGTCCCGCCGTCGCGCTGATCCTGGCCGGCCTCTGCGCGGGCCTCGCGATGGTCCTCAGCGCGCTCACCGAGCGCAGCCCGGCGCTGCCCGTCGCGACCGCGGTCTGGTGCGTGCCGCTCGGGCTGCTCGCGGTGATCGCGTCCGTGATCCGCGTGCTCGAGCGGCCGGATCACGCGAGCGGGCTGTGCGCCGGCAGCTGGCTGGCGCTGGTGGGCTCGGCGCTGATCCTCGTCGGCGCGTGGCTGGCGATGCGTGACGAACGCCCGTCGATGTACCGGCCGGCGACCCCGCAGCCGCGGCCCCGCCCCTGAGATGGGCCTCGACATCGGCCGCCTCTCCCGCGCCGACCGCGTCATCGGCGCAAGCGCGCTGGCGTTCTTCGTGATCCTGTTCTTCCTGCCCTGGTACGGGGGCAGCGCGAGCTCCTCGCTCGGAAACGTAAGCGTGCGCGCGAGCCTCAACGGCTGGCACAGCTTCCACAACAGCCGCTGGATATGGCTGATCACGATCGTCGTCGCGCTCACGTTCGTCTACGCCTCCGCGCGCGGGCTGCCGCTTGCGAGCCCCGTGCCGCTGAGCGCCGTCGTGACCGCGCTCGGTGCGCTCTCGACCGTGCTGATCCTCTATCGCATCGTCCATCACGCCGGCGGCAGCGAAAGCGGCACCGTCGCCGGCGTGCATTACTCCTCCACCTACGGGATCGAAGTTGGCATCTGGCTCGGGCTCCTCGCCGCGATTGGAGTCACATACGGGGGCTACCTGGCGATGCGCGCCGATGGCACCTGGCGGACCGGCCCTAGAATGCGCGCACTGTGATTGGACGCGATGAGGTGCTGCACGTCGCGCGGCTCGCGCGGCTGGAGCTCGGCGAGGACGAGATCGAGCCGATGGCGCGAGAGCTCTCGGCCGTCCTCGACCACGTCGCGAAGATCGCCGAGCTCGACCTCTCCGGCGTCCCGCCGACCTCCCACGTCGTCGAGGTCACCGGCGCGCTGCGCGCCGATGAGCCGCGCCCCTGCCTGGAGCGCGAGGTCGTGCTCTCGCAGGCCCCGGCCGTCAGCGACGAGGGCTTTCTCGTCCCGAGCCCGCAGGCATGAGCGACATCCTCGCGCTCACCGCTGCGGACGCGGCCGAGGAGATCGCGATGGGCAGGCTCTCCGCCGAGGAGCTGTTCGCCGCCTACCGATCGCGCGCGCTCGCCGACCGCGACGCCGGCGAGGCGGGCCTGAACTGCTTCACGTGGGTGGCGGAGTCGACGCCGGCGCCGGCGCCGGCGCGCCCGCTCGCCGGAGTGCCGCTGGCCGTCAAGGACCTGTTCTGCACCGAGGGCGTCCCCAGCCAGGCCGGGTCGCGCATCCTCGAGGGCTATCTGCCTCCCTACACGGCGACCGTCGTTCGCTCCCTCGCCGACGCCGGCGCCCCGCTGCTAGCGAAGACCAATCAGGACGAGTTCGCGATGGGCTCCTCCACCGAGAACTCCGCCTACGGCCCCGTGCGCAACCCGTGGGACCGTGGGCGCGTGCCCGGCGGCTCCTCGGGCGGCAGCGCCGCGGCGGTCGCAGCGGGGCTCGCGCCGTGGGCGCTCGGCACCGATACCGGGGGCTCGATCCGCCAGCCGGCCGCGCTATGCGGGATCGTGGGGCTCAAACCGACGTACGGATCGGTCTCGCGCTACGGCATGATCGCCTTCGCCTCCTCGCTCGATCAAGCCGGTCCGATCACGCGAAACGTCCGCGACGCGGCGCTGCTGCTCGCGCACATGGTCGGCCACGACCCGTGCGATGCGACGTCGATTCAGTTCCCCGAACGCGTGACGTTGCCACACGCCGAGCGCCTTGACGGAATCAAGCTCGGCGTTCCAGCCGAGCTCTCGCAGGACGGCATCGCGCCGGGCGTGCAGCGGGCGTTCGCCTCCGCGCTGGCGCGCGCCGAGGAGCTCGGCGCCGAGCGCCACGACGTGGCGCTGCCGCACGCGCCGCACGCGCTCTCGGCCTACTACGTGCTCGCGCCGGCCGAGTGCTCGTCGAACCTCGCGCGCTATGACGGGGTGCGATACGGCATGCGCGCGCAGGACGCCGAGGACCTGCTCTCGATGTACACGCGCACACGCCACGACGGCTTCGGGCCCGAGGTCAAGCGGCGCGTCATGCTCGGCACCTACGCGCTCTCCTCGGGCTACTACGACGCGTACTACGGGCGGGCCCAGCGCGTGCGCACGAAGATCGCCGAGGACTTCCGCGCGGCCTTCGAGCAGGTCGACTTCATCCTCACGCCGACCGCGCCTACGATCGCCTTCCTGCTCGGCGAGAAGACCGGCGACCCGCTCGCGATGTACCTCAACGACTACTGCACCGTGCCGATGTCGCTTGCCGGCGTGCCGGCGATCTCGATCCCCTGTGGGCTCAGCGACGGGCTGCCCGTCGGGTTGCAGATCGCGGGGCCAGCGTTCAGCGAGAACCGACTCCTCGAAGCGGCCCACGCGCTAGAGATGGCGTTCGAATTCGACGGAGCACCGGCGCGTGTCTGAGCCCTCGCCAGGCGCCGCGCCCGTGGCCGGAGGTGCGATCGTGGCCGGGGTGGCCGCGGAGCGTTCGTGCGAGCGCGAGTGGGAGGCGGTGATCGGTCTCGAGATACACGTGCAGCTCGCGACTGCGACGAAGATGTTCTGCTCGTGCGCGCTGTCCTTCGGCGAGCCGCCCAACACGCACACCTGCCCCGTCTGCCTGGGGCTGCCGGGAAGCCTGCCGGTCGCCAACGCGCGCGCGGTGCACTTCGGGCTGATGATCGGCCTGGCGCTCGGCTCCGAGCTCGCGCCGCGCTCGATCTTCCATCGCAAGAACTACTTCTATCCCGACCTGTCGAAGGGCTATCAGATCTCCCAGTACGACGAGCCGCTGTGCCGCGGCGGGCGCCTCGGCGAGGTGCGCATCCACCGCGTGCACCTCGAGGAGGACGCGGCCAAGCTCATCCACGTGGGTGCGAGCGGGCGAATCCACGGCTCGGACGCGTCGATCGTGGACTTCAACCGCGGCGGCACGCCGCTGGCCGAGATCGTCACCGAGCCCGACCTACGCACGCCCGAGCAGGCAGGCGAGTGGCTGCGGCTGCTGCGCAGCACGCTGCGAGCGCTAGGGGTCAGCGACGTGAACATGGAGGAGGGCTCGCTGCGCTGCGACGCCAACATCTCGCTGCGCAGGGCGTGCAGCGAGCAGCTCGGCGTCAAGACCGAGCTCAAGAACATGAACTCCTTCCGCTTCATCGAACGCGGCATCAGGGCTGAGATCGAGCGCCAGCGCGAGATCCTGCAGGGCGGCGGCGAGGTCGTGCAGGAGACGCTTCACTTCGATCCCGACTCGCACGCGATCACCTCGCTGCGATCGAAGGAGGAGGCTCACGACTACCGCTACTTCCCCGAGCCCGACCTCGTCCCCGTCGCGACCGACGGCGCGATGCTCCAGGCCGCGCGGGAATCGATGTCCGAGCTGCCCGCCGAGCGCGTCGAGCGGCTGCATCGCGAGTACGGCCTCAGCGCCGAGAGCGCGCGCATGCTCGCCTTCCGAGGCGAGCTCGGCGACTACTTCGAGGCCGCCCTGGCCGCCGGATGCGAGCCGCCGCCGCCGGCGCAGGCGCTCGCCAACTGGCTCACCGGCGAGACGCTAGCCCGCCTGGGCGAGGGCGAGGACCCCGGCGACTCGCGCGTGCGACCCGCCGCTCTCGCGGAGCTCGTCGGGCTCGTGTCCGCCAAGCGCGTCAGCGTCGGCGCCGCGCGGCAGGTGCTCGACCGGCTCGTCTCCGATGGAGGCGATGCCGCGGCGATCATCGAGGCTGAGGGCCTCGGCGCGATCGAGGGCGGCGACGCGCTGGAGGCGATCGTTGCGGCGGCGATCGAGGCCAACGCCGACGCCGCGCAACGCGTGCGCGAGGGCAACGCGAAGGCGATCGGCCCGATCGTCGGGTACGTCATGCGCGAGACGAAGGGCCGCGCCGACGGGACCGAGGTCGCGCGCCTGATCAACGCCGCTCTCGGCGCCTGAGCGCGACGCCGCCGTCGGCGTCCGAGCGGGCACTCGCAGTCGCGAGAACCGGTGCGCGCACATTTTGGACTGAGGGCCAAAGGCAATCGCCCGCCGTCGCGCAAATATGCTCGCCATGAACCGGATCGCAGCTAACTCGATCGTTTCATCACCTCGGCGGTTCATCCTGCTGCCCGAGGACTCCGCGGATGGCAGGAGCCAGGGACGGCGAATCCGCCGCTACCAGCTGACCAGCCTCGGGTACGGAGCGGGTCGTGGCCGCTTCAGACTGGGCGCCGGGATTCCCGCGTCGCTCAGTGCTCGCGAGCTCGGTCGCGCTGGTCCTTTGTAGCGCTCTCCTCATGGATCTGTGCCGGCTCCCCTCGGTCGGCGCGAGCGGCATGCGGCCGGGCAGGGGTAGTCATTCCTGTTCGGCCGCGCTGCCGTCCCTGCCATTCGACCTGCCGCGGCCAATCGCGCGAGGTCCGCGATCCCGCACGCGCGGCGTGCGAGCGCCGCCGCGCTAAGCTGATGGCGATGCACGAGGCGAGTCGACACCGCTCCTTCGGCCGCACGGTAGTCGCGGCGGTGGTGCTGCTGATCGCGGCCTGGCTGGCCCTGCACTTCGTCCTCGGCATCCTCTCGTTCGTCTTCTCCACAGCGCTGCTCGTGCTCGTCGTGGTCGCCCTAGTGTGGGCGCTGCGCGCGCTGCTCTGAGCGGCTTGGCGCGATGGCGTATGTGATCATCGCGCTGTGCTTCGGCCTCGCCGGTGGCATCATCGGGCGCTTCAAGGGCAGCTCGTTCCTGCTCTGGTTCCTGATCTCGGGGCTGATCCCGTTCCTCGGCCTGCTCGCCGCGGTCGCCTATCGCTTCGAGCGCGACGAGCTGCGGCGCGAGTGCCCCAACTGCGGTCGCGTGACGAAGATCTACGACGCCCTCTGCACTCGCTGCGGAGCCGAGCTCGAGTTCCCTGACGTCGCGATCGCGCCGGAATCCTGGGAGCGCACGCCGGCCGCGCGCTCGCGCTGAGCGGCCGCGACCGGCAGCGCGGCGGCAGCTTCTCCGGCGACCCGTCCTCGCCCGCGGGTTAGGGGTGCCTCAGCCGTCTTTGGCCGCCCTAAGCGGCCTCGTTTCATACGCTGTGGCGATGAGCAGTGAGGCGAACACGGCCACCGCTCCGGAATCGATCCTGAGCCGCTGGATACACCGCGCGGGCTTCAGCAACGAGCCCGAATTCGTGCTGCGCGTAGTTCAGCCGGCGCTCGTGGGGATGATCGACGGGACCGTCTCCTCGCTGGCGCCGATCTTCGCGGCGGCGATCTCCTCGAACTCTCACACCGCGCTGCTGGTCGGCTTCGCGACGGCGCTGGGCGCAGGGGTCAGCATGGGCTGGTCGGAGGCGCTGTCCGACACCGGCGAGCAGACGGGGCGGGGATCGGCGCTCGTCCGCGGCGCGATCACGGGCGGCATGACGACGCTCGGCGGGATCTTCCACACGCTGCCGTTCTTCATCTCCGACGTTCACAAGGCACTTATCGTCGCCGGCGCCGTGGTGGCGGTCGAGCTTTTCGCGATCGCGTGGATCAGGAAACGCTTCCTCAACGTCTCGATGCGCTCCTCGCTGCTGGTCGTCACCGTCGGCGGAGCGATCGTGCTGGCGATCGGGGTCGGGATCGGCTCCGCATAGCCGGCGTCCGCGCCCCAAGGGCGCGGAAAACCCACTGGTACACTGGGCTTTTTCCAGCTAATACGAGGAAAGGAGGCGGCGATATGCGGGCTGTGGATGCCTTGATGGAATGTCTGAAGGCGGAGGGCGTGGACGTCGTCTTCGGCCTGCCCGGCGGCGCCAACCTGCCGACCTACGACGCCTTCGTCGACGCCGGGATCCGCCACATCCTCGTGCGCCACGAGGCCGGCGGCGGTCACGCCGCCGAGGGCTACGCGAAGGCCACCGGGAAAGTCGGCGTCGCGTTCGCAACCAGCGGACCGGGCGCGACCAACCTCGTGACGCCGATCTGCGACGCGATGATGGACTCCGTTCCCGTCGTCTTCATCACCGGCCAGGTGCGCACCGAGCTGCTCGGCACCGACGGCTTCCAGGAGGCGGACACGCTTGGCATCACGATGCCCGTCGTCAAGCACTCGTTCATGATCCAGGACCCGCAGGAGATCCCGCGCGCGATCCACGAGGCCTTCCACATCGCCCGCACCGGCCGTCCCGGCCCGGTGCTGGTCGACCTGCCGATGGACCTCTCGCGCGCGGACATCGCCTACGAGCCCGTCGGCGACGTGCGACTGCCCGGCTACCAGCCGAAACTGGAGGGCAACCAGAAGCAGATCCGCCAGGCCGCCAAGGCGCTCGCGTCCGCGCAGCGGCCCGTGATCTACGCCGGCGGCGGAGTGGTCAACGCCAACGCCTCCGAGGAGCTGACCGAGTTCGCCACCAGCGATCGCTTTCCGGTGACGTGCACCCTGATGGGGCTCGGCGCGTTCCCGGCGCCGCACCCGCAGTGGCTCGGGATGCTCGGCATGCACGGCACCCGCGCCGCGAACTACGCGATGGACGAGGCCGACCTGATCTGCGCGGTCGGCGCGCGCTTCGACGACCGCATCACGGGCAAGCTGTCCGAGTTCGCTCCGCGCGCGAAGTTCATCCACATCGACGTCGATCCGGCCGAGATCTCCAAGAACGTGCCCGCGCACATCCCGATCGTGGGCGACGCCAAGCATGTGCTCGCCAAGCTCGTCGTGGAGTACCGAGCGATCGGCGCCGATCCCGCGCGCCTGGACGCCTGGTGGAGCCGTATCGAGGGCTGGCGCGCGAAGTACCCGCTCGCCTACGAGGACTCCGAGGACTCAGAGATCAAGCCGCAGTACATGATCCAGGCGCTGTACGAGGCGACCGGTGGCCAGGCGATCGTGACCAGCGACGTCGGCCAGCACCAGATGTGGACCGCCCAGTACTACGATTTCCCGGCGCCGCGCCGCTGGGTCAACTCGGGCGGGCTCGGAACGATGGGCTTCGGCCTGCCGGCCGCGATGGGCGCCCAGGTGGCGTGCCCCGACGCGGTCGTCTGCTGCGTCGCCGGCGATGGATCGGTGCAGATGAACGCTCAGGAGCTCGCGACGTGCGCGCAGAACGAGATCCCGATCAAGGTGTTCATCATGAACAACGGCTACCTGGGGATGGTCCGCCAGTGGCAGGAGCTGTTCTGGGACGGCCGCTATAGCCACGTCGACACCGGCGAGTTCCCCGACTTCGTCAAGCTCGCCGAGGCCTATGGCGTGACGGGCATGCGCCTGTACGACAAGAACACGCTGGTCGATGACATGAAGCGCGCGATCGCGACCGAGGGGCCGGTGCTCGTGGACGTGCGTGTGACCCGCGAGGAGAACACCTACCCGATGATTCCCGCGGGCTCCGCCGCGCGGGAGATGGTGGGATGAGCACGCTGATGGGCGAACCAGGCACCAAGGATCCGCTCAGCCTCGAGGAGCTCGAGGCCGCCGCGAGCCTGCGCACAGGGCGCAAGCACGTTCTCTCGATCCTCGTCGAAAACAAGTCCGGTGTCCTCACGAGGATCGCCGGCCTCTTCGCGCGGCGGGGGTTCAACATCGACACGCTCACGGTCGGGCCCACCGAGGACGAGTACGTCTCGCGGGTGACGCTCACCGTCGACGGGGCGCTGCATCCGATCGACCAGGTCACAAAGCAGCTGCACAAGCTCGTCAACGTGCTCAAGATCCGCGACCTCGAGCCCGCCGACACCGTTGCGCGCGAGCTCGCGCTGTTCAAGGTCTCCGCGGACGGCGTCCAGCGCGGCGAGCTGATGCAGATCGCGGAGATATTCCGCGGCAAGGTCGTCGACGTCACCAAGCGCGCCGTCATCATCGAGATCACCGGCACGACCGACAAGATCGCCGCCTTCGAGAGCATGGTGCGCCCCTTCGGGCTGATCGAGATGATGCGCACCGGCGAGATCGCGATCTCCAGAGGCCGCACCGAGACCTAGAGACGGTGCCCTCGCACCCTGATGGGCAGTTCGCGGGCGCACGGACACGGCCACACGCGCCGTTCTCGCTCAGCGAGGCCGAGCACGAGGCGCTCGCGGCGCGGCTCGCGCAGGCCCTCACCCGCGCTCGCCGCAGCGGCGAGCCCACGCTGGCGACGCTGACGGTGTCGCTCACCGGCGACGTCGACCCGTCCGCCGTCGCGTGCGCCTCCAGGCGCGCCGGCGAGCCGTGGTTCGTCTTCGAGCAGCCCGACCGGCGGCGCGCCGCGCTGGCATGCCTCGGCGAGGCCACGCGCATCAGCGCGGCCGGCGATGAGCGCTTCGCCAGCGTCGCGGCGCGCTGGCGCGCACTCGCGCAGGGAGCGCTCGGCGACGGCCCCGGCGGCGCGGCCGCGCCTGCGCCGCTCGCCGTCGGCGGCTTCGCATTCGCCCCCGACGGGGGCGCCGCGCCGCACTGGGAGGGCTTCGAGCCGGCGTCGCTGAGCGTGCCCGAGGTCGCGCTCTCGCGCCTGCCGGGAGCGGGGGAGGGGGTGCGCATGACGCTCGCCGCGCTCGTCTTCTCCGACGACCTCGTCGAGCAGCTGCACGCGCGCCTGCGCCGGCGACTGGCCGAGCTGAAAAGCGCGCCGCTGCCGCTGCTCGACCCGGCCCCGGTGGGGCGCTTCAGGGTCGCGGGCGCGATGCCGCCCGAGCACTACGAGCAGGTGGTTCAGCGCGCGGTGGCGGAGATCGCCGCCGGCGGTCTCGAGAAGATCGTGCTCGCGCGCGAAGTGCACGTGCACGCGCCAGCCGACTACGACCCCGCGGCGGTCTTCGGCGTCCTGCGCGAGGAGTTCCCCTCCTGCTTCGTCTTCTGCGTGGGGCGCGGAGAGAGCGCGCTCGTCGCCGCGAGCCCGGAGCTGCTTGTGCGCCGCGAGGGCCAGCGCGTGAGCACGCTCGCGCTCGCGGGCTCGACGCGCCGCAGCGCCGACCCGGCGATCGACGATCATCTCGGCGAGCAGCTGCTGCGCGACCCCGGCTATCGCGAGGAGCACGCGATCGTCGCGCGCCGCATCGAGCGCACGCTGCGCCCGCACTCGGTGTGGGTGACCTCGGCCCCCGAGCCCGGCCTCGCCCGCATCGCCAACATCCAGCACCTCGCCACGCCGATCCGCGCCCAGCTGGCCTCCCCGATCGAGGTGCTCGAGCTCGCCGGCATGATGCACCCCACGCCCGCGGTGGGCGGCGAGCCGCTCGCGCGCGCCGCGCCGCTGATCCCCGCGCTCGAGGGACTCGACCGTGGTTGGTATGCCGGGCCGGTCGGCTGGACCGACGCCGCCGGCGACGGCGAGTTCTGCGTAGCGCTTCGCTGCGCGCTCCTGAGCGGACGCGTCGCGCGCTGCTACGCCGGCAACGGCATCGTGCGCGGCTCCGAGCCCGCGCGCGAGCTCGCCGAGACGGAGATCAAGCTGCAGGCGCTGCTGCCGCTGCTCACCGGCTGAGCGCGCTCGCGACGGCCTCCCAAACGCCGCCATGAAGCGCCAAGTTCGCCGGGCGCGAGCTGCGCACCTCGATCACGCTCGAGGTCTCGCGGGCGAGCGCGCGCTCGAGCGCGGCGCGGAACGCTTCGAGATCCGCAGGCCGCTCGTGGGCGAGCCCGTACAGGGCGGCGGCCGCGGCGAAGTCCAGGCCCGTCGGCGTCGCGACGTGGCGCGTGTAGATGTCCTGCGCCTCCCTCTCGGTGGCCACGACCTCGGGCGCCGAGCCGCCGCGCGGCGACCCCGCCGCGGCGGGCGGGGACGTCTCGCCGGCCGCGTTCGGCTCGCTCGCGAGCGCGATGCTCGCTCGCGAGACGGGCAGGAAGTCGAAGATGCCCCCACCCCCGTTGTCGAGCAGCACGATCGTCAGGCGCAGGCCCAGGCGCCGAGCCGCGAGCAGACCGCCGATGTCGTGCGCGAGCGCCACGTCGCCAATCAGCAGCACGACCGGCTCGCCGCCGGCACCCGCGTCCCCGCCGTCACCCGGATCGGCATCGGGCTGCCAGGCGGCGGCCGCGCCGAACGCCGCCGAGACGGTGCCGTCGATCCCGTTCGCGCCGCGGTTGCAGAGGACCCTCGGCGGGTCTCCTCGCACCGGCCAGAACGTCTCGATGTCGCGCACCGGCATCGAGGAGGCCACGAACAGCGTCGCCGGCGCCGGCAGCAGCACGCCGAGCTCGGCGGCGACCGCGGGCTCGGACAGGCCCGAGTCGCGCAAGGCGCCGAGGATCGCCTGCGAGGCAAGCTCATCGGCGCTGCGCCATGAGGCCAGCCAATCGCTCGCCGGGCCCTGCGGCGGGCCTCCGGGAGCGGCAGCGGCCAGCCGCGTGAGGGCGCGCGCGGGGTCGATGCGGAGCGAGTGCGAGACCACCGCCGCGGGGTCCTGCCAGGCGTCCTCCGGGTCGAGCGCGATCTGCCTGACGCCATCCAGGCTCGCGAGCCAGTTGCGAAGCGGCTTGGACACCGGCAGGTCGCCGACGCGGAGAACCACGTCGGGGCGCATCGCCGCGGCGAAGGACGGCTCGCGCAACAGCGCGTCGTAGTGGGCGATCGCGGCCGAGCCACGGCGCGCGCCGGAGAGCGGGTCCGCGAGCAGCGGCCAGCCGTGGGCGCTCGCAAACGCCGCTGCCGCCTGCCCGAGCGGCGTGGGTCGCTCGTGGCGACCGGCCACGATCACCCCCCGCGTGGCGCCGGTGAGCAGCTCGCCGAGCTCGCCGATCGCCGCGCTCGACGGCGGCGCCGCGCGCGGGCGGCGCACGTATGCCGCTCCGTCGGGGCGTGGGCTGTCGTCGCTTGGGAGCTCGACATCGCCGACCAGCGGCTCGCGCAGCGGGAAGTTCAGGTGCACGACTCCTGCCCGTCCGGAGAGCGCCGTCCAGTAGGCACGGCAGGCGAGCGTGCGCATCCAGCGCAGGTTCGCCCGGCCGGCGTCGGGCAGGTCGACCTCGAAGAACCACTTCGCGGCCGCGCCATACAGGCCGAGCTGGTCGATCGCCTGTCCCGCCCCGTTCTCGCGAAGCTCGGGGGGACGATCGGCGGTCAGCGCCAGCAGCGGCACGCGCGCCTCGCGCGCCTCGACGACCGCGGGCAGCAGCTCGGCGGTGGCCGTTCCCGACGTGCACGCCACCGCCACCGGCAGCCCGCTGGCCTTGGCGAGCCCGAGCGCGAAGAAGCCCGCGCAGCGCTCGTCGACGTGCGAGTAGCAGCGTAAGCGGGGCTCGCGGGCGAGCGAGATCACGAGCGGCGCGCAACGCGAGCCCGGGGAGGTGCACGCCGCGCGCATCCCGCAGCGCGCGAGCTCATCGACGAAGGCGGCAAGCAGCGAGTAGGTGTCGGTTGTGCTCGGCATACGATGCGCCGGTGCCCGAGAGCGTTGTCCTCCTGCACGGGTTCGCTGGAACGAGGCGCGCCTGGGACGGCGTGCTGGAGCGGCTGGACCCGGAACGCTACCTGTCGCTCGCGCTCGACCTGCCCGGGCATGGGCTGGCGTTCGACGCGCCGGCGCCGATCACGTTCGCCGCGTGCGTGCAGAGCGTGCTCGCGCTGGCACCCGCGAGCTTCGCGCTGTGCGGCTACTCGCTCGGCGGCCGCGTCGCGCTGCAGGTCGCGCTGGCCGCGCCCGAGCGGGTGAGCGCCTTGGTGCTCGTCTCGACCAGCGCGGGGATCGAGGATCCTGGGCAGCGCGCCGCACGGCGCGAGTCCGACGGCCTGCTCGCGCGGGAGCTGGAGGAGCGGCCCTTCGAGCGGTTCCTCGAGCGCTGGCGCGGACAGCCGCTGTTCGCCGACGAGCCCGCCCGCGTTAGAGAGCTCGCGCGCGCCGACCAGCTGCGCAACCGACCGCGGGCGCTCGCGGCGGTCCTGCGGGGTCTCGGCACGGGGGAGATGGAGCCGCTGTGGGATCGGCTCGCCGAGCTCGAGATGCCCGTCGCGGTAGCCGTCGGGAAGCGCGACGAGAAGTTCCTCGTGCTCGGGGAGCGCATGGCCGCCGCGCTGCCCCGCGGGCGCCTGCACGTGCTGCCCGGCGGTCATCGCCTGCCGCTGGAGAGCCCCGCCGAGCTCGCGCGCGTGATCGACGGCGCTACCGACCGGCCGCAGCGGCGAACTGGGAGAGCACGCTGAAGGCGGCGTTCTCGGCGTGTGAACGGCGCTCAGAGCGGATCGACGCCGAGGCCGCCCCCTGTCGGCAGCGCGATCGCGCCCGCGCTGGGAGCAAGCGCGTCCGACAGGCCCTCGAACAGACCCAGCGTCGCCAGACCGCAGTGCGGCAGCGGCCCGCGCGAGGCGAGCGCGGCGGCGGCGTGGAGCGCCGCGGCGACGCCCAGCGGGCCGTCGAGCGTCGAGGCCAGGTAGACCTCCGCGCCGGAGGAGCGCACCAGCGCCGCCGCTGCGAGCAGGCCGGCGATCCCCCCGCAGCGAGAGATCTTCAGGCACACCGCGTCAGCCACGCCGGCCCCGAGCGCGCCGGGCTCGGCCGCGGTCTCGTCGATCGCGATCCGCACCGCGACCCGCTCACGTACGGCACGCACCGCGCGAAGCCCCCGCGCGGGCTCCTCCACCAGCTCGAGCCCCGCCGGGGCAAGCGCCTCGATCGTGCGGACGGCCTGTGCGACGTCCCACGCGCCGTTCGCATCCAGCCGCAGCGCGATCCCCGGGCCGGCGGCCGCGCGCGCTGCCGCGACGCGCCCGGCGTCGTCGCCGACGCCGACCTTGAGCTTCACGCACTCGAAGCCCGCTCGGGCCGCCTCGGCGACCTGCGCCGCGACGCCCGCGCGGTCGGTCGCCGCGATCGTCGCGTTGACGGGCACCTTCGCGGCCGGCACGTCCGTGAGCAGGGCCGCGACCGGGCGCCCCGCGCGGCGCCCGGCGCGGTCCCACAGGGCGAGGTCGATCGCGGCGAGCGCCTGCGGCACGTCGGCCGCGCGCCTGCAGGCTTCGAGCACCCGCACCCCGCTCTGCGCGCGCTCGCCGGCCCGCGCGACGACGCCGACATACGTCCGAAGCGCCCGCAGCACGACGCCGGCGTCGGGTCCGTCGTAGCCGGGCAGCGGCGCGGCCTCGCCGTAGCCGCTGAGGCCGTCCTCGCCGGTCAGCGAGACCTGGAAGACCTCGCGCTGGGATATGTTCCCGTGCGCCGCGCGCATCGGCGTCGCGAGCGAGAGCACGTGGCGCTCGAGCTCGAGCTTCACGAGGCGACGCCGCCGCTCGCCAGGATCCCGGCCGAGAACAGCAGGCAGAACAGCAGCTGCAGCGCGCCGGTCCCGGCCAGCGCACCGTTCAGCGCGGGGCCGTCGGTGCGAGTGCGCACGACCCGCGTGAGGCGCAGCGCGAGGGGGATCGCAAGCCAGGGCAGCAGCAGCCAGGCGCTCATCGAGCCGAGCACCCACGGCAGCGGCGCGGTCGCAAACGCGAGCGCGAGCATCGCCGCATAGAGATTGCGCGTCCGTGCCCGCCCGAGCCGCACCGCGAGCGTCCGCTTGCCCGCTCGCCGGTCGGTGTCGATGTCGCGGACGTTGTTGACGACGAGGATCGCGCTCGCGAGCAGTCCCACCGGCACCGCGCACACGAACGCCTGCCAGGTCAGCTCGCGCACCTGCACGAAGTAGGAGCCGGCGACCGCCACCACGCCGAAGAACAGGAACACGAACAGCTCGCCGAGGCCCTCGTAGCCGTAGGGGCGCGAGCCGCCCGTATAGAGGACGCCGGCGAGGATCGATGCGGCGCCGACGGCGATCAGCTCGGGTCCCGCAACGGCGACGAGGTAGATGCCGCAGGCTACCGCGAGGCCGAAGCTCACATACGTCGCCAGCAGCACCTGTCCGGGCGGCACGAGGCCGCCCGCGGTCACGCGCACGGGGCCAAGTCGATCCTCGGTATCCGCGCCACGCCGCGCGTCCGAGTAGTCGTTCGACAAGTTCGTGCCGACCTGGATGAAGACGGCGCCGAGCAGCGCCGCCACGAACGTGAGAGCTTCGAAGTGGCCCGCGCCGAGCGCCAGCGAGGTGCCGACGAGAACGGGTGCGACGGCCGCCGGCAGCGTGCGCACGCGGGCCGCCATCACCCAGATGCGAACCGCGCTCAACGCTAGGCCCGCTTGGGGAAGCGCGAAAAGTCAGGCCGGCGCTTCTCGCGGTACGCGTCCCGACCCTCCTGGGCCTCTTCGCTTTCGTAGAAGAGGAGGTTCGCGTCGTGGGCGAGCTGCTGGATGCCGCTCAACCCATCCTCGGCGGCGTTGAAGCTCGCCTTCAGCAGTCGCAACGAGAAGGGCGAAACGGCGAGCATCTCCCGGCACCACGCGACCGTCTCCTCCTCCAGGCGCTCGAGCGGCACGACCGTGTTCACCAGACCCATCTCAAGCGCCTCCTGCGCCGAGTACTGCCGGCACAGGAACCAGATCTCCTTGGCCTTCTTGGGACCAACGAGGTTCGCCAGCAGGCCGGCCCCGAAGCCCCCGTCGAACGATCCCACTCGCGGGCCCACCTGACCGAAGCGTGCGTTCTCGGCCGCGATCGTCAGGTCGCAGACGAGATGCAGAACGTGGCCGCCGCCGATCGCATAGCCGGCGACCATCGCGACGACCGGCTTGGGCAGGCGGCGGATCTGCACGTGCAGGTCGGTCACGTGGAAGCGGCCCACGCTCGCGCTCGGCTCTCCATCGGCCAGCGCCGCTTCGTCGAGGTAGCCCGAGTCGCCGCGCACGCGCTGGTCGCCGCCCGAGCAGAACGCGTCCGGGCCCTCGCCGGTGAGCACCACGACTCCCACCTCCGGATCCTCGCGAGCGTCCTCGAGGGCGCGCGACATCTCGATCACGGTGCGCGGGCGAAACGCGTTTCGCAGCTCGGGACGCGCGATCGTCACCTTGGCGATGCCGGCGTCCGCGCCGCTCGACTTCTCGTAGCGAACGTCGCTGAACGGCTCGCTGCCGCTCGGCGTGACTGGCGTCCAGGTGGTACTCACAGGCGTCTCGATCTCGTGCTCACGGCGCGAAGGCTAGCCTGTGGGCGATGGAGATCGAGGGATGGCTTGCGCGGGCGGCCGCGCGGCAGCCCGGTCGCACCGCACTGCAGACTCCCGCGGGAAGCTGGTCCTATCGCGACCTTCACGGCGCCGCCCGCGCGGGCGCGGCCGAGCTCGCTGCGCGCGGCGCCGGGCCCGGCACGCGCGTCGCGATCGCGCTGCCGGGGGGCCTCGCCTTCGCGCAGGCGCTGCACTCCTGCCTGCTGCTCGGTGCGATCGCCGTGCCGCTTGATCTGCGCCTCGCGCGCGCCGAGCAGGTGACGATCGCAGACGGCTGCGATCTGCACGTGCGCGAGCCGCTGGCCGAGCGGGCGCCGCGCGCCGGCGCCGAGCGCGCTCGCGAGCGCCACCGCCTCTCGGCCGTCGCCGCCGTCATCCACACCTCCGGCACCACGGCGGCGCCGCGTCCGGTCGAGCTCACCTACGGCAACTTCCTCTGGAGCGCGCTCGGCTCGGCCGTCGCGCTCGGCTGCGAAGCCGAGGACCGCTGGCTGTGCGCGCTGCCGCTCGCGCACGTCGGCGGGCTCTCGATCCTGATCCGCAGCGCGATCTACGCGACGGGCGCAATCGTGCACGAGCGCTTCGAGACCGACCGCGTGCTGCACTCCCTCGAGCACGAGCAGGTCGCGCTCGTGAGCCTCGTCGGCACGACCCTCGAGCGCCTGCTGGAGGCCGGTCTGCGCGCGCCCGCCCATCTGCGCTGCGCGCTCACCGGCGGCGGCCCGGTCGCGCCGGAGCTGCTGCGCAGGGCGCGCTCGGCCGGGGTGCCCGTGAGCCTCACATACGGCCTCACCGAGAGCTGCTCGCAGGTCACGACCGCGCCCGTCGCCGAAGTCCGCGTGGCCGGGGGGGCGGACGTGGAGACGCTCGCCGGTGGCGAGGGCGCGCCGTCGGACGCGGCCGGCGAAGCGCTGTTCTGCACCCGTGTGCGGATCGCGCCCGACGGCGAGATCCTCGTGCGCGGACCCACGGTCGCCCCCGGCGCGCGCGCCGCCGACGGCTGGCTGCACACGGGCGATCTCGGCTCGCTCGACGAGCGCGGGCGACTGCGCGTGCACGGACGCAGGTCCGAGACGATCGTCAGCGGCGGCGAGAACGTCTCGCCGGCTGAGGTCGAGGCGGTGCTCGAAGGTCATCCCGGCGTTGGCGAGGCGGCTGTGGTGGGGCGCCCGGACCCGCGCTGGGGGGAGGCCGTATGCGCGATCGTCGTGCCGTTAGACGGCGCCCGCCCCGATGAGGAGGAGTTGCGCGCGCACTGCGCCGCCGCGCTGGCCCCGTACAAGGTTCCCAAGCGGATCGAGCTAGCCCGCGGGCCGCTGCCGCGCACGCAGTCGGGCAAGCTCCTGCGCCGGGCGCTGTCATGAGCTTCGACGCCAACGCACACCGGCAGGCGAGCCTGCAGGGCTGGGAAGAGGCGGCGCCCGGCTGGGTCAACCGCGCCGAGCTGCTGCGGGAGCTCGGCGCACCGGTCTCGCATTGGATGATCGCCGCGATCGACCCGCAGCCCGGTCAGCGGGTGCTCGAGCTCGCCGCCGGCCTCGGCGAGACGGCGATGCTGGCCGCCGAACTCGTCGCGCCGATCGGGGGCGTGATCGTCTCCGACCAGGCCGAGGCGATGCTCGCCGGCGCGCGCGAGCGCGCCCACGCGCTGGCCCTCGCCAACGTCGAGTTCCACGTGCTCAATGCGGAATGGATCGACCTCCCGCTCGCCAGCGTGGACGCGGTGCTCTGCCGCTGGGGTTACATGCTGATGGCCGATCCCGCGACCGCGCTGGCGGAGACGCGCCGGGTGCTGAGACCGGGCGGTCGCCTCGCCCTGGCCGTGTGGGACGCGATCGAGGCGAACCCGTGGGCGCTGCTGCCTGCGGCTGAGCTGCGCGAGCGCGGCATCGTCCCCGCCGCGACCGCGTGCGGTCAGCCCCAGCCGGGCCCGTTCGCGCTCGCCGACCGCGAGCGCCTGCGCGAGCTGCTCGCGCAGGCCGGCTTCGCCGACGTCGAGATCCAGACCCTCGACCTCCTCCGCCGGCACGACAGCTTCGACGACCTGTGGGAGAGCACGCTCGATCTCTCCCGCAGCTTCCACGACGCTGTGCTCGCGCAGCCGCCCGAGCAGGCGCAGGCGATCAGGGAGTCGCTGCGGGCGCGCTTCTCCCCCTACGAGGCCGCCGACGGAGTCCTGCTCGTGCCGGGCCGCACCCTCGTCGCGGCTGCAGTTGGATAGCCTGCGGCGCATGATCTACGACGACGACGCAGACCTCAGCCTCCTCGACGGCAAGACCGTCGCCATCATCGGCTACGGCTCGCAGGGCCACGCCCACGCGCTCAACCTCAACGACTCCGGCGTCGATGTCGTCGTCGGTCTGCGCGAGGACTCGCCGTCGGTAGCCCAGGCCCGCGAGCAGGGCCTGGAGGTGCTCCCCGTCGTCGAGGCCGCGAGCCGCGGCGACCTCGTGATGATCCTGCTGCCGGACGAGCGCCACCGCGAGGTGTGGGAGTCGGAGATCCGCGACGGCATCGCCGAGGGCGACATGATCCTGTTCGGGCACGGCTTCTCGATCCACTACGGCGAGATCACCCCGCCCGCGGGCGTGGACGTGGCGATGGTCGCGCCGAAGGGCCCGGGCCACCTCGTGCGCAGGCAGTTCACCGAAGGCAGCGGCGTGCCCGGCCTGATCGCCGTCGCCCAGGATGCCACCGGCTCGGCGCGTTCGCTCGCGCTCGCCTACGCCAAGGGGATCGGCTGCACGCGCGGCGGGGTGATCGAGACCACGTTCAAGGACGAGACCGAGACGGACCTCTTCGGGGAGCAGGCGGTTCTCTGCGGCGGCGCCTCCGAGCTCGTGCAGGCCGGCTTCGAGACGCTCGTCGCGGCCGGCTACGACCCTGAGATGGCCTACTTCGAGTGCCTGCACGAGCTCAAGCTGATCGTCGATCTGATGCACGAGAAGGGGCTCGCCGGGATGCGATACTCGATCTCCAACACGGCCGAGTACGGCGACTACACGCGCGGCAAGCGCGTGATCACCGAGGAGACGCGCGCGAACATGCGCCAGATCCTCAAGGAGATCCAATCCGGCGACTTCGCGCGCGAGTGGATCGCGGAGAACCGTGCGGGTCAGGAGAACTTCCTGCGCATGCGCGCCGAACAGGCCGACAGCGAGATCGAGCACGTCGGTCAAGAGCTGCGCTCGCACATGGACTGGATCAAGCCGGCCTTCTAGGCGCGAGACGCCGCGGTGCTTGCCTACGTCTTCTGGCACCGGCCCCGCGACGGGTTCGCGGTCGAGGAGTACGAGCAGGCCGCCGTCGCTTTCCATCGCTCGCTCGCGCGCATGCCGCCCGTGGGCACGCGCGCGACCGCGGCCTACCGCGTGCCCGAGGTCCCGTGGCTGGAGGGGTCCGGCTACGAGGACTGGTACGTGCTCGACGACTTCGCCGCGCTCGGCGTGCTCAACGAGGCCGCCGTCGGCCGCGGTCATCGCACCCCGCACGATCGCGTTGCGCGCCACTACCGCGCCGGCGCCGGCGGCCTCTACGCGCTGCTCGAGGGAGACGCTCCGTGCCCGGCCGGCACGCCGGGCGAGGCCGCGCCGGCCACCTGGGTCGCCCGCCCGCCCGGGTCCACCGAGCGCGCGCTCGGCGACCTGCTCGGGGATGGCATGGATCCCGAGCGCGCAAGCCTGTGGCGACGACTGCTCGTGCTCGGCCCCGCGCCCGAGTACTGCCTGATCGCGCCCGAGGCGAGCCGGGGCGTGGCCGCCACGCGCCTGCCCGCCGGTTGGACCGCGCAGACCCTCGCGCGCGAGATCCTGTTCACGGGCTGAGGTGGCCGCGGCCGCGCGCGCCGAGCCCGCTCCAGCTCACCGGCTCAGATGCCGCGGCCCGCCGGCCGAGGCGGCGCCAGCTCAGCGGCTGAGGCGGCCGCGCGTTCGCTACACTCGCCTCGTTGCCGCGACTGGCGTTCGGGTGGAGTTCACCACCGGGAAGCGGCGACGATTGCACGCCGCGCGCCTGGGCACCCTCTGATCAGCGACCAACCCTAGAGGTCGGAAAGAGCGAGGAGCCCCATGACGACGAGCCCCCTCACCGAGCAGCAACTGGTCCTTCCCAACGAGCTCAAGCCCGCCGACGGGCGCTTCGGCTGCGGCCCCTCCAAGGTGCGCCCGAAGGCGCTTGCGCGCCTGGCCGTAGACGGCGCCACCGTGATGGGCACCTCCCACCGGCAGAAGCCCGTCAAGTCGCTCGTCGGCGAGGTCCGCGCGGGCCTGCGCGAGCTCTTCTCGGCACCCGACGGCTACGAGGTCGCCCTCGGCAACGGCGGCGCGACGGCATTCTGGGATGCCGCCGCGTTCGGCCTCATACGCAATCGCTCCGCGCACCTCGTGTTCGGCGAGTTCTCACAGAAGTTCGCCGCCGTGAGCGCCGGCGCGCCGTTCCTGGAGGACCCGATCACGCACGCCGCCGACCCCGGCTCCGCGCCGCCGGCGAGCGACCTCGGGGCCGCCGCTGAGGAGGGCAGGGCGGACACGCTCGCGTGGGCGCACAACGAGACCTCCACCGGCGTGATGGTGCCCGTCGTGCGCCCCGCCGGCGCGCAAGGCGCGCTCGTCGCGATCGACGCCACCTCGGGCGCGGGCGGCCTGCCGGTCGATCTGGGTGAAGTAGACGCCTACTACTTCGCGCCGCAGAAGAGCTTCGGCTCCGACGGCGGGCTGTGGCTTGCGCTGCTGAGCCCTGCCGCCCAGGAGCGGATCGCAGAACTCGCCGCCGGGGAGCGCTGGATCCCGGAGTTCCTCTCGCTCAGCACCGCGCTCGAGAACTCCACCAAGGACCAGACATACAACACGCCCGCCGTCGCCACGCTGTTCCTGCTCGCCGACCAGATCGCATGGATGCTCGAGGAAGGCGGCCTGGACTGGTGCATCGCCCGCACGCGCGCCTCCAGCGAGCTCCTCTACGGCTGGGCGGAGGCGAGCGCGTATGCGACCCCGTTCGTGGTCGCGCCCGAGCAGCGCTCGCTCGTCGTCGGCACGATCGACTTCGACGATGCCCTCGACGCCGCCGCCGTGGCCGCGACGCTGCGCGCGAACGGGATCGTCGACGTCGAGCCCTACCGCAAGCTCGGACGAAACCAGCTGCGTGTCGGCATGTTCCCGGCGGTCGAGACCGCCGACGTGCAGGCGCTGACCGGCTGCATCGATTGGATCGTCGAGAGGATCGCGCAGTGAGCGCCGCGACCTCGCACGCCGACGGCCGCGCGCGCGTGCTCGTCAAGGAGAAGATCGGCGATTCCGGCGTGGCGCTGCTGCGCGAGCACTTCGACGTGGACCTCGGCGTCGACTGGCAGGACGGCGAGCTCGCGCAGCGGATCGGCGACTACGAGGGGATCCTGATCCGCTCGGCCACGAAGATGACCGCGGACCTGATCGACAGGGCCGATCGCCTGCGCGTGATCGGACGCGCCGGCGTCGGCGTCGACAACGTCGACGTCGAAGCCGCGACCAAGCGCGGGATCGTCGTCGCGAACGCCCCCGAGTCGAACGTCGTCACGGCCGCCGAGCACACGATGGCGCTGCTTCTCGCGCTCGCCCGCAACATCCCGCAGGCCTACATGTCGCTGACGAGCGGCAAATGGGAGCGCTCGAAGTTCTCCGGCGTGGAGCTGTACGAGAAGACGCTCGGGATCCTCGGCTTCGGGCGCATCGGACAGCTCGTCGCGCAGCGCGCGCGCGGCTTCGGCATGCGCGTGCTCGCGTTCGACCCCTACGTCAGCGCCGAGCGCTATCGCGAGCTCGGCGTGGAGAAGGCGGACGGCCCGCAGGAGATCTACGAGCACGCCGACTTCATCACCGTGCACCTGCCCAAGACCGCCGAGACGGAAGGCTTCGTGGGCGAGGCCGCCTTCGCCGCGATGCGCGACGGCGTGCGCATCCTGAACGTCGCGCGCGGTGGCCTCATCGACGAGCAGGCGCTCGCGAGGGCGCTGGACTCGGGCAAGGTCGCCGGCGCCGCGCTCGACGTGTTCAAGAGCGAGCCGATCACCGAGCACCCCCTGTTCACCTACCCGAACGTGATCGTCACGCCCCACCTCGGCGCCTCCACGGCCGAGGCCACCGACCGCGCCGGTTATCAGAGCGCCGAGCAGGTCGTCGCCGCGCTCAGCGGCGGGGTCGTCTCCTCTGCGGTCAACATCCCCGCGATCGGCGACGAGGACATGGAGATGCTGGGGCCGTTCCTGCCGCTCGCCACGCAGCTCGGGCGACTGGCGATGGGCCTCGCGGAGGGGAGCTCGGTGGAGCGCATCGAGGCCGCCTTCCTCGGGCGGATCGCCGATTTCGACACGCGCCTGCTCGGGCTCGCGGTGATCGTCGGCGCGCTCCAGGGCCGCACCGAGGAGCAGGTCAATCTCGTAAACGCGCCGACGATGGCCCACCAGCGCGGGATCGTGCTCGAGGAGAAGGTCGTCTCCGAGGCCCAGGACTTCAACGAGCTGATCCGCGTCACGGTCATCGCCGGCGAGGAGCGCGTCGCCGTCGCGGGCACTGGCATCGGTCCCGCGCGCGTGCCCCACCTGGTCGAGGTGCAGGAGCGGCGGCTGACGATCGAGCTCGAGCGCTACGTGACCGTGTTCCGCTACCAGGACCTGCCCGGGATGATCGGGCGCGTCGGCACGATCTTCGGCGCCCACGGGATCAACATCTCCTCGGCGGCGGTGGGACACGCGCCCGACGGCGAGGAGGGCGGCGAGGGCCCGCCGCGCCTGGCGGCGATGGTCGTCACGACGGACGCCGCCGTGCCCGCCGAAGTGCTCAGCGAGATCCTCGCGCTCGACGGCTTCGTCGGCGGCTGGTCCGTGGACATCGGCTGACGCCGAAGCGGGCGCCTGATCGGAGGCGTTCGCGGCCGGGCAGCGCGTGCTCGCCGGAACCCAGTTCGGCGGCTACGCCTCGCAGGTCGTCGTGCCCGCCGACGACGTCGTCGCGCTGCCCGAGGAGCTCAGCTTCGAGCAGGGCGCCGCGATCCCTGATCGTCGAGCGGCGAAACGTGGGCAAGGTGGTGCTCACGCCGTGATCCGCTCGCGCGGCTGCTAGGCCGCGACGCTGTCACCTCGCTCCCGCGTTGCCGCATGTGCGGCCCGGTGCTAACGTGCGCGTGGATGTCGTTTCGCATCTCGCTTCTCCTTCTTCTCCTCCCCCCTCGGGGGGAATAGCGCGTGGCGGCCGCGTAGCCGCATACCCAACGGAGAGGAACAGAAAGCGAGATAGAGAAGGAGCACGAACGACATGAGCGCGATCACGGACAAACGCACCGACGCAAACCGCGTCCTGATCTTCGACACCACCCTGCGCGACGGCGAGCAGTCGCCGGGCATCTCCTTGAACACGCAGGAAAAGCTCGAGATCGCACATCAGCTCGCGCGACTCGGCGTGGACGTGATCGAGGCCGGATTCCCGATCACCTCGCCCGGGGACTTCGAGGCCGTGCAGGCGATCTCCCGCGCTGATCTGGCTCCCGTGCACCCGGTCATTTGCGGGCTCGCGCGCACGAGCAAGCAGGACATCGAGGCGGCATGGAACGCCGTGCGCGACGCCGAGCGCCCGCGCATCCACACGTTCATCGCCACCAGCGACATCCACATCGAGCGCAAGCTGCAGACCACGCGCGAGGACGTCAAGGGACAGGTGCGAGCTGCCGTCGCGCAGGCGCGCGAGTACACCGAAGACGTTGAGTTCTCGCCCGAGGACGGCTCGCGCTCGGACGTCGAGTACATGGCCGAGGTGATCCAGATCGCGCTCGAGGAGGGCGCCACGACGATCAACGTGCCCGACACCGTCGGCTACACGATGCCCGACGAGTATCGCGCGATGTTCGAAGAGCTCTACCGCCTGCTGCCCGGCCTGCGCGAGGTCACCGTGTCGGTCCACTGCCACGACGACCTCGGCCTGGCCGTCGCGAACTCGCTCGCCGGCCTGCAGGCAGGCTGCCGCCAGGTCGAGTGCGCGATCAACGGCATCGGCGAGCGCGCCGGCAACGCCTCGCTCGAGGAGATCGTGATGCTGCTGCGCACGCGCGAGCCCGCGATGGGGCTGTGGACCGGGCTGAACACAACCGAGATCGCGCGCACGAGCCGGCTCGTCTCGCGGCTCACCGGCTACCCCGTCCAGCCCAACAAGGCGATCGTCGGGCGCAACGCGTTCGCGCACGAGGCCGGCATCCACCAGGACGGCGTCCTCAAGGAGCGCGCCACATACGAGATCATGGACGCGACGAGCGTCGGGCTGCGCAGCAACTCGATCGTGCTCGGCAAGCACTCCGGCCGCCACGCGCTCAGCAAAGCGCTGCAGGAGATGGGCTTCGAGCTGGACGGCGCTGCGCTCAACACGGCCTTCAAGCGCTTCAAGGAGATCGCCGACCGCAAGAAGCAGGTCACCGCGATGGACCTCGAGGCGCTCGTCACCGACGAGCTGCGCGAGGACCAGTCGGCGTACATGCTCGACTGGTTCGAGGTCGACGACTCCTCGCTGCGGCCCCCGCACGCGCGCGTGTCGGTCACGCTGCCCGACGGCGCGAGCGCCACGGGCAGCTTCACCGGCGACGGCCCGATCGACGCGACCTTCCAGGCGATCAACCAGGCCACCGGGACGGCGCCCACGCTCAGCGAGTTCACGATCGGCGCGGTCACCGAGGGGCAGGACGCCCTCGGTGAGGTCTCGGTCGTGGTCGAGCTCGACGGGGTCACGGGCGCCGGGCAGAGTGTCTCCACGGACATCATCGACGCCGCCGCGCGAGCCTACGTGAGGGCGCTGTCGGTCGCTGTCGCCCGCGCACAGGCGGGCGAGGCGATCGGGTTGCCCGAGGCAGCCGGGAGCTGAGCGGCGAGACGCACATCGCCTATCACGTTGTCGGGCGCGGCGACGTTGATTTCGTACACGTGCCCTCGTTCATCTCCATGTTCATCGACGCCGGGCATTCACGCTATGTCGCCGAACACGTCGCAGGCGCGCGCTACGTCGAGCTTCCCGGCGACGGGCAGCCGTCGGCGCGCGACCCTGAGGACACAGCTCCCGAGATCGACGGCTTTCTCACCGTGGTGGCGCGGCCGGCGACGAGCGAGCGGGTGCTTGCCACCGTCATGTTCACCGACGTCGCCGGCTCGACCGAGCTCGCCGCCGAGCTCGGCGACGCCGCCTGGCGCGAGCTGCTCACCCGCCACGACCGACTGATCACAGATGAGGTGCTACGTCACCGTGGGCGCGTGGTGAAGTCGCTCGGCGACGGCGCGCTCGCGCTGTTCGACGGCCCGAGCCGTGCGCTCGGGTGCGCGCTGGCGATCCGCAGCGGCCTCGCGCAGCTCGGCCTGCAGAGCCGCGCCGGGCTGCACACCGGCGAGTGCGAGCTGCTCGCCGACGAGGACGTAGGGGGCATTGCCGTCCACATCGCCGCGCGCATCGCAGCGCTCGCGCAGCCCGACGAGGTGCTCGCGAGCAGCACCGTGCGCGATCTCTCGATCGGATCGTCCTTCCGGCTTCAGAGCCGCGGCGAGCAGCTCCTGAAGGGCGTCTCCGAGCGGTGGCGGGTGTTCGCGGTCGAGGCCGCACGTCGGCCGGCGCCGCCCACGCCCTGTCTGTGATAGCGTACGCCTGTATGGTCCCAGCGAGGACGGACACAACAGCCGCGCGAGCCGGCGCGGCCGCGGCCGCCACGGCGGAGGCCAAGAGCCTGGCTGAGCCGGCGGCGGTCGAGCAGGCGGCCGTTGCGCCGGCGGTCGAGCCTGCGGCGGTCGAGCCTGCGGCGGTCGAGCCTGCGGCGGTCGAGCCCGCCGTCATCGGCGCGCGCGTGAAGGCGCTGCGCGAGTCCTCCTCGCTGTCGCTGCGCGATCTCGCAGCCCGCAGCGGCGTCAGCGCGCCGATGCTCTCGCAGGTCGAGCGCGGGGAGACGAGCCCCACGCTCACCGTCGCCGCGCGTATCGCCGCGGGCCTCGAGCTGCGCCTCTCCCAGCTGCTGCGCCTGGACGAGGGCGACTCCGTGACGATCGTGCGCGCGAGCGAGCGCAGCCGCGGCGGAAGCGCCAGGCGCGGGCACCGCTTCGAGGTCCTCACGGCCGCGCAGCCCGGCCAGCGCGCCGAGCTCTCGCGCCACACGCTCGCCCCCGGCGGCGCCACCGGCGGGGCCGGCGACCCCCCGATGCACGAGCCCGGCAGCCGCGAGACCGCGGTCGTCGAGCACGGCTCGGTGGCGCTCGTCTGCGACGGGCAGCGCTACGAGCTGCGCGAGGGCGACTGCGTCACGTTCGACGCCGATCTGCCGCATCACTTCGAGAACGACACCGACGCCGAGGCCGCCTTTCTGGCGGTCGTCGCGGCGGGACTGCGACGGAGCTAGGTGGACGCAGCCACGCAACCCATCCGGACCGCGGCAGCGGTCCCCATCCCCAAGACCGAGAAGCAACGACGCACCTGCGAGAAGAGAGGCCGATGACGATGCCGCAGACGATGTTCGACAAGATCTGGGAGGCCCACGAGGTGGGCGGGAGCGGCTCGGGCCTGATCTACATCGACCTCCACCTCGTGCACGAGGTCACCAGCCCGCAGGCCTTCGACGGGCTGCGCCTGGCCGGCCGCGGGGTCCGGCGCCCCGACCGCACGCTCGCCACCGCAGACCACAACACGCCCACCGACGGCACGCCCGTGGCGGCGCGCATCAAGGACGAGCTCTCGCGCGTGCAGGTGCAGACGCTCGAGCGCAACTGCGAGGAGTTCGGCGTCCCCGTCTACTCGCTCGGCTCCGCCCGCCAGGGCATCGTGCACGTGATCGGTCCCGAGCTCGGCGTCACCCAGCCCGGCATGACGATCGTCTGCGGCGACTCCCACACCTCGACCCACGGCGCCTTCGGCGCACTCGCCTTCGGGATCGGCACGAGCGAGGTTGAGCACGTGCTCGCCACGCAGTGCATGGTCCAGCACAAGGCCCGCTCGATGCGCGTTCGCTACGACGGGCAGCTCGGCTTCGGCGTGACCGCCAAGGACCTCATCCTCGGCACGCTCGGGCGCCTCGGCGTCGGCGGCATGACCGGCCACGTCGTCGAGTACGCCGGGCCCGCGATCCAGGCGCTCTCGATGGAGGGCCGTATGACCGTCTGCAACATGACGATCGAGGGGGGCGGCAGGGCCGGCATGATCGCCCCCGACGAGACCACATTCGAGTGGTTCACCGCCAGCGGACGGCCCGGCTCGCCGCGCGGGGCCGAGCTCGAGACGGCGATCGAGCAGTGGTCGACGCTCGCCAGCGAGGACGGCGCCTACTTCGACTCGGAGGTCGCGATCGACGCCGCCGCGATCACGCCCCAGGTCAGCTGGGGCACCAACCCGGGGATGGTCCGCTCGGTCAACGAGGTGGTTCCCTCCCCGGAGGAGTTCGACAGTCCCGCCGACCGCGAGGCCGCAGAGCGCGCGCTGCACTACATGGACCTGCAGCCCGGCACGCCGATCCAGGAGATCGCCGTCGATCGCGTCTTCATCGGCTCCTGCACCAACTCGCGCATAGGTGACCTGCGCGCCGCGGCCGAGGTCCTCGCCGGGCGCCGCGTCGCCGCCGGGGTCAGCGCGATGGTCGTCCCCGGCTCCCAGCAGGTCAAGGCGCAGGCCGAGGCCGAGGGGCTGGATCGCGTCTTCCGCGACGCTGGCTTCGACTGGCGCGTAGCCGGCTGCTCGATGTGCCTCGGCATGAACCCCGACATCCTCGCCCCCGGCGAGCGCTGCGCCTCGACCTCCAACCGCAACTTCGAGGGCCGCCAGGGCCGCGGCGGGCGCACGCACCTGGTATCCCCGCAGATGGCCGCCGCCGCCGCCATCGAGGGCCACTTCGTCGACATCAGGGAGTGGCGATGAGCGGCTCGACGCCGGGCGCCACGTGGCAGCGCTCCGAGCTCGTGGGCACGTTCCTGGATGAACGTCACACGCTCCTGCCGCTGCTCGACGTCCAGGAAGACCTCATCCGGCGCCTGTTCGAGCGCAGCACGCACGCCGTCTCGAGATTCATCGACGTTGGCTCCGGTGACGGCGCGATGTCCGAGCTGCTGCTCACCGCGACGCCCCAATCCCAAGCCGTGCTCGTCGACTTCTCCGAGCCGATGCTCGCTCGCGCCGAGCGCCGGCTCGCCCGCTTCCCGGGCCGCTGGCGGGCTGTGCGCGGCGACCTCTCGGAGCCTGGCTGGGCGGGAGCTCTGCCCGCCGGCACCTACAGCGCCGCTGTATCCTCGTTTGCGATCCACCACCTGCCCGCCGCGCGCAAGCGCGGCCTGCTCGCGGAGCTGTTCGAGCTGCTCGAGCCCGGCGCGATGTTCGTGAACATGGACGTCGTCACCGTGCAGGGCCCGCTCGCCGGGCTTTTCGACGAGCAGATGGAGGCCAACGCGATCCGCGCAGAACACCGGCGCGGGGGGGCGCGCTCCGACGAGGAGGTCGCGCGGGACCAGATCGACGACAGCGAGGACGACCGCCCCGACAGCGCCGAGGATCAGCTGCGCTGGCTGCGCGACGCCGGCTTCGAGGACGTGGAACTGCACTTCAAATGGGCCGAGGGCGCGATCTTCGGCGGCGTCCGGCCGAGCTGAGAGGAGCCGAGCATGGACCCCATCGAGACGATCACCGGCAGGGTCAGCGACCTCGACCGCGCCAACGTCGACACCGACCAGATCATGCCCAAGCAGTTCCTCAAGCGCGTCGAGCGCACGGGCTTCGGTGAGTTCCTCTTCTACGACTGGGCCAAGGAGCCCGGCTGGGACCTGCCGCCGAACCCGATCCTCGTCGCCGGCGAGAACTTCGGCTGCGGCTCCTCGCGCGAGCACGCCCCCTGGGGGCTTCAGGACTACGGCTTCCAGGCGATCATCGCTCCGAGCTTCGCCGACATCTTCTACTCGAACTGCACCAAGATCGGGCTGCTGCCCATCGTGCTGAGCGAGGAGGACTGCCGCGCGCTCGCGCACGCCGGTCACGGGCAGGTCGACCTCGTCGCGCAGGAGGTCCGCTTCGAGGGCCGCGAGGTCGCCTTCGAGATCGACCACGAGATCCGGCGGCGGCTGCTGCAGGGGCTCGACGACATCGGCGTCACGCTCTCGCACGAGGGCGCCATCGCCGCCTACGAAGGCGACCGCGAGCGCGACGCGGGCTGGGCGCGCGTGCAGACGACGGCGCTCTGAGGCTCGGTGGCGTTCGCAGCCGTGCCCGCACGCATCGTCACGCTTCCCGGCGACGGGATCGGCCCCGAGATCATGGCGCCCGCGCTGCAGGTCCTGCGCGCCGTCGGCGAGTTCGAGTTCGACGAGCGCGTATTCGGCGGCGCGAGCATAGACGCCTTCGGCACCGCGCTCACGGACGAGACGCTCGCCGCCTGCCGAGCATCCGACGCCGTGCTGCTGGCCGCGGTGGGAGGGCCCAAGTGGGACACCACCGACCCGAACGCGCCGCGGCCGGAGCAGGGCCTGCTCGGCCTGCGCAAGGGGCTCGGGCTGTACGCCAACCTGCGGCCCGTGAGACCCGCGCCCGCCCTCTACGACGCCTCGCCGCTGCGGCGCGAGCTGATCGAAGGCACCGATCTGCTCGTCGTGCGCGAGCTCACCGGCGGCATCTACTTCGGCGCCAAGGAGCGCCAGGCAGACCGCGCGAGCGACCTCTGCGAGTACACCGTCGTCGAGATCGAGCGTATCGCCCGCACCGCCTTCACGGCAGCGCGCAGCCGCGTCAGCAGCGTCGACAAGGCCAACGTGCTCGAGACCAGCCGCCTGTGGCGCGAGACCGTGCGCCGCGTACACGCCGAGGAGTTCCCGCACGTCGAGCTCGAGCACGTGCTCGTCGACAACGCCGCGATGCAGCTGATCGCCTCGCCGCGCCACTTCGACGTGATCCTCACCGAGAACCTCTTCGGTGACATCCTCTCCGACGAGGCCGCAATGCTGACCGGCTCGATCGGCATGCTGCCGAGCGCCTCGCTCGGCGGGACGCCGGGCGGCGAGGGCGAGGGCGGCGGTCCCGGCCTGTTCGAGCCTGTGCACGGCTCGGCGCCCGACATCGCCGGCCGCGGGATCGCCAACCCGCTTGCCATCTTCCTCTCCGTCGCGATGCTCCTGCGCCACGGCCTGCGCTTGGAGAGCGAGGCCACGGCTGTAGAATCGGCGGTGCAGCGTGCGCTCGAGGAGGGCCTGCGCACTCCCGACCTGGGAGGAGGGGCGGGCACCGCTGAGGCGACGAGGGCTGTGCTCGACCACATCGAATAGGAGCCTGGTGAACGTGGACCCCACCGACCTCATCTGGATGAACGGCCAATTCGTGCCCTGGGAGGACGCGAAGATCCACGTCCTCACGCACGGGCTGCACTACGGCACCGGCGTTTTCGACAGCATGCGCTGCTACGACACCGCGCTCGGCCCCGCCGTGTTCCGCAACATCGAGCACATCGACCGCCTTCTGCGCTCCGCCGAGCTCTACTACATGCCGGTGCCGTACTCCGCCGAGGAGCTGCGCACCGCCACGCTCGAGCTCGTCGCGCGAAACGGGCTGCGCTCCTGCTACATCCGCCCGATCGTCAACCGCGGCTACGGCCAGATGGGCCTCAACCCGCTGGAGGCCCCCGTTGACGTGACGATCGCCTGCTGGGAGTGGGGGGCCTACCTCGGCGAGGAGGGCAAGCGCAACGGAGTGCGCGCGAAGGTCTCCTCCTGGCGGCGCATCAGCCCCGACTCGCTGATCCCGCACGCGAAGGCCTCGGGGCAGTACCTCAACAGCGTGCTCGCCAAGGTCGAGTCGCTGAAGGCGGGCTATGAAGAGGCGATCCTGCTCGACGACCACGGCCACGTCTGCGAGGGCACGGGCGAGAACATCTACGTGGTCCGCGACGGCGAGATCTCAACGCCCGGCCAGCACAACTCGATCCTCGACGGGATCGTGCGCCGCTCGATCATCGAGATCGCCCGCGACCTCAACTACAAGGTGGTAGAGCGCAACGTGGCGCGCGCCGAGATGTACCTCGCCGACGAGGTGTTTCTCACCGGCACGGCCGCCGAGCTCGTGCCCGTGCGCGAGGTCGATGACCACGTGATCGGCACGGGCGGGCCGGGCGAGATCACGCGCGTGCTGCAGGGCGCCTTCGACGACGCCGTCCACGGCCGCAGCGAGCGCTACCGCGAGTGGCTCGACGTCGTCTCGGCGCCCGCGCTGCAGACGCCCACCGGCGAGACGGCAGGGGAGCGAATTACCGGGGCGACCGGCTAGGCGCTATCGCCCGCTTGTCCTTCCGAAGGGACGCGCGGCCGGCCGCACACCAGAGCCGCTTCGCACCCCAAAGCCGAAAGGACCCCCCCAAGATGAGCACCGCCTCCAACCGCATCGAGCTCTACGACGCCACCCTCCGCGATGGCATGGGCGGCGGCGGCCTGACGCTCACGGTGCAGGAGAAGCTGCGAGTCGTGCGCGCCCTCGACGAGCTCGGCGTGCACCTGATCGAGGCCGGCTTCCCGGCCTCGAACCCGAAGGAGCAGGAGCTGTTCGAGCTGCTCGCCGGCGAACGCCTGGCCGTCTCCCAGATCGTCGCCTTCGGCATGACGCGCCGGCGCGATGTCGCCGCCGAGAAGGACGAGGGCCTGCGCATCCTCGCCGAGTGCTTCGCGCCCGTGTGCGCGCTCGTCGGCAAGGCCTCGGTTCTGCACGTCGAGAAGGTCGTACGCGTCTCGCGCGAGGAGAACCTCGCGATGATCGGCGAGTCCGTCGCCTACCTCGTGGCCGCCGGCAAGCGCGTGCTGCTCGACGCCGAGCACTTCTTCGACGGCTTCGCGCTCGACCCCGGCTACGCGCTCGACTGCCTGCGCGCCGGCGCCGAGGCGGGCGCCGAGCGGCTCGTGCTGTGCGACACCAACGGCGGCTCGCTGCCACCGCAGATCCGCACCGCGCTGGCCGTCGTGACCGAAGCGCTGCCCGGCTTCCCGCTCGGCATCCACACCCACGACGACAGCGGCTGCGCCGTCGCAAACACGCTCACCGCGGTCGAATCCGGCGCCACCCAGGTGCAGGGCACGATCAACGGCATCGGCGAGCGCACCGGCAACGCGAACCTGGTCACGATCATCGCCGACCTGCAGCTCAAGATGGGCGTGCCGTTGCTCGCGCCCGAGCGCCTCGCGCGGCTGACCGAAACCGCGCACCTGCTCGACGAGCTGCTCAACCGCACGCCCGATCCCGCCCAGCCCTATGTCGGCAAGCACGCCTTCGCCCACAAGGCCGGGCTCCACGCCGCCGGCGTACGCGCCGACGCGCAGACGTTCGAGCACGTAGATCCCGCGACCGTGGGCAACGACCGCGACGTGCTCATATCGGAGCTCTCAGGACGCGGTGCCGTCGCCGAGAAGGCCGCCGCGGCGGGCATCGCCGCCGACGAGCAGCTCGCCGGGCGCGTGCTCGAGCGGGTCAAGGCGCTCGAGCACGAGGGCTTCCAGTTCGAGGCCGCCGACGGCTCCTTCGAGCTGCTCATGCGCAAGGAGGCCGGCGAATACGAGCCGCTCTTCCGCCTGGAGTCCTGGCGCGTGATCGTCGAGAAGCGCAGCGACGGCAAGGTGGACACCGAAGCGGTCGTCAAGATCTGGGTGGGCGGCGAGCGCTACGTGCGCACGGCCGAGGGCAACGGCCCCGTGCACGCGCTCGACCAGGCGCTGCGCGCGGCGATCGGCGAGATCTACCCCCATCTGCGCGACATCGAGCTCGTCAACTTCAAGGTCAGGATCCTCGACGAGTCGAAGGGCACGGGTGCGATCACGCGCGTGCTGATCGACGCCTCCGACGGTCACGAGGTGTGGGGCTCGATCGGCGTCGCGGAGAACCTGATCGCGGCGTCCTGGGACGCGCTCGTGGACTCGCTCGAGTACGGCATGCAGCCCGGCGGGCGCACCCCGAAGGGCACACCCTCGCGGACGCACCCCGAAGGGCACACCGAGACGGGCGCAGCCTCACGGGCACAGGCGGGCAAGCAGGCAAGCAGGCCGGCGCCGGGAACCACGCTCGGCTCGAGCGGGCGCGTGTAGTGGTCGCCGCCGCCGCCTTCGAGCCGATCCCGCTCGCGCGGCCGGTGCTCGGAGCGCCGGAGGAGCGCGCCGTGATCGAGGTGCTGCGCTCGGGCCAGCTCTCGCTGGGACCGCGCCTGGCGGAGTTCGAGCGCGGGTTTGCAGCGCAGGTCGGCGCGCCGTTGGCGAGCGCCGTGAGCAGCGGCACCGCGGGGCTGCATCTGGCCCTGCGCGCGGTCGGCGTGGGCGATGGCGACGAGGTGCTCACGAGCCCGTTCTCGTTCGTCGCCTCCGCCAACGTCGCCCTCTACGAGCGCGCGCGGCCGGTGTTCGCCGACATCGACCCCGTCACCCTCAACCTCGACCCGCAGGCCGCCGCGGCGGCCCTCACACCGCGCACACGCGCGCTGCTGCCCGTGCACGTCTTCGGCTATCCCGCCGACATGCCCGCCTTCGAGCAGCTCGCCAGCCGCGAGGGCCTCGCGATCGTCGAGGACGCCTGCGAGGCGCTCGGCGCCGTCCACGCCGACGGCACGCCCGTCGGCGGGCGCGGCTCGCCGGCGGTGTTCGCGTTCTATGCCAACAAGCAGCTCACGACCGGCGAGGGAGGGATGGTGACGCTCGCCGAGCCCGCGCTGAAGGAGCGCATCGACTCCGAGCGCAATCAGGGCCGTGCGCCGGATATGGGCTGGCTCGACCACGACCGGCTCGGGTTCAACTACCGGCTCTCCGACCTCGCCTGCGCGCTCGGCATCGCCCAGCTCGCGCGCCTGCAGGAGATGCTCGCCGCGCGCGCAGGCGCCGCACAGCTCTATCGCGAGGCGCTGAGCGGGATCGAGGGCCTGCAGCTGCCGTGCCCCGACGAGGGCGGCGAGCGCCGCGGGTGGTTCGTGTTCGTCGTCCAGCTTCCCCGCGGCGCCGACCACGACGCGACCGTTCGCGCGCTCGCAGCGAGTGGCATCCAGAGCAAGCCCTACCTGCCCGCGATCCACCTGATGAGCTTCTACCGCGAGCGCTTCGGCCACCGCGAGGGAGAATTTCCGATTTGCGAGGACGTAGCCGCGCGCTCGCTCGCGCTGCCGTTCTTCCCCGGCATCACCGAAGGACAGATCGCGCGCGTCGCCGCCGAGCTGCGGGCCGCGCTGCAACGCGGCTGAGGCTTGCGCAGGCCACGGCGCTCGCGCGCGAGGCTGCGCGCGCGGGGACCGGGGGGGCGGGTCCTACACTCACGGTCCGTGTCGCGCTTCCACGAGCCCCCGCACCCCGACTTCCAGCGCATGAACTCCTCGATCGAGTTCGATCGGCGCCTGTGGCCCCAGGACATCGCCCAGTCGCGAGCCCACGCCAGCATGCTCGCTGCTCGCGGGATCATCTCGGACGCGGACCGCGATGCGCTGCTCGAAGGCCTGCAACGCGTCGCGCGGGAGCTCGCCGAGGGGAGCTTCCCTTTCGCACCCGGCGACGAGGACATCCACATGGCGATCGAGCGCCGGCTCACCGAGATCACCGGGCCGGTCGGCGGACGACTGCACACCGCGCGCTCGCGCAACGACCAGGTCGTGACCGACCTCGCGATGTACACCCGCGAGCGCGCTGCGGCAGCGCAACAGGCTGTCGGCGGGCTGATGGGCGCGCTGCTGGCGCGCGCCGAAGAGCACGCCGACTGGACGATGCCCGGCTACACCCACCTCCAGCGCGCCCAGCCCGTATATCTCGGCCATCACCTGCTCGCGTACTTCTGGATGCTCGCGCGCGATCGTGCGCGCTTCGCCTTCGCCGAGCGGGAGACCCGGCGCCTGCCGCTCGGATCGGGCGCGCTCGCCGGGGTCAACTTCGACACCGACCGTCGCGCGGTCGCGACCGAGCTCGGCTTCAGCGAGGTGTCCCAGAACTCGCTCGACGCGGTCTCCGGCCGGGACTTCGCGCTCGACTACCTCTCCGCCGCGGCCACCTGCGCGACGCACCTCTCGCGGCTCGGCGCCGAGCTCGTGCTGTGGTGCAGCGCCGAGTTCGGCTTCTGCGAGCTGCCCGACGCCTGGAGCTCGGGCTCCTCGATCATGCCGCAGAAGAAGAACCCCGACGCCGCCGAGCTGCTTCGCGCCAAGGCGCCCCGCGTGGTCTCGCACCTGGCGGGCCTGCACGGCGTGATGCACGCGCTCCCGCTCGCCTACAACAAGGACCTGCAGGAGGACAAGGAGCACCTCTTCGACGCGGCCGACACGATCGAGCTCGCGCTCGCGGCGGCCACCGGGATGATCGAGGGGGTTCGCTTCGACCGGGCGCGGCTGGCCGAGGCCGCCTCCGACGAGCTGATCGCCGCAACCGACGTCGCCGACCTGCTCGTGCGTCTGGGGATGCCCTTCCGCGAGGCTCACGGCGTCGTCGCGGCGCTCGTGCGTAACGCGCTCGACAGCGGCCGCGCGCTCTCGCAGATGACGCCCGAGGATCTCGCCGCCGTCAGCGAGCTGCTCGCCGCGCACGAGGATCAGCTCAGGGAGATCCTGCGTGAGGGATCGTGGCTGGAGTCGAAGGTCTCAGAGGGCGGCACCGCCGGCGCGCGCCTGCGCGAGCAGCTGCACAGCGCCCGCGCCGAGCTCGATGCAGGCGCTAGCGGCTGACTTCTACGCGCGGCCCGTGCTCGAGGTCGCCCGCGAGCTGCTCGGCTGCACGGTCGAGCACGGCGGCGTCGCGGGCGTGATCGTCGAGACGGAGGCCTACCACGAGAGCGAGCCCGCCTGCCACGCGTTCGTCGGCCTGACCCCCCGCACGCGCACCCTCTTCGAGGCCCCTGGCCGTGCCTACGTGTACCGCTCCTACGGCATCCACGCGCTGCTAAACGCCGTCTGCGAGCCAGAGGGCGTGGGCGCCGCCGTGCTGATCCGCGCGTTGGCGCCGAGCGAGGGGATCGAGGCGATGTGTGCGCGCCGCGGTGCCGCCGCCCGCTCGTCCTCCCGAGGGGAGGGCCGGCCGGAACGCGCCGCGCCGCGCGAGCTCGAGCTGTGCTCCGGGCCGGGCAAGCTCACGCAGGCGCTCGGCGTCACGCTGCAGGACAACGGAGGCGACCTCCGCTCGGGCCCGGTGCGGATCCTCGCGCGCGCGCCGGGCTGGCTCGAGCCCGAGGTGCTCGCCTGCACGCGCGTCGGCATCACGCGCGCGGTCGATCTGCGCTGGCGCTTCTGCGTGGCCGGCAACGAGCACGTCTCGCGACCCCTGCCCGCCGCGATGCGCGGCCGGCGGGCGTCAGCCGCCGGGGGCCACGCCGCCGGTCGGCGAGCTGCCGCCGGTGGGCGCCGCCGGGGCTGACGGCGCCGGGGTCGCGCTCGGCGCCGGCGAGCTCTGCGGCGCCGCCGCGGCGGGCGGCGTCGAGGGGGTGGCGGGCGCGCGTTCGCTGCCGCCCGCCGCGCCGCCGCCACCCTGGCTCGAGTTGCCGCCACCCGCGCCCTGCGAGGGCGCGCTCACCTTGCCACCCGACGGCGCCGGTGTGGCGGTCGTGCTGGGCGCGCTCGAGGTTTGCCCGGAGCCTTCGCCGGCGCCGCTCGCGGGGGAGCTTTCAGCGGCGCCAGTGCCGGTTCCCTTGCCCGAGCCCGAGCGGTGGTTGGCCGCGTTTTCGGCGCGCGCCTTGTCGATACCGAGCGCGGCAACCATGAAGTCGTGCCAGATCAGCGCCGGGAAGGTGCCGCCGAGCACGGGGCCGCCGTTGAAGTCGGTCGTCATCGGGATCAGCTTGTCGGGGTAACCGACCCACACCGCGACCGTGTACTTCGAGTCCCAGCCCACGAACCAGGCGTCGCCGTAGTTCGACGTCGTGCCCGTCTTGCCGGCGGCGAACTGGCCGATCGCCGCGGCGCGCCCGGTGCCGTACTGGAGCACCGTTTCCAGCATCGAGGTCTCCGTCGAGGCGACCGACGACGGCAGCACGCGCGTCGTGCGCACGCCGTTGACGTCGCGGCGGGAACCGTCGGGGAGCGCGCGGCTGCCGGCTTCGACTTCCTGAATACCCACGGGCGCGTCCGCCCCGGCCATCGTGCCGCTGACGCGTTCGCCGGAGTGGGCGATCGTCTCATAGGCGTGCGCCATGTCGAGCGGCGTCACGCCGACCGTGAGGCCGCCGATCGTCATCGCGGGGTTCGTCGAGAGCGGCGTCGTGATGCCCATTCGGTGTGCCAGCCGCGCGATCCTGTGCGTGCCGACCTTGAGGCCCACTTCGGCGAAGATCGAGTTGTCCGAGAAGGCGGTCGCGCCCGTGAGGCTGTTGGAGCCCGAGTAGGCGCCTTCGTCGTTGTGCACGACGAACTTTTCCTGGCCGCGCGTGTTCGGCACGATGAACACCTTCTCCTTCGAAGTCCACACCGATTCCGGCGAGATGCCGTCCTCCAGCGCCGCCGCGAGGTCGAAGGCCTTGAACGACGAGCCGGGCTGGCGCTCGCCCTCGGTGGCGATGTTGAAGGCGCTCGCGTCGTAGTTGCGCCCGCCCACCATCGCGCGCACCTCGCCGGTCGAGTTTTCGATCGCCACGAGCGAGGCGGTGGGCCCCTCCCGGTAGGCGAGGTAGCCTTCGACGGCCTGTTCGGCCGCGCGCTGCAGGTCGAGGTCGAGCGTCGTGCGGATGCGCAGCCCGCCGTCGAAGGCGCGGTAGGCGCCGTAGCGTTCGATCACCTGCTGCTGGGCCCAGCTCGTGAAGTAGCCCGCGTCGACCCCTTCGACGGTCGGCTCCTGTGGGGCCTGGATCTCGTGCGGCGCCGGCAGCGCCTGGCGGATGCTTTCTTCATAGACCGGACGCGTGATGTAGCCCTGTTCCAGCATCTGCGCGAGCACGAGGTCGCGCCGTTTGCGGGCGTTTTCGGGGAAGTTCGCGGGGTCGTAGGCCGTGGGATCCTGGATCACGCCCGCCAGCAGCGCCGCCTCCCACGGCTGCAACTGTTCCACGCACAGTGGGTGGTTGGGCTCACCGCAGCCGAGGTGGTTGACGTCGCGGCCGAAGTAGGTCTGCGCGGCCGCCTCGATCCCGTAGGCGCCGTTGCCGAAGTAGATCGTGTTGAGGTAGGCCGTGATGATCTTTTCCTTCGACCACTTGTGCGCGAGCTGGTAGGCCAGCGCGGCCTCCCTGAGCTTCTCGAAGATCGTCCTGTGCGACTGGGCCTGGAGCGCGTTCTTGATGAACTGCTGCTCGATCGTCGAGGCCCCCTGCACCGCGCCTTTGTGCAGCACGTCCTGGACGAACGCGCGCGCGATGCTGCGGATGTCGACGCCGCTGTTGGTGTAGAAGCGCTTGTCCTCGATCGAGATCACGGCCTCCTTGACGATCGCCGGGATCTCCTCCTGCGTGACGATCACACGGTTCTGCTGGCTGATCACGCCGATCGGTCGGCCGAGGTCGTCGAGCAGCTGCGAGCTCTGCGCGTTCTTGTACTGCGAGACCACTTCCAGCGAGGGGAGGTCCGCCGCGACCGAGATCACGATCCCGAACACGAACGAGACGACGCCGAGCAGCAAGAGCGAGAACAGGATCGCGATCAGGCGGAGCCGCTTCAGCCGCGGCTTGCGGATCGTTGCCGGCTCGGCGCTTGCTATGTCGTGGCTTAGGTCAACGCTCATCGGCGAGCAGGGGAGAAGGGCCTCCGAGCCTTCGAGGAGGGTCCCCATCCGGTGGCGCGATGCCACTAACGCGCGGCGACGTGGGACCCTCGGGAGGGCGAGAGTCTAGCATTGGCCGCCATGCCAAACGCCACCGACGCGGCGGCCGCCGAGACCGATCGCCGCGCCAGCGAGCTGGCCGCGAGGCTGGCCACGGGCGCGGTCGACAGCCTCCCGCAGGGGGCGCTCGCGCAGAAGCTCTCCGCGGCGGCGAGCGAGGGTCGCCGGCTGCGCGTCAAGCTGGGCATCGACCCGACGGCGCCGGATATACACCTGGGTCACGCGGTCGTGCTGCGCAAGCTGCGCGAGTTCCAGGACGCGGGCCACCGCGTCGTTCTGATCGTCGGCGACTACACCGCCCGCGTGGGCGACCCCTCGGGCCGCTCGAGCCTACGCCCGATCCTCTCCGAGCAGGAGATCGACGCCAACGCCGCCACCTTCCAGGAGCAGGCGCTGCGGATCCTCGACGGCGACCCCGAGCGGCTCGAGGTGCGCCGCAACAGCGAATGGCTCGACATGCCGATGAGCGATCTGCTCGCGCTCGTGCGAACGACCACCGCCGCGCAGCTGCTCGAGCGCGACGACTTCGCCAAGCGCATGGCCGCGGGCGAACCGATCTCGATGCTCGAGCTGCTCTACCCGCTGCTGCAGGGCTATGACTCGGTTGCGATCCGCGCCGACGTCGAGCTCGGCGGCACCGACCAGAAGTTCAACCTGCTCCTCGGCCGCGACATCCAGCGCGCCTACGGGCTGCCCGAGCAGGCGATCCTCACGATGCCGATCCTCGTCGGCACCGACGGCGAGCGCAAGATGTCCAAGTCGCTCGGCAACCAGATCGGCGTTACCGACTCGCCCGAGGAGATCTACGGCAAGGTCCTCAGCATCCCCGACGAGGCGATGCCCGAGTACTACAGGCTGCTGCTCGGCCGCAAGCCGCCTGCGGGCGACGGGAGCATCTCGGCGCGGGACGCGAAGCACGCGCTCGCGCACGCGATCGTCGCGGCGCTCTACTCCGAGCGCGATGCCGATATCGCCGCGGGCCACTTCGAGCGGGTGGTCGTACAGGGCCACGCGCCCGAGCAGATCGAGGAGGCGCGCGTGCAGGCGCGCGATGGCAGCGTGCATCTGCCCGCCGTGATCGAGGCGGAGCTCGGGATCTCGCGCTCGGAGGCGCGCCGCCTAATCGACCAGGGCGCCGTCAGCCTGGGCTCGCAGGCGCTCGAGGCGGGAGAGCACGACGTGCCGCTCGCCCGCGCCGACGGCGAGGTGCTGCGCGTGGGCAAGCGGCGCTATCGGCGGCTGCGCGCGGACTAGCAGCGGCCGCCCGCGGCGCGCTACGGGCTGGCGGCGGGTGCCCGCCGCGCGCTATACTCCCTGGTCGGCCCTAATGCGCCCCTGGGCGCCGGGCCGGATCGGTCTCCTCCAGAAGGAACCCCTTTCGGCGAGGCACGGCGGTCTTTGAAAACTCAACAGCATGCGCATCTGCGACCTCTTTATGAGGTTGTGGTGTGCGTCCAGGTTCGACCCGCCACGGGAGCGACCGATCGATGATCTACGGATCGCAGATCGACCAGCGCGCCCGGCGGCGGCAAAGAGTCAAGTAGAGAAGTACCCCGTCATGGTTCGGAGCCGCGTGTATGGGCTCCGGCCGCCGCGCCGGCGACCGTCAGGTCGTCGTGCAGAGCACTCCATGACAGCTTTTCGTGAAGTTCTTCACGGAGAGTTTGATCCTGGCTCAGGACGAACGCTGGCGGCGTGCTTAACACATGCAAGTGGAGCGACG
>Ga0209040_10000207_pt1 | contig 41596 bp, 42 predicted proteins | sample BogFormECP12_OM3_FD_188240 | JGI IMG/M metagenome (GOLD analysis project Ga0209040, IMG submission 188240) | Bog forest soil microbial communities from Calvert Island, British Columbia, Canada - ECP12_OM3 (SPAdes) (version 2) | ecosystem: Environmental > Aquatic > Freshwater > Wetlands > Bog ... | reverse complement strand
CGCGAAGATTGACCTGTCGCTCGGCAAGCTGGGTCTGGAGCCTGGGATGACGCTGCTCGATATCGGCTGCGGCTGGGGTGCCTGTATTAACCGAGCCCTCGACAAGTACGACGTCAATGTCATCGGTCTGACGCTGAGTAAGAACCAGCTCGCCCATGTTCAGTCGCTTCTCGACAAGAACCCGAGCAAACGCTCGAAGTCGGTCCAGTTGCGTGGCTGGGAAGAATGGGACGGCAAGGTTGACCGGATTGTGTCGGTCGGCGCGTTCGAGCACTTCGACTTCGACCGCTACGACGAGTTCTTCGACATCACCTATAAGGCGATGCCGACTGACGGAGTGATGCTGCTGCACACCATCACCATCTTGACTGCCAAAGAGATGACCGCAAAGGGTTTGCCACTGACCTTGGAGCTGGCACGCTTCGTCAAGTTCATGGTCGATGAGATTTTCCCCGGCTGTCGGCTCCCAACACTCGATATGGTGCCAGACCATGCCGCTAAGGTCGGCTACACCTGCACCCGCATCCAGCAGCTGCAGTCACACTATGCGAAGACTTTGGATATGTGGTCGGCGGCGCTGAGGGAACATAAGGATGAGGCCATCGCGCTACAGGGTGAAGTCGTCTACAACCGCTATGACAGATTTCTCAGTGGAGGTGCGAAGGCGTTCCACGAGGGCTACATCGATATCGCCCAGTACACGCTGGAGAAGTAACCGGCGCTTGGTGCGCTCGCTGTGGTGCGGAGTCAGACCTTCACGAACCTTAAGGGGTTTTTGTGCTGGCGCTGCGGCGAAAAGAAAGTACATGGTCGCTAAATGATTCGTGACGAGCGGCTACTTGGCCTTGTCAGTGCCCGGCTCAGAACGTGTTGACCTTGTCGTACGAACGCACCTCGGCGTTTGCCGAACGAAGTTGTGACGGTTGCGGGATAAAGCAGCAGGTCAACGGGTTGGTTGTGCTGGCGGCTGAAAGTCTCGGGAAATTCTACTGCGGTCCCGTGCGGTCCCAGGCCGATTGACGGGGCGCCCGTCGGAGCCGACAGGCAGCACCGCCATCGCTTACCGTCCGCATTGGTGTGGGTGAACGTCGCTGCGGTTACCAGTTCAGCGGAGACCACTGTGACGGGGAAATTCGGCCCCGGCGGTCCGTTCGCATCCGACCTTGGGCATTCTCACAAGAATCTGATGTATCGGCGTAATTTTGTCTCCCCCGAATGTTAGGAGCGCTTCGTGTTCGTAGATGGGACTGTCGGGGGGACGACGGAGGGTGGCGATATCGGAGCCATCGTGGAGCAACTGGCCAACGCTGACCGGATGGGATATGCCGGGGTCTGGTCCACCGAGGTGGCAAGGGACCCGTTCCTACCGGCGCTGTTGGCGGCGGAGCACACGCCGCGCCTGACGGTTGGAACGGCCATCGCGGTAGCGTTCGCACGCAACCCGATGAGCATGGCCACAGTCGCCAACGACTTGCAGTCACTCAGTTCGGGCAAATTCATGCTCGGGCTGGGTTCCCAGATTAAGGCGCACATCGAACGCCGGTTCAGCATGCCGTGGAGCCGTCCCGCTGGTCGGATGCGTGAGTTCGTCGCCGCGATGAACGCAATCTGGGACAGCTGGAACAACGACCAGCCGCTGGACTTTCGCGGCGACTTCTATCAGCACACGCTCATGCCGCCCGCCTTCCGTCCGGGGCCGAACGTTTTCGGCGCCCCACCGGTACTCATCGCTGCAGTCGGGACACAGATGACTGCAGTCGCTGCCGAAGTAGCCGACGGACTGCTCGTCCATGGCTTCACCACTGAACGGTATCTGCGGGAAGTGACCGTCCCGCAGGTTAATTCAGTGTTGGAGCGGCAAGGAAAGTCCGATTCTGATTTCGTGCTGGCCTATTCCGGGTTTGTCGTGACGGCGTTGGACGAACAGGCGCTGACGGAGGCGGCGGCTGCCGTACGCCGTCAGATTGCGTTCTATGGCTCGACTCCGGCATACCGGGGCGTGCTCGACCTGCACGGCTGGGGCAATCTACACACAGAACTGCACCGGCTGTCCAAAATCAATGCGTGGGACTCGATGACCGGACTCATCGACGACACCATGCTGAACACGTTCGCCGTTGTCGGCGAACCCAAGAAGGTGGGCGCAGAGATTCGGCGACGCTTCGGCGACATCATTGACCGATTTTCCTTCTACGCCCCATACCAACTCGACCCGCAGGCATGCCAGACGATGATTGCCGAAATCCATACCGCATGACCACACCGGTAGCCCGCAAGTGTCGGGACTTCTAGCTTGGCCAAAACTTCAAGCTGCCCATTGACATTGATTCACGAGCCACTCCGACGACCCACCCTTCCTTGAGTCGTGGAACCTGCTGAGCGGAAGTAGGGCCTCACGAGTTCCGTTCGCCGGGTGTGCCGCGAGCAGGACGGAATCCTGCCGTCTATCGGGCCGGTAGACGAACTGCTGGACGAACGCCGCGAGCTTGACAGGAAGCTGACCGCGCCGCCCTGTGGGCCGGTGTGAAATCATCCGCACCCATGACCACCCAAGCGACCCAAGACCTTTCGTGAGATGACCGAGGCCGAGCTGGATGACAGACGGGTTCATTCGGGTGCGGGCAACTAGCAGCCCAATCCTACTCGTCGTTGGTACAAAGGTAATTACTAGACGTCTCGCTGTGAGTTAGCCCTTGTGGGTTGCCATGGGCCAAACGGGACGTGCACCATGCTGACGTGTGCAAGCACTGTGGGTACCGCTTTGCCCAGGCAGCCAATTGGTGACGACATGAAGACATCCATGTGCATGTTTGGCGCGCTGCTGGCAATCGCGGTTGTGCCCACAGCCGTCGCGCACGCCGACGACAACGACACCCTGTTCCTCAGCACGATAAAGCATCACATCGCAGGGATTACGAACACAGAGGGCGACGCCGGGCTAATCAAGCTGGGACACGCCGTGTGCGACGACCTGACGTTGCGGCGCAGCCGCGCATCGATGCACGACCACCTCACCGCGAAGGACTGGAGCGACAGCGACGCATCCTGGCTGATTACCGCATCGGTCGCGGCTTACTGCCCGTGGGTCCCATGAAGGGAGAAGAGGCGAGGTGTTCTGGGCGTGAGGGCAGGCATGAGTGGGCCTACGAGCTGACCCATACACCTAGCCGTCACACGCCACAGCGGGCTAAAAGGCTTTATGCAAGATTGGAATTCGGTACCGGCCTGGCAGAAACAACCCAAGCCAAAAGGGAAAGTGCAGCACAGAGCAATACAAGCTCTCGATTCGCGCGTCCATCGCGAACCTCTGCCCGGAGGTCGAGAACCGATGAGGCGCGTTCTCGCCGAGGCGTTTCGGGCGCTCGTGGTGTACCGGCTGCGTGACAGGGGCGACTCCTGATGCCCGCGTATCGGTGGCCCGCGCCGCTGTGGCGGCTGCTCGACCGGCTCCTCGACGCAATCGAGGCCGCCGCGTATAGGTTCGGCGGCCTGACAGTCGAGGCCGCCGCCGCGTGCGAGGCGGGCGCGTGCGCGTTGTGTGATGAGCAGCGGCACATAGCCGCGACGACAAGACAGGAGCGATGAGCTATGCCGTACACAGAAGTGAAGGTGACGCGATGAGTCCGACGATGACCTACAGATTGGTAGCCGCCGGGATGGTGTTCGCGCTCGCGGCGGTCACCATGCACGGCGCGGCGAAAAACGGGTTGTGCAGCCTGGCCGTGCTGTTGGTGGTTCTGAATATCGTCCTAGAGCGCCGGAAGTCACGACCCGATGAGGGGGAGGGCCGCCCCTCGATGCCGACCCCACCGGGGTGCCAAGAGGGCGATGTCGAGAGTGGGTGAGCCGAGCGCGATTAAAAGCCAACCAGCACCGAAAGGAATCAACCTGAAATGAACACTAAGACAGCAATCTTCGCGGCGGCGGCGGCGCTGGCCGCAGTGACCACACTGGCGACGGCGGCGGCTCACGCTGACCCGCCAGGCAACCCGGTGCAGTGCAAGACCGCCGGGAACTACGGTCAGCAGTACTGCCGCTACGCGGACGGGAGTGTGACCGTTTGCGGGGCCTTTATTGGTTGCCAGCCCGTCGCGGTTGCGCTCGCGCCGGGATTCTGGGACCAACCGTAAGGCCCGGTCATATCAGGGCGTGAGCGCCGACAACAAAGAAACCCCGCAGGCCGCCAATGGCTTGCGGGGTTTCGTCTATTCGGGTCATACGGGGCGGGGGGCGTTTCGTCGCTCTGCGGGGCACACATGGCCGCCGGGCGGGTGGTTGGAAGCGGCGCGGTTCACGAGGCCGCGCCGCTTCGGCCGAAGCCCCACCACTGCCGGACGCCGGGCGTCGACAGGAACAGAAAAGCGACACGCGGCGGGGCCGGGCAGCGGCTCCAAGCGATGAACTTAGTCGACGCCCCGGCGGCCCGCGCGCGCCGAGCGCGCAACTGCGACAAATGCCGCAGTTGCCGTCGAGGCTCACGGCTTTGCTGTAATAGCGTCTCAGCAGCTCACAGCACGCAGCAACGTTACCGAGGCCAGCCGGCGAAATGCCATAGCCGCAGGTAGAAGCCTATTTGAGAAAATCTCAGCAAACCAAGGGGCGCTTGCCGCTGCGCTAGTCGAGCTGCACCAGGCCGCCGGGCGGCTCCGGCACGTCATCGCCCGGCTCGACAGGCCGCCAACGGTTTTCGTCCTCATCCCATATCGACACGGGTACATAGTCGCCGTCGGCGTCGGTGTAGCCGCGCGGGAAACCCTGCGAGATGAGCCAAGTCTTGCGGTTCTGCTGGTCGACCGTCACGGCGATGCTTAGCGTGTCGTCGGCCTCGACGCGAACCTCGAACGGTGCGCCGCCCCGGTTGCCTTGCCAGTAGTCCTCGCCGAGCCAGTCGATGCCCTCGGCGTCGGCCCGCCGCCGTATCCGCGACGCCCGAACCATCTGCGGCTGGCCGTGTTCCAGCTCGGCGAGGCGGCGTTTCAGCGCGGCCTTTCGGCGCTGGCGGGCTGCGTTGCGCGCCGCGTTGCGTTCGGCGCTAGTCCAGCCCGGCGTGTAATCATCGCGGCTCAACACGGCGTGTACGTAATCCTCGGCGGCCTCGGCGCGCGCCGCGTCGAGCAGCTCCGCGTAAAGACCGGGCACACTGACAAGGCGGCTCGAATTCGCGGCGGCGAGGCGGGCCATCAGCGCGCCGCCTTATTGCCGTGCCACCGGGTTGCGGCTGCCTTACGAGCGGCGGCGTTACGGCTCCCGGCGGTCGACTTGGGCGGTGTCACGGCGGCCTCTAGGCCCTTTTGAACTTCATTGACAAGGCGGGCCGCCTGAGCTTCGCAAAGCCGCACCTCGCCGCACAGCTTCACCAGCTCCGGCGTTTCCAGCTCCGGCGAAATGCGTTCCTCAAGTAACGAGATACGGTCGTAGGCCGCCATTATCAGGCCGATTCGGGCCTGGTCGGCCTGGTCGAATTCGATTTCGCCGCCGGTATCGCGGCCTATCTCCTGCCGAAATTTGTCGAGGTCACGCGCTATTTTCCGCGCTGCGGGGCAGTGTTTCGATGCTTTAGTCATGCTCTCCCTCTCGAAAGTCTACGGCTGGAAATGGCACGCACGCGGGAGAGGCTGTTTCCGCCGGAACGCGCATCGACCGGGGTACGGGGCCGAGCCGGGGCGGGGGCTGCGATGGTCGCTCGCTGACAGGTGGAGTCCTGGTAGCTTGCGATTCGACTTGGCGCGCGGCACCCGGTGTTTGTTTGGGTGGTGTTGTTAGCCCGACGCGACGCGGCGCGGCGCGCTTGCGTGTCGCGTTGTCGCGCTTGTCATTCCGTGCTATCTCCTCGAATACCAGCGCGACTATGTTCACGACTCGCGGCCACCGTTCCGCCGCGCGCCTGCGTCGTTTGCGTTGTCGTGTTGGTGTTTCCCGCACAGCCGGGCCGGTGGCATCGGGCGTCGCAGGCACAGCGCGACAATGCAGAGCGGCGCGAACGTTCGCGTTGCCTTTGCCATCGGTGTCTGTGTCCTCTGCGTGTCATTGGTGGGGAGGAAAGCGTCCGGCGAGAGACACCAGACACCGGACGCTTTCCTCAATCCTGTTGTGGTGCGGCCCCGGTGGTGAGGCCAACCCTAGCTAAACCACCGGGGCCGCGTTAGCAGGGGCGCGCCATAACGGGGCCACTTAGGAAGCCCCCGGCGCTGCGCCCTGCGTCGGCAATGCCAGCGGCGGGAGCAGCCACCGAGGCATTGCCGGTTTGGCTGACTCTATAAACGCGCATCTCCGAGGAGGGCGATACGCGCCGTGACGAGGCCAGCCAAACGCCTTTGAATTATGTGGGGTCTAAAAGTAGCGCCGTGTTGACGGGCTTGTGATTCGCGTAGGCGTTCTGTACCACTCGCGCGTTGTGCTCGATTTTGCGTGTGATGCGTTCCGCCGCAGCGGCTTCGCTGTGGGCCGAGCCTAGCTCCGGTGACCGGGCCGCGATAGCGTCGGCAACCCATGACGACGGCTGATTTTTCGACGCGAGGTATTCGACCAGCTCGGCGTTTAGCACGTTGAGTTGGTCGGCGCTGTCGGCGTTGTCAATCATGCCGCGCGCCGCCGCATAGGTTGCGGCTACGCCCTGTTGGGCGTCGAGCTGTGTTCGTGCGCGTTCCCAGCGGCGTTGCGCGTCGAGTTGGTGCCCGGCGTCGAGCGGCGTCGCCAGCGTGGCCTGTGCGGCTGCTGGCCGTGCTGCTAGCTCATCCCGGTACGCCTTAGCGGCGTCGACGCTGGCGGCTGCATCGCGGGCCGCTGGCGTGGTCGAGAATGATTCGAGGGCCTGAGCCTTGGCGCGTGCGTCGAGGTTCGGCATCGCGTCGAGCTGCGCCGAATACTCTGCGAACTTTCTTGCGCTGTGCCGGATTTTCGCGTCGGCCACGGCCAGCGGCGAACCTTCAAAATTCACAGCCGGGGCGGTCGGTGGCGGCACGGGTATTGACGGTTTGGCGTATCCGCCGTGCTGCCATTCGTCGCTGATGTATGCGGGCATAGGGTCTAATCCTTTGCGGTTGGGACGACGGGCGTAAATAGGGCGTCGATATCAGCGGGCCGAAACCATAAGCGGCGGCTAGGTGTCCGATACACCGGAACGCGGCCCGATGCGACATAGGCACGCAGTGTGCTTTCGGGAATGCCGGACATCGCCGACCCGGCCCGCAGGCCGATGTAAGCGCCGTGCGGCTGCAATGCTGCGGTGGTTCTCATCGTGCTAACCGATTGCGACGCCCGGCGCGCCATCCTGACTGAGATTAGCGTCACGGGTCACTACCGGGCCTTCGGGGGCGATAACGTCGCCGACGCCGCCGCCGTCGAATTCGGCACTGCCGCTAATGGTGAGCGTGTCGTCACCGCGACCGATTTGCACGCCAGCCGCTCCGGCGTCGCTCACGCCTGCGGCGAGCCGCTGTGCTTCGACATACCCGACGGCGATTGCTTGCCTGCGGGCCAGGGTGTCCTGACTGCCCTGGTCGCCGTCGGCGGGTGCCGCGTCGGTGCCGCGTGCGCTTAGCGACGTGTCGCCGCCTAAGCCGCTTGTGCCAACGGGCGCGAGGTGGTTTTCCGCCGGATTAGGCGCGCCGAAAATACTGCGTTTGGTGGGGGCCATTAATGGGCCTCTCTTGTGTCGTGTTCAGGGTTACGGGGCCGCAACCAGGCCGCAAAATATCCCGCCCGCGCGGGTTGCCTCGTCCACTTCATGCAATCGCTGCCAGGCGGATTCCGAGATGCCTAATCCTTCGGCAACTTTGGAGCGGGCCGAGCCGCTTCCGTCCGACCGCTCTTGTTCATTTGAACAGGAGCGGTACTCCTCGGACCTTCGGTCGCCACCCGCTTCTCGTTGACGCTGACTGCGGGATATTCGAAACGTGTTTCTAGTTTTGAGCGGCTACGTGCGCCAGTCGAATCGGATACGGCGCGGGTCGAATACGTGCCGCCCCTTGCCCACTGGCATCACAGTGATAACGGCGAGCAGCTCGACCAGGGCGCGGTAACGGTCTGGTGTCAACGCTGACAGCCCGGCGGCCACTTCCGGCGTACCGATTGCCAGCCTGTCGAATACGGCTGTCTGTGTCTCGGATTGCTGGCGGCGCTGCGCGGCGGCGATTTTCTGGCGGATACCGTCCGAGGCAACCTTGACTTGCCGCCCGTCGAGCAGCCCGTCGGCGTAATCCTGTGCCAGCCCGTCGAGGCGGGTATGCAGCGCGGCCAGCTCGGCGCGCAACGCCTCCCGCTCGGCGTCATCGAGGCTTGTGTCGGTGAGCAGCTCGACCGCACCGGGCCGCGCAAGATAGGCGGCCACAGCGCCGGTAACCACAGCCTCGCCGTCGGCGGCCATCAGTGACACGCCCCGGCACTTAGCGTTGCGGCAGGCATAGCGGCGCGTCCCGTCGCCGTCGGGGCAGCCGGTGATACTGCCGCCGCACTTGCCGCAGCGCATCAAACCACTGAGCAGGTATTGCCGGACAGGGCGGCGGGGCTTGCGCCGGGTGCGGGTGTCGAGGGTGTCCTGCACCGCCCAAAACGTCGCCGGGTCGACCAGCGGCGGCCAATTGCCTTCGGCGACTACATCTTCACGACGCGCTACGGCCCGCTTGGCGTTGTGGCTGCGTAGTCCGGCGTTGCGATGCTTGCGGGCAAGGGCGGCAATCATTGGGGCTGTCCATTCGACGCCGCGAGGTGTCTTGACCCCGGCAGCTGTCCACTCCCGCGCGATATCAGCGAAGCTCGCCCCGGCCAGTAAGTCCCGGTACATCTTCGCCACCAGCGGCCCGGTTATCGGGTCAGGCTCGCGGCTCCCATCAGCCTTGTACCCAAAGGCGTTGCGCCACTGCGGCAATCCGCGTTCCGCCTTTTGCCGCGCGGCCCGGCACATGCGAACCTTAAGCATGGCAATCTCATGCTCGGACACGGCGGTTTTAATCTGGACGGCGAGGACGCCCGTCGGCGTGTATAGGTCAACGTCGCCCTGGCCCGTCGTGGCGAGCGGGATTTTTCGACCGAGGCCGTTAAAGAATGCGCGCAGCGTTTCGAGTTCGGCCATCATGCGCCAACCGCGGTCTTGGTCCCACGCGGCGATAGCGTCGATTTTCCCGTCGGCGATATCGGTAAGCAACCTGTCCCATTCGGGCCGCGCCTTGCCGCTCGATGCCGAGGTGTCGTTGTCGACGTACAGCCCGGCGGCCTCCCAGCCCTTCACATCGCACAGCGCGGCAGTGTCCTCGGCCTGGCGGTCGACGCCTGCCCGGCGCTCGCGCGGGTCAGACGAGATGCGGCAGTAACGCCCGGCTCTGACGATGGTTCCTGGTGTGCCCTGGTGGGGGGCGGTTTCTGTGGTCATTGAGCAAGAGTGTACTTCATCGCGCTAGGTATCATCACTTGCTCAAGACATTTTGTAGCGGCGCCACCGGCTGGCGCGATAATCAGCTGCCCGATGGCAGCGTGATTTGGACCTCACCGTCCGGCCACACTTATCGCACGGTCCCGGGCAGCAAGCTGCTCGTCCCGGATTTGTGCGTGCCGACGGGCAAGCTCGACTTACCGACTTCGAGGGCCCGCGAGTGCAGCGATCGCGGCGCGATGATGCCTCGGCGTGGGCGAACAAGAGCCGCCGATCGGCATCAACGAATCACGGCCGAGCGCAATGCCAATCAGCGGAGCAGTGCGCGTGACATCACCACGCGCTGAATCTGGTTGGTGCCTTCGTAGATCTGGGTGATCTTGGCGTCACGCATCATCCGCTCGACCGGGAAGTCGGTGGTGTAGCCGGCGCCGCCGAACAGTTGCACGGCCGACTCGGTCACGTCCATGGCGGTGTCGGAGGCGAAGCACTTTGCGGCCGCGGAGATGAATCCGAGATTCGGCTCGCCGCGTTCGGCGCGGGCAGCGGCGGTGTAGACCATCAGCCGAGCCGCTTCGACTTTCATCGCCATATCGGCGAGCTCGAATTGCACACCCTGGAACTCGGAGATCGACTTGCCGAACTGCTTACGGTCCTTGGTATAAGCGATCGTGGCGTCCACCGCGCCCTGCGCGATGCCCACGGCCTGCGCACCAACAGTGGGCCGGGTGTGGTCGAGGGTCTGCAGTGCCGTCTTGAAGCCGGTGCCGGGCGCACCGATGATCCGATCGCCCGGGATGCGGCAGTTCTCGAAGTACAACTCGGCGGTGGGCGAGCCCTTGATACCCATCTTCTTTTCCTTGGGCCCGACGCTGAAGCCTTCATCGTCCTTGCGGACCATAAACGCCGAGATACCGTTGGCGCCCTTGTCCGGGTCGGTCACCGCCATCACCGTGTACCAGGTCGACTTGCCGCCGTTGGTGATCCAGGACTTGGCCCCGTTGAGGATCCAGTCGTCTCCGTCGGCCTTGGCGCGGGTCCGCATGGACGCCGCATCGCTGCCGGCTTCGCGCTCACTCAGGGCATACGACGCCATCGCCCCGTCGGAAGCCAGCGAGGGCAACACCTGCTTCTTCAACTCCTCCGAACCCTGCAAGATCAGACCCATCGTACCCAGCTTGTTGACTGCCGGGATCAGCGAGGACGACGCACAGACGCGCGCCACCTCTTCGATCACGATGCAGGTGGCCACCGAGTCCGCGCCCTGACCTCCGTACTCCTCGGGAATGTGGACGGCGTTGAAGCCCGCTGCGTTCAGCGCCGCCAGCGCCTCCTCGGGAAACCGGGACTCCTCGTCGACCTCGGCCGCGTAGGGAGCGATTCCTTTTTCGGCCAAGGCACGGATCGCCGCCCGCAGCTCGTCATGCTCCTCAGGCAACTTGAACAGATCAAACGAGGGGTTCCCCGCCCACCCAGACATACGGCCTCCTTGCTACTCGCCGGTAACTTTACCTTGACGTTCGTTCAGCGCCGCATCCTTGGCCAGCACCGACCGCGCCAGTCGATCTTGGAACGCGACCATCCGGTCTCGCAACGCTGGATCCGAAACCGCCAGAATGCGCACCGCCAGCAGGCCCGCGTTGCGCGCGCCGCCGATCGACACCGTGGCCACCGGCACCCCGGCCGGCATCTGCGCGATGGACAGCAGTGAGTCCAGACCGTCGAGCCGCGCCAGCGGCACCGGGACGCCGATCACCGGCAGCGGCGTCGCCGAGGCCACCATGCCCGGCAGGTGGGCCGCGCCGCCGGCACCGGCGATGACCACCTCGATGCCGCGGTCGGCCGCGCTTCGTGCGTAGTCGAGCATCCGTTGCGGCGTGCGGTGCGCCGAGACCACGCCGACCTCGTAGGGAACGTCGAACTCGGCCAGTGCGTCGGCCGCGTCGGCCATCACCGACCAATCGCTGTCGCTGCCCATGATCACGCCGACGCGCGCCTGCTCGGTCATATGCGCCGCTCTCCCCCGCGAAGCGGGAGGTGCCCCCACCTCATCGCACTCTCCCATCTGCATCGTCGCTGCCGCGGCCGTGCGGATCCCATCCGTCTGTCCACTGCCCGTGTGACAACCAGTGTGCCGCGCGTTCGGCGCGTTCACGCAGGTTTGCCACCTCGGCCGTGTCGGCGCCGAGCAGGTTGACGTGGCCGATCTTGCGGCCCGGTCGTTCGCCCTTGCCGTAGAGGTGAACCCGGGCATCGGGCATCCGCGCGAACAGGTGATGCAGTCGCTCGTCGACCGTCATCGTCGGCGTTTGCGCGGCGCCCAGCACGTTGGCCATCACCGTCACCGGCACCGTGGCGTCGGTGTCACCGAGCGGGTAGTCGAGCACCGCGCGCAGATGCTGCTCGAACTGGCTGGTCCGCGACCCGTCCATGGTCCAATGCCCGGAATTGTGCGGTCGCATCGCCAATTCATTGACCAGCAGCCGCCCATCGACGGTCTCGAACAGCTCGACGGCCAGCACGCCGACGACGCCGAGTTCGGCCGCCAACCGCAGCGCCAGCTGCTGGGCCGCGGCGCCCAGGGCGTCGGGCAGCGCCGGCGCCGGCGCGATCACCAGCACACAAATGCCGTCGCGCTGCACCGTCTCCACTACCGGCCACGCCGCGCCCTGCCCGAACGGCGACCGGGCCACCAGCGCCGAGAGCTCGCGGCGCATCGCGACCCGCTCCTCGACCAATACCGGTACACCGGATTTTGAATACTCAGACGCGATCTCACGGGCCTGCGGCAGGTCGGCCGCCATCCGCACCCCACGACCGTCGTAGCCGCCGTGGACCGCCTTGACCACCATCGGGCCCCCGACACGCGCTGCAAACGCGGCAATGCGGTCCAGGTCATCGCCGCTTTCGACCGCGGCGTAGCGCGGCACCGGGGCCCCCAGCGCCTGCAGGCGTCGCCGCATGACGAGTTTGTCCTGCGCGTGCACCAACGCCTGCGGCGGCGGCGCGACGTTGACGCCCTCGGCGACCAGCTTTTCCAGCAGCTCGGTCGGGACGTGCTCATGGTCGAAGGTCAACGCGTCGGCGCCGGCGGCGACGCGCCGCAGATCGTCGAGGTTCGTGTGCGACCCGATCACCACATCCGGGCTCACTTGGGCCGCCGGGTCGTCGATGTCGGCGGCCAGCACCCGCAGGCTTTGACCCAGGGCGATCGCCGCCTGGTGGGTCATTCGGGCGAGCTGGCCGCCGCCGACCATCGCAACCAACGGCGCAGCGGTGGGGGTACTCGGCACGGCAATCATGGTGTCATAGCCGCTGAACGGGGTGTTTACCGGCGGTGACACCGCAGCTGGGCACGCTTAACGGTTAATACGTACACTGCGACATTGTGTCCTTTGCCGATGCCACGATCGCCCGGTTGCCGCAGCCGGTCCGTCCGTTCGCCGAACGCCATCACGAACTGATCAAGTTCGCGATCGTCGGCGCCACCACATTCGTGATCGACTCGGCGATCTTCTACACCCTCAAGCTGACGATCTTGGAGCCCAAGCCGGTGACCGCCAAGGTCATCGCCGGCATCGTCGCGGTCATCGCGTCCTACATCTTGAACAGGGAGTGGAGTTTCCGGGACCGCGGCGGTCGGGAGCGTCATCACGAGGCGCTGCTGTTCTTTGCGCTCAGCGGCGTGGGCGTGCTGCTGAGCATGGCGCCGTTGTGGGTCTCCAGCTACGTCTTCGGTCTGCGGGTGCCGAACGTGTCACTGACCGTGGAGAACATCGCCGACTTCATCTCGGCGTACATCATCGGCAACCTGCTGCAGATGGCGTTCCGCTTCTGGGCGTTCCGGCGCTGGGTGTTCCCCGACGAGGTCGGCCGCACCCAGGACAAGGCGCTGGAATCGGCCCTTACCGCCGGCGGGATCGCCGAGGTCCTCGAGGACAACTTCGAGGAGGGCGACGGTACGGTCACCCTGATGCGGGCGTGGCGGTCGCGCCGCAGCCGGTTGGATCAGCTCGGCGATTCCTCAGATCCGAGGGTGTCGAAAACCTCGTGATACAGCAGCGCGTGGACCTGCTCGACGCGCGGAATGTCGTGGAACTCCAACGGGTCTTGTGACGCCGATTCCACGATCAGCGTGCCCGTGCGCAATATCCGATCGATCAGCCGATGGCGGAATTCGACGCTGTTGATCCGGGCCAGCGGAATATCGATGCCACTGCGACTCAATACCCCGTGCCGGAACATCACCCGCCGGTCGGTGATCACGAAATGTGTGGTCAGCCAGTTCAGGAATGGCCACAGGGTCAACCAGCCGATGACGATCAGCCAGATCGCTCCGATGACGGCGAAGATGACTCTTTTGGCGGTCGGATCCCAACTGGTGCTGTTGACGACCGCCGAGCCGAACGACGCCGCCGCGCTCGCCAGGATGAGGACGATGACCGGCCAAACCAGCCGCTTCCAGTGCGGGTGTCGATGCAAGACCACCTGTTCGTCGCCGGCCAGCACGTTATCGGGGTAGCCCACGCTGGCACCTTAAACGCTGGGGCGTAGGTGCGTGATGTCTCCGGCCGAGATCGCCACCGTCTGACCGCCGGTGTCGACGCACAATCGGCCCGTCTCGTCGATGGCCTGCGCCGCACCCACGACCTCACGATCACCGGGCAGCGTGGCCCGCACCCGAGAACCTAGGGTCAGGCTGTAGCGCTGATAATCGGCGACCAGCGCCGCGTCGGCGCCGCCGGCGGTGCGCCACGCATCGATGCGCACGGCTAGTTCGCGAAGTATCCGGCGCGCCAACACGTTTCGATCGGTCACCGATGACCCCAGCATCAGCAGCGAGGTGGCCGCTGGGTCCGGCGCCTCGTCGGCGGTCAGCGTCACGTTGAGCCCCAACCCGAGCACGATCACCGGCGTCGGCGCCGCGACCTCGGCGAGGATCCCGGCCAGCTTGCCGCCGTCCACGAGGACGTCGTTGGGCCATTTGAGGCCCGCCGCGACGCCGCACACCGCGGTCAGCGCGTCGGCCACCGCAACGCCGGTGGCCAGCGGCAACCATCCCCAGCCCGACCGGGGAACCGACGCCGCACCCACCCCGACCGACAAAGCGATCTGCGCGCGCGGCGGCGCCGACCAGTGGCGACCGTGACGCCCACGACCGGCGTTCTGGTATTCGGCGAGCAACACCGATCCGTCGATGTCGACGCCGCCCTCGGCCCGGGCGATCAGATCGGCATTGGTGGAGCCGGTTTCGGTGACCACATCGAGTTGACGCCACGGCATGCCCGGTCCGGCCAACCCGTTGCGCAACGCCGCCGCGTCCAACGGCGCCCTGAGCGAGTCACGTTCCATTGCGCTCAGCCTAAGACGCGGTGCTGCATTCGGACCGCAACTTAAGGGACCGCTAAGATCGGCACCCATGACAAGCACTTCCGAGACTCACGTCGAGGCGAGAGACGAGCACCACATCGACATCCACACCACCGCGGGCAAGCTCGCCGAACTGCGCACGCGGTCGGAGGAGACGCTGCACCCGGTTGGCGAGGCCGCGGTCGACAAGGTGCACGCCAAGGGCAAACTGACCGCCCGCGAGCGCATCTACGCCCTGCTCGACGAGGGGTCGTTCGTTGAGCTCGACGCGTTGGCCAGGCATCGCAGCACCAACTTCGGGCTGGGCGAGAAGCGTCCACTCGGCGACGGCGTGGTCACCGGCTACGGCACCATCGACGGCCGCGACGTGTGCATCTTCAGCCAGGACGTGACGGTGTTCGGCGGCAGCCTCGGTGAGGTGTACGGCGAGAAGATCGTCAAGGTCCAGGAGTTGGCGATCAAGACCGGCCGGCCGCTGATCGGCATCAATGACGGCGCGGGCGCCCGCATCCAGGAGGGTGTGGTCTCGCTGGGCCTGTACAGCCAGATCTTCCACAACAACATCCTGGCCTCCGGCGTCATCCCACAGATCTCGCTGATTATGGGCGCGGCCGCCGGTGGGCATGTGTATTCGCCGGCGCTGACCGACTTCGTGGTGATGGTCGATCAGACCAGTCAGATGTTCATCACCGGTCCGGACGTGATCAAGACGGTCACCGGCGAGGACGTGACGATGGAGGAGCTGGGCGGTGCCCACACCCACATGGCCAAGTCGGGTACCGCGCACTATGTCGCCTCCGGTGAGCAGGACGCTTTCGACTACGTCCGCGACCTGCTGAGCTACCTGCCGCCCAATAATTTCACCGACCCGCCGCGGTACGCGGTGCCCGTTCCCGAGGGCGCCATCGAGGACAACCTCACCGACGAGGATCTCCAGCTGGACACCCTGATCCCGGACTCGGCCAACCAGCCTTACGACATGCACGAGGTGATCACCCGCATCCTCGACGACGACGAGTTCCTCGAGGTGCAGTCCGGCTACGCCCAGAACATCGTGATCGGGTTCGGTCGTATCGACGGCCACCCGGTCGGCATCGTCGCTAATCAGCCCACCCACTTCGCCGGCTGCCTGGATATCGACGCCTCGGAGAAGGCCGCTCGCTTCGTGCGGACCTGCGACTGCTTCAACATTCCGATCGTCATGCTGGTGGACGTGCCGGGCTTCCTGCCAGGCACCGACCAGGAGTACAACGGCATCATCCGCCGCGGCGCCAAGCTGCTGTACGCCTACGGCGAGGCCACGGTTCCCAAGATCACGGTCATCACCCGCAAGGCCTACGGCGGCGCCTACTGCGTCATGGGTTCCAAGGACATGGGCTGCGACGTCAACGTCGCCTGGCCGACCGCGCAGATCGCGGTGATGGGCGCTTCCGGCGCGGTCGGTTTCGTCTACCGCCAGCAGCTAGGCGAGGCCGCGAAAAACGGTGAGGACGTCGACGCGTTGCGGCTGCAACTGCAGCAGGAATACGAGGACACCCTGGTCAACCCGTACATCGCCGCCGAGCGGGGCTACGTCGACGCGGTCATCCCGCCGTCGCACACTCGCGGCTACATCGGGACGGCGCTGCGGCTGCTGGAGCGCAAGATCGCCCAGATGCCGCCCAAGAAGCACGGGAACATTCCACTGTGAGTCGAGTGAGTGACGGAAACGAGACGAACAATTCAGCTCCAGTGAGCGACGAGACTGACGAGACGCAGAGTGCGGCGCCGGAGCACGAAAAGCATGAGCCGCACATTCAGGTGCTCAAGGGCGAGCCGAGCGCAGAGGAGCTGGCCGCGCTGATCGCGGTGCTGGGCAGCGCCGCCGGCGGCGGCGGCGAGCCGGGACCGCCCGACTACAACCGGTGGGGCCTGCCCGTCGACAAACTGCGCTACCCGGTCTTCAGCTGGCAGAAGATCACCTTGCTGGAACGGACGCACATGCGCCGATGACCCGGCTGGTGCTCGGGTCCGCCTCACCGGGCCGGCTCAAGGTGCTGCGGCAGGCCGGCATCGACCCGCTGGTCGTGGTCTCCGGCGTCGACGAGGACGCGGTCATCGCGGCTTTGGGATCGAATACCTCCCCCGGTGATGTCGTTCGCATCATGGCCCAGGCTAAGGCCGATCAGGTTGCGGCCATCCTGGACAGCGCGGTTGCCGCGGATTGTGTTGTCATTGGCTGTGATTCGATGCTCTACATCGACGGCCGACTGGTCGGCAAGCCGGCATCAGCCGATGCAGCCCGCAGCCAGTGGCGGTCGATGGGCGGTCGATCCGGCCAGCTCTACACCGGGCACTGCCTGCTGCGGCTGCTCGACGGCAACGCCAGTCAGCGCGCGTCCGAATCAGCGTCTACCACAGTGCATTTCGCGACACCAACGGCGGCAGACTTGGAAGCGTACATCGACAGCGGCGAACCATTGGCCGTCGCCGGAGGGTTCACGCTGGACGGCCTGGGCGGCTGGTTTGTCGACCGGATCGAGGGTGACCCGTCCAACGTCATCGGGCTCAGTCTGCCGTTGACCGGAGCCCTGCTGCAACGTGTCGGCCTGTCGGTCGCCGAGTTGTGGACGGCGAATCGGGTGAGCTGAACCCCTTCTGGACCGAGATCGACGCTAGTGCTTCGCTCGCCGGACCTTTCCGCGCTGCCGTCAATCTCGGCGCCTCACCGACGGGTAGGCTTGTAGTGTGCCTTTACCAGCAGATCCCAGCCCGACGCTGAGCGCTTACGCTCACCCGGAACGTCTGGTGACTGCCGACTGGCTGGCCGGCAACATGGGTAAGCCGGGGCTTGCCATCGTCGAATCCGACGAGGATGTCCTGCTCTACGACGTCGGCCATATCCCCGGGGCGGTCAAGATCGACTGGCACACCGACCTCAACGAACCCCGGGTGCGTGACTACATCAACGGCGAGCAGTTCGCCGAATTGATGGACCGCAAAGGCATTTCCCGCGACGACACCGTGGTGATCTACGGGGACAAGAGCAACTGGTGGGCTGCCTATGCGCTGTGGGTCTTCACGCTCTTCGGGCACCCGGATGTGCGGCTGCTCAACGGCGGCCGCGATCTGTGGATGTCCGAGGGGCGCGACACCACTTTGGACGTTCCGACCAAGGCGTCGAGCGGCTATCCCGTTGTGCAGCGCAATGATGCACCGATCCGCGCGTTCAAAGACGACGTGCTGGCAATCCTGGGCTCCGAGCCTTTGATCGATGTGCGATCGCCCGATGAGTACACCGGCAAGCGCACACATATGCCCGACTATCCCGAGGAAGGCGCGCTGCGCGCCGGGCATATCCCCACGGCGCGTTCGATCCCGTGGGGAAAGGCCGCCGACGACAGTGGGCGGTTCCGCAGTCGCGACAAGCTGCAGCAGCTCTACGGGTTCATCGGGCCGGACGACAAAACCGTCGTTTATTGCCGCATCGGCGAGCGGTCCAGCCACACCTGGTTTGTGCTGACACATCTGCTCGGCATCCCCGGCGTACGAAACTACGACGGCTCGTGGACGGAGTGGGGAAACACCGTCCGGGTGCCGATCGTCGCCGGTGAAAGCCCGGGGGCCGTGCCGGTCTGATGAGCATGCCCGCACCGCTGGCCGAGGTGGTGTCCGACTTCGCCGAAGTTCAGGGTCAGGACAAGCTCAGGCTGCTGCTGGAGTTTGCTGATGATCTGCCGGCATTGCCCGCCGACCTGGAAGAGGCGGCGATGGAGCCGGTGCCCGAATGCCAGTCGCCGCTGTTTCTGCACGTCGACGCCGGCGACGTCAACCGGGTGCGGCTGCACTTCAGCGCTCCGGCCGAAGCACCGACCACGCGTGGTTTCGCGTCGATACTGGCCGCCGGCCTCGACGAGCAGCCCGCCGCCGATATCCTGGCCGTGCCGGAGGATTTCTACACCGAGCTGGGCCTGGCCGCTTTGATCAGCCCGCTGCGGCTGCGTGGCATGTCGGCGATGCTGGCGCGCATCAAGCGGCGGTTGCGCGAGTCCGGCTGAAGTGGGCACCGGGTCATATCGCCCACGGCGCGGCGCTTAAACTTCCCCCGACACGACTTGTAAGAATTTCTCTTAGACACGTGAGAAGTGTTCAGCAATGCAGGAGGCGCAGTGCCTAGTCACGCCAGCTCGACGATCTCCAAGGTTCTTGTCGCCAATCGCGGTGAGATCGCGGTGCGGGTGATCCGCGCGGCCAAAGATGCCGGCCTGCCCAGCGTGGCGGTGTATGCCGAGCCCGACGCCGACGCTCCTCACGTAAAGCTGGCCGACGAGGCATTCGCACTGGGCGGTCAGACCTCGGCGGAGTCCTACCTGGACTTCGGCAAGATCCTGGAGGCCGCCGAGAAGTCCGGTGCCAACGCGATCCATCCTGGTTACGGATTCCTGTCGGAGAATGCCGACTTCGCCCAGGCGGTGATCGACGCCGGCCTGATCTGGATCGGGCCCAGCCCGCAGTCGATCCGCGATCTCGGCGACAAGGTCACCGCGCGGCACATCGCAGCCCGCGCGCAGGCCCCGCTGGTGCCCGGAACTCCCGACCCGGTGAAAGGCGCCGACGAGGTGGTCGCTTTCGCCAAGGAATACGGCGTGCCGATCGCGATCAAGGCGGCCTTCGGTGGCGGCGGTCGTGGCATGAAGGTGGCCCGCACCCTCGAGGAGATCCCCGAACTGTTCGAGTCGGCGACCCGCGAGGCGGTCGCGGCGTTCGGCCGCGGCGAGTGCTTCGTCGAGCGCTACCTGGACAAGCCCCGCCACGTCGAGGCGCAGGTGATCGCCGACAAACACGGCAACGTTGTCGTCGCCGGAACCCGCGACTGCTCGCTGCAGCGCCGCTTCCAGAAGCTGGTCGAAGAGGCACCCGCGCCTTTCCTGACCGACGCGCAGCGCAAGGAGATCCACGAATCTGCCAAGCGGATCTGCAAAGAGGCCCACTATTACGGCGCCGGGACGGTCGAATACCTGGTCGGCCAGGACGGTCTGATCTCGTTCCTGGAGGTCAACACCCGTCTGCAGGTCGAGCACCCGGTCACCGAGGAGACCGCCGGCATCGACCTGGTGCTCCAGCAGTTCAAGATCGCCAACGGCGAGAAGCTGGACATCACCGAGGACCCGACACCGCGTGGGCACGCTATCGAATTCCGGATCAACGGCGAGGACGCCGGACGCGGCTTCCTGCCCGCACCCGGGCCGGTCACCAAGTACGAGACGCCAAGCGGGCCCGGTGTCCGGCTGGACTCCGGTGTCGAAGCCGGTTCGGTCATCGGCGGGCAATTCGACTCGATGCTGGCCAAGCTCATCGTGTACGGCGCCAACCGCGACGAAGCGTTGGCACGCTCCCGCCGGGCGCTCGACGAGTTCCACGTCGAAGGGCTGGCCACGGTCATCCCGTTCCACCGTGCGGTGGTGTCCGACCCGGCGTTCATCGGCGACGACAACGGCTTCTCGGTGCACACCCGCTGGATCGAGACCGAGTGGAACAACACCGTCGAACCCTTCACCGGCGCGGAGCCGCTGTACGATGAGGCCGACGCCCGGCCGCGGCAGAAAGTCGTGGTCGAGGTCGGTGGTCGACGGCTCGAGGTTTCGCTGCCCGGCGACTTGGCGCTATCCAACGGCGGTGGGTCCGACGCGGCCGGTGTCATCAGGAAGAAGCCCAAGCCGCGCAAGCGCGGGGCGCACGCGGGTGCCGCCGCCTCCGGCAACGCGGTCACCGCACCGATGCAAGGCACCGTGGTTAAGGTCGCCGTCGAAGAGGGCCAAGAGGTCGCCACTGGTGATTTGGTGGTGGTCCTGGAAGCGATGAAGATGGAAAACCCGGTCACCGCGCACAAAGACGGCATCATCACCGGACTGGCGGTGGAGGCGGGCGCCCCAATCACCCAGGGCACGGTTCTCGCCGAGATCAAGTAGACCTTTGCGGAGTTGGACCTTCGTTCGGCGAGTCCGTGCGGCGATTCGCTGCCGCGCTGAACGGGGTTTCTTAGAAACGCCCTCAGGTCGTTGTCGGCCCTCTGCGGCCGGAGTACTGTTCGAAGAAGGTTGAGTTCACAGCCGCCCGGAACAACGTTAATTGACGTAGGGGGAGGCCAGTACTCCCGGCTTCTCTCCGCGTGCGGGGCCAACCGCTTGACGTGATCCACAGATTGCTTGACGACTGATGGAGTCACCTGATGTTTGCCATGAGACACCCCAATTCGGCTTCCCCGGTTCTCGGAACCGATGCCGCAATCCCGTCGGAGCCGTGGGAAAACCACAGTGCCCGCTTCACGGCTGAGTGGGGCCCGTCGTTCGTTGTCATTACGGCACACGGCGAGCTCGACGCATCCAACGCCAATCAGCTCGCCGATTACGTTCAGCGCTGCGCGGCTCATTCCAAGTCGGTAATTGTGAACCTCAGCGGCCTGGAATTCTTTGGAACGGCGGGCTTTTCGGCGCTGCACACCATCAATATCGGGTGCGCGGGCGCCGGTGTGCACTGGGCCGTGCTGCCAGGTAAGGCAGTCTCCCGGTTGCTACGTATTTGCGACCCTGACAGCGCGCTGCCGGTGGCCGAGTCGGTGCCCGACATCCTCGACGAGAACGAAAAGCCGCGCCGGCTATTCCAACTCGTCCCGCAGCCGCGCTAGCGACTTAGCCAGCAACCGCGAGACGTGCATCTGCGAAATGCCAACCCGCTCGGCGATCTGCGTCTGCGTCATCGACTCGAAGAACCTGAGCACCAACACGGTTCGTTCACGCTCCGGCAATCCGTCGAGTAGCGGACGGAGCGCCTCGCGGTTCTCGATCCGCTCGAGACCGGCGTCCACATCGCCGAGCGTGTCGGCGATGGCTCGTGCTTCGTCGTCGCCGGCGCTGCTGCCACCGCTATCGATGGACAGGGTGTTGTAGGAGCTACCGGCCACCAGCCCCTCGATAACCTCCGTCCGGTCCATGTCGAGTTCTTCGGCGAGTTCGGAGGCGGTCGGTGCTCGGCCCAGCCGTTGGGAAAGGTCGGCGGTCGCCGTGCCGAGCCGCAAGTGCAGTTCTTTCAGACGCCGTGGAACCTTGACCGACCAGCTGTTGTCCCGGAAATGCCGGCGGACCTCTCCCATGATGGTGGGCACCGCAAACGAGACGAAGTCGGAGCCGGTATCGACATCGAAGCGGGCAACAGCGTTGACCAGTCCGACGCGTGCCACTTGGACCAAGTCGTCACGCGGTTCCCCGCGACCCTCGAAACGCCGCGCGATGTGATCGGCCAACGGCAGGCAGCGCTCAACGATCTTGTCCCGATGGCGCTGGAACTCCGACGAGTTGGCGTCGAGAGTCGCCAACTCACGGAACATGTCCGGAACGTCAGCGTATTCGTTGGGACGAGATGCAGAACCGCCGACAGCTCGCACTGTCACCTGCGGAGGCCCGCCCGTCGGGTCGTGAGCGTGACGCCGAAGATACCGTGCCCGCCAGCGGATTCGTGACCGTCGTGGAAGGTCTGTACGTCGTCGGCCAGCGATGTCAGCACATGCCAGCTGAAGCTGCCCGGCGTCACTACGTCGTAGTTGTCACATGTCGCTGACGCCTCGACCACCAATTCGTCGTCCCGCGGATCGACCACGATGGCCAGCGTCGCACCCGGAGTCGCGGAGCGAATCAACCGGGTGCACACCTCATCGACCGCCAGCCGCAGATCGGCCACCGCGTCGAAATCGAGATCCTCAAAGGTCCCGACGGCCCCGACCAGTGTGCGCAGCACCGCCAGATTCTGCAGCCGCGCGGCAACTCGCAGCTCGACAGCGCGGTCACCGCGTTGCTGGTTCTTCTGAGGCTTTTCAGCAGCGGTCATGGGGCCCTCCGGCAGTGTTTGACCGAGACTACCCTTGTGCTCAAGCCAGTTAGTCATGATCGCCGCCGGGTATTCCAAGTCGCATGGACGCGAGCGAGACGACCGAAATTCAGCGCACCCGCCGCCTTCGGCGTGTCGCGATTATCGCCGTTATCACGCTGGCTGTGCTCGTATTGGTTGCCGCGGCCGTTTACGTTATTGCGTTCGTGATCCTGTCGCCGATGTTCGGATGACCGGGATACCGGGACAGCGGCGGCCGCTTTCAAGCTCATCATGGTGTAGAGCAGATACCCACTAGCCTCGGCGAATAAAACCTCCAGCGTTTGGCACGGTGCCGGGCGGGGAAAAACAGCAACACCAAAGCATGCGAAGGAGGTTGCGATGCCCAATCCGTCAATCAAAGACGAGAAGCTCTATCAGGAGTTGCGCAAGCAAGGAGACACCAAGGAAAAGGCCGCTCGGATCTCCAACGCCGCTGCCGCGCGCGGCCGTTCCCGCGTGGGCAGGTCAGGTGGGAAGTCCGGCTCGTATCAAGACTGGACTGTCCCAGAACTCAAAAAGAGGGCCAAACAGCTTGGCATTGCCGGTTATTCGCACTTGACCAAGGACAAGCTGATTACGAAGCTCCGTAACCACTAAGCGGTGTCGGCCCTCGGCTCGTCAGCTTGCGGGCCGTTGGCGCGGAACCTCGGGATGTGCGTCGTACCAGCGGTCTTCGATTCTGCGCACTCGCCGGTGCTCGACCGCCAGCCACACCAGACCGAACGTCATCGTCCCGACGGCGACGACACCTGTGGTCATGCCCTGGCTTTGGTGCCCGGTCCCGAAGGCCGCCAGACAACCCACGACGGCGATCACGCCGGCCACGACGAGTAGATAGCCGGGCCAGCGCAACACATCGATCATCGACTCGCCCGCGTGTGACCGCGTCGTCCGCACATGGTCGACGGGGTCACGATAGGTGTCACCCATGACTGCGTCCCCTCTCCTAGCCCTTCGGGCCGTATCTACCACGGTAGAACGCCCGGAGACGGCGCGGAAGTAATTGCCGAGAGTCCGGTCAACCAGCCAGAGCAGGTCCGGCGATGATGGGTGCGCCCATTGTGAGCGTGAGGAGCATCAGCATCAACAGAAACCAGCCGGCACCCTGCCACGCCCACCAGGTGCCGTAGTCGCGCCAGATGCGATAAGTGCGCACAAATGCCCCGCAGCCCGCGGCCAGCAGGATGACCGGCGCACCGAACGCCAGGATTGTCCGCTGGGGGGCGCCACATGCGACGGTGTCGATGGCCATCGCGCCTGTACAGGTGCTGGCCCACACCGCGGCCACGACCACGAACGCCAGTCCGGCGACCGCGGCCAGAACCGCGAACCGGATGGCGGCATGCACCTCGCTGTCTTCACGCCCAAGGCGGTCGCCTCCTGAGCGGTGACGTTGTGTCTGCATCTCCTGAACCTCTATCGTGCCTCCGGCTGCTGGTGAATCACCGGCCGATGGAAACGCTCTTTGCGCGTGCCGTCACACGCGCCACACCCGTATACCCCATGATCAGGCAACTCTAAACCCACAACTGCTCCCTCGTTACCCTCCTGGGCCACCATCGTCGGCGGCCCCGCACAGTGCGGCGGCCGCTAAAACGACGTTGACACCAACTCCGTCAGGACGTCGCGGAGGCCGGCCACCGCCTCGTCGATCTCGGCGCGTGAAACGGTCAGGGCCGGCCGGAAACGCACGCTGACTGGACCACTGGGCAGGACAATCACCCCGCTTTTCCACAGTCGGCGGAGCACCTCATCGCGGCCCGCCCTCGTCGGCATGCTGAACGCGCACATCAAGCCGCGACCGCGGACGTCGAGCACGGCGGTCGGGAAGTTGTCGGCGAGTTCGTCGAGGCGCGCCCGCAGGTAGCGGCCCGCAGCGGCGGCGTTCTCGAGAAGGTCGTCGGCTTCGATGACCTCCAAGATGCGCCGGGCCCGGACCATATCGGTGAGGTTGCCACCCCACGTCGAGTTCAGCCGGGAAGCCACCGCGAACACGTTGTCGGCGATTTCGTCGACCCGCCCTCCTGCCATCACCCCGCACACTTGTGTCTTCTTACCGAACGCGACCACATCGGGTGCAACGCCCAATTGCTGGTAGGCCCAAGCGGTTCCCGTCAAACCACAACCTGTCTGTACCTCGTCGAAGATCATCAGCGCATCGTATTCGTCGCACAGCGCGCGCATCGCGGCGAAGAACTCCGGTCGGAAGTGCCGGTCGCCACCCTCGCCCTGGATGGGTTCGGCGACAAAGCAGGCGATGTCGTGCGGGTAGGCCTGGAACGCTGCCCGGGCCTGGCGCAGCGATTCGGCTTCCAACGCGTCCATCTCGACGCCCGGTCGAAGGTAAGGCGCGTCGATGCGCGGCCAGTCGAACTTCGGAAAGCGAGCAACCGTGACCGGGTTGGTGTTGGTCAGCGACAGCGTGTAGCCGCTGCGGCCGTGAAACGCCCCACGCAAGTGCAGCACCCTGGTGCCCAACTCCGGGTCGATGCCGCGCGCTTCGTTGTGCCGGCTCTTCCAGTCGAACGCCACCTTCAGCGCGTTCTCCACCGCCAGTGCACCGCCGTCGACGAAGAACAGATGCGGCAGCGCTGGATCGCCCAACACTCGGGCAAAGGTGTCGACGAAGCGCGCCATCGGCACCGAGTACACGTCGGAGTTGCTCGGTTTGTTGACCGCGGCGTCGGTGAGCTCGGCACGGAACTCGTCGTCGAAAGCCAGTGCCGGGTGGTTCATGCCCAGCGCCGACGAAGCGAAGAAGGTGAACATGTCCAGGTAGCGCCGGCCGTCGCGGGCGTCGACCAGATACGAGCCGTCCGAGCGATTCAGGTCGAGCACGAAATCCAGGCCGTCGACGAGGATGCTGCGCGCCAGCACCTCGTGGACCCGGTCAGGTGCGAGTAGCGGATCGGCCAAAAAGGTACGTTCCAGTACGCCGGTCATGACGTCAACCCTATCAGGAATTTTTACGGTATCTTGACCTAAAGCCGTATGTATTACGGTACAAATTGTCGAGCATCGTAAAATGTCTGTAAAATGATCGTGCTGCGGGTCCGCACGTTGGCGGCTGTCCGGATCTGCTGCAATAGCTCTTCCAGCGCACGCGGGGACTTGACGCGCACCAGCAAGATGTAGCTTTCCTCACCGGCCACCGAGTGACACGATTCGATCGCCTCGATGTGTTGCAGGCGGGCCGGCGCATCATCGGGTTGAGAGGGATCGAGAGGGGTGATGGCCACGAACGCCGACAACAGATGCCCGATCGCTTCGGGATCGATCCGCGCGCAGTACCCCGTGACGACGCCGCGAGACTCCAGCCTGCGCACCCGCGACTGGACCGCCGAGACCGACAGGCCAGCGCTCGCCGCCAGCTCCGACAATGTCGCGCGCCCGTCAGCGACTAGCGAGCGCACCAATATCCGGTCGATTTCGTCGAGCGTCTCAGCCATGGCCGGAGAGTATCGCAGCGGTGATCGCCGTTGAGCCGTGCCAAAAGGTTGCCGACGTGGCGGCTACGGGAGCTCTTGGCCGCCGGCCTGTCTGCCATGTACGGCAGCGAGGTGCCTGCCTACACCACGATGGTCGAGGTCAGCACCCAGGTCAACAGGGATTACGCCGCCCGGCATGCGGGCTCCGAACGGCTGGGCACGCTGTCTCGAGTTACCGCCGAGCGGCACGGCGCGATCCGGGTCGGCACGCCCGACGAGCTGGCCGCTGTCGCCGACCTGTTCTCGGCCTTCGGCATGGTCCCGGTCGGCTACTACGACCTGCGCGACGCCGTTTCACCGGTTCCGGTGGTCTCCACCGCGTTTCGGCCCATCGACGCGCAAGAGTTGGCGCGCAACCCGTTTCGGGTTTTCACATCGATGCTGGCGCTCAGGGATGCACGTTTCTTCGACGCCGACCTGAACGCTCGTGTGCAGACGTTCCTGGCACGCCGCCAACTGTTCGATCCGGCGCTGATCGCCGGGGCCCGGGTGATCACGGCCGACGGCGGCTGCGACGCCGACCAGGCCGATGACTTTGTCGCCCAAGCCGTGGCGGCGTTCGCGCTGTCAGGTGAACCGATCGACAAGTCCTGGTATGACGAGCTATCACGGGTGTCCGCGGTGGCCGCCGACATCGCCGGAGTCACGTCCACCCACATCAATCACCTGACGCCGCGGGTGCTCGACATCGACGAGCTGTACCGGCGGATGACCGCGCGCGGCGTCACGATGATCGACGCTATCCAGGGACCGCCCCGCTGGGACGGGCCCGCGGTGCTGTTGCGCCAGACGTCGTTTCGCGCCCTCGCCGAACCACGCCGGTTTCGCAACGACGACGGAACGGTCGTCGACGGCTCGCTGCGGGTCCGCTTCGGCGAGGTCGAGGCACGCGGCGTGGCACTGACGCCCAGGGGCCGGCAGCGTTACGACGCGGCGATGGCTCGTCTTTCTGGTAACGGCGATCCCGCCAAAGTCTGGGGCCAGTACTTTCCGTCGACCGACGACGAGATGGCCGCTGCGGGGCTGGCCTATTACCGCAGCGGCGACCCATCCAAACCCGTTGTCTACGAAGACTTTCTGCCAGCCTCAGCGGCCGGAATCTTTCGGTCCAATCTGGACCGCGACACCGAGACTATAGCGGCCACCGGAATCGCCGACGACTCCGGATACAGCGTGGATTGGCTGGCCGGGGCGATCGGCCGCCATATTCACGACCCGTACCTGCTCTACGAATCGCTTTGCAAGGAGGCACTTGCGTGACCACCACTGACGAGTTGCGCACCCGCGCACGCCGCGCGCTGGACGCAGTCGGCTGCGACGTAACCCTTAGAGCCCTCGGTGGGACGGGCGGGCACGGCCTGCCGGCGAGCACACCGGTCACCGGCGACGTCCTGTTTACCCTCGAGCAGACCACGCCGGAGCAGGTCGAGCGCCGCATCGCCGATGCCGCGCAAGCGTTTTCCACCTGGCGAGCCACTCCCGCTCCGGTACGCGGTGCACTGGTTGGCCGGCTGGGCGAGCTGCTCAGCCAGCACAAGCACGACCTCGCCGCCCTGGTGACGATCGAGGCGGGCAAGATCGCCTCCGAGGCGCTGGGAGAAGTGCAGGAGATGATCGACGTCTGCCAGTTCGCCGTCGGCCTGTCCCGTCAGCTCTACGGGCGCACGATCGCCTCCGAGCGGCCGGGGCATCGGCTGATGGAGACGTGGCATCCGCTCGGCGTGACCGGGGTGATAACCGCGTTCAACTTTCCGGTCGCGGTATGGGCCTGGAACACCGCGGTGGCGCTGGTCTGCGGGGACACCGTGGTGTGGAAGCCGTCCGAGCTGACCCCGCTGACGGCGTTGGCCTGCCAGGCGCTGATTGACCGGGCCGCCAGTGACGTTGGGGTGTCGGCTCGTGTTTGCGCCCTGATCACCGGTGGCCGCGAGGTCGGTGAGCAGCTGGTGGACGACGAGCGGGTCGCACTGGTGTCCGCGACCGGCTCGGTGCGCATGGGCCAGCAGGTCGGACCCCGGGTCGCGCGACGGTTCGGCCGATCGCTGCTGGAACTGGGCGGCAATAACGCCGCCGTCGTCACGCCATCCGCCGACCTGGATCTGGCGGTGCGCGCCATCGTGTTCGCCGGCGCCGGCACCGCCGGTCAACGCTGCACCACGCTGCGCCGGCTGATCGTCCATCGCTCGGTGGCCGACGATGTGGTGGGGCGCATCGCCGCCGCCTACCGGCAGCTGCCGATCGGTGATCCGTCGGCCGAGGGCACGCTGGTCGGCCCGCTCATCCACGAGACGGCCTACCGCGACATGGTGGGCGCTTTGGAACAGGCACGCGCCGACGGCGGCGAGGTGCTCGGCGGTGAGCGCCACGATATGGGCCACCCGAGCGCCTACTACGTCGCGCCGGCGGTGGTGCGGATGCCGTCGCAGACCGACATCGTGCACACCGAGACCTTCGCGCCGATCCTCTACGCATTGGTCTACGACGACCTCGACGACGCCATCGCGCTGAACAACGCCGTACCCCAAGGCCTTTCGTCGGCGATCTTCACCACCGATATGCGCGAGGCGGAACGCTTCATCGACGGCTCCGACTGCGGCATCGCCAATGTCAACATCGGCACCTCGGGCGCCGAGATCGGCGGCGCGTTCGGCGGCGAGAAGCAGACCGGCGGCGGCCGGGAGTCTGGGTCGGACGCCTGGAAGACCTACATGCGCCGCGCGACCAACACCGTCAACTACTCCAGCGAGTTGCCCTTGGCCCAGGGCGTGCACTTCGGCTGACGCCGCCGGACCGCCCCTACTCGGTCAGCCGTCGTCGCTGTCCGCCGGCGGAGCGCGCCGGGCACTGAAGCGAACCAAGAAAATTGCCGCAGCGATGCCGATCACTAGCAGTCCCAGCGCACCCAACTCCAGCAGGAGACGGTCGAGGTCCTTGTCGCTGTGTACCTGCTCGGTTGCCGCGGTCACGATCAGAATCCGTCGCACGCAGGCGATCAGTCCGATGAAAAGAAACGGCTCGGCGGCGATTTCGTGATAGAGCAGGACCGCGCGCAACGTAGCGGCTATCTCCGCGATGATCAGGACCATCAAGACACGATCGAGGACCAAGACGCCGCCCTGCAGCGTGGGGACCTTGTGGGTCGCGGCTTGCACGACTGCTTGTCCGCCGCCGATCACCACCAAGACCCGCAGCCGCCACCAGCAGCAGGAAGGCGATCGCATAGACGAGCGTTTCGAAACCGTCGACCAGGGCACCCACTCGATGACTCAGCCTGGGACGGGCGGTAGCGCTTTTGGCGTCCATTGGTCAGCGATTCTATTGCCCCTCGGCCTTTTTGAGCGAGCCCGGCGACCTGGTCCGTTCGTTGCCCGAGTACTCGCCTGGAGACACACCGCGGATAGCTCGCTAATTCGCTGAGCTAACGAACGTGCTGGTAGGCAGACGGTGCGGGCTTCGCGGCGACTACCGTGTCAGAGCCGTTTATTGACGGATGCGTAGGCGATCAGCAGTTTGCAGAGACTTCCTGACCGTTGACGGCCAGCGCAAAGGATCGACAAGTACCATCTGGTCTATGCGAACGCCCCGGCGCCGGTTATCTCCGGACGACCGCCGCGCCGAGTTGCTGGCGTTAGGCGCGGAAATCTTCGGCCAACGACCCTACGATGAGGTCCGAATCGACGAGATCGCCGAGCGGGCCGGCGTGTCCCGAGCGTTGATGTATCACTACTTCCCGGACAAGAGGGCGTTCTTCGCCGCCGTCGTCAAGGGACAGGCCGACCAGCTGTTCGAGACCACCAACGCCCTGCCGTCACCAGGTCAGAACCTCTTTGAAGAGACCCGGGACGGCGTCCTTGCCTACATGCAGTATCACCAGGAGCACCCGCACGCGGCCTGGGCCGCATACGTCGGCCTCGGCCGCTCCGATCCGGTCTTACTCGGCATCGACGACGAAGCCAAAGATCGTCAGATGGAACACATCATGAACCGCATCATGGAGGTCGACGGCCCGGGTACCGAGCTCCCTCCCGACGTGGAACGCGACCTGCGCATCGTCATCCACGGGTGGCTGGCGTTGACCTTCGAGGTGTGCCGGCAGCGGATCATCCACCCCAAGACCGACGCCGGTCACCTGAGCGAAGCCTGCGCTCACGCGCTGCTGGACGCAATCACCCGGGTCAACGGGATTCCCGAACAACTGGCCAAGGCGGTCGGGCCCGACGGGCGGTGATCGCTCGGAGCCGCTTGACCCCTTTGTCAGTGCCCCCGGGCACTATGGCGAGGTGACCACCGTGCCCGCTGATCCGCTCGCGCGGTTCAGCGCCGTCACCCGCGACTGGTTCGCCGGTACCTTCGCCGCGCCGACCGCGGCCCAGGCCGACGCCTGGACGGCGATCGCCGACGGCCATAACACGTTGGTCATCGCGCCGACCGGCTCGGGCAAGACACTGGCGGCGTTTCTGTGGGCGATAGACCGACTCGCCAGCCTGGCCGGCGCACCAGGCGACGAGCGGGCGCCCGGCACCCGGGTGCTGTACGTGTCACCGCTGAAGGCGCTGGCCGTCGACGTCGAGCGCAACCTGCGAACCCCGCTGGCGGGAATGACCCGGGTCGCCGAACGGCGGGATCTACCCGCGCCGGAGATCACCGTCGGGGTGCGATCCGGCGACACCCCGCCGGCACGCCGTCGACAGCTGATCGCCACGCCTCCCGACGTGTTGATCACCACGCCCGAGTCGCTGTTTTTGATGCTGACCTCCGCGGCTCGCCAGACCCTGTCCGGTGTGGAAACCGTGATCGTCGACGAGATCCACGCCATCGCCGGCACCAAGCGGGGCGCTCACCTGGCGCTGTCGCTGGAACGGCTCGACGACATGTTGGCCGCACCCGCGCAGCGCATCGGTTTGTCGGCGACCGTCCGTCCGCCCGAGGAGGTTGCCCGGTTCTTGTCGGGCGCGTCACCCACCACCATCGTGGTCCCCGCGGCGGCCAAGACTTTCGAGCTGACCGTGCAGGTGCCGGTCCCGGATATGGCCAACCTGGCGGACAACACGATCTGGCCCGATGTCGAAGCGCGTCTGGTCGACCTCGTCGAAGCGCACAACTCGACGATCGTGTTCGCCAACTCACGGCGATTGGCTGAGCGATTGACCGCTCGGCTCAACGAGATTCACGCCGAACGCTCGGGAGTGGAGTTGCCGTCCGCCACCAACCCGCAGGTTGCCGGCGGCGCCCCGGCCCAGCTGTTGGGCAGCGGCCAGACCTACGGCGCGCCGCCGCTGTTGGCGCGCGCCCACCACGGTTCGGTGAGCAAGGAGCAGCGCGCCGTGGTCGAGGAGGAGCTCAAGACGGGACGACTGAAGGCGGTGGTGGCGACCTCGAGTCTGGAGCTGGGAATCGACATGGGCGCAGTCGATTTGGTGATCCAAGTGGAGACGCCGCCGTCGGTGGCCAGCGGCCTGCAGCGCATCGGGCGCGCGGGGCACCAGGTCGGCGAGATCTCTCAAGGGGTGCTGTTCCCCAAGCACCGCACCGACCTGATCGGCTGCGCGGTCGCCGTGCAGCGCATGCGCAACGGTCAGATCGAGACGATGCGGGTGCCCGCCAATCCGCTCGACATCCTCGCCCAGCACACCGTTGCCGCGGCGGCGCTAGAGCCGCTCGACGTCGACCGCTGGTTCGACACCGTACGACGCAGCGCGCCGTTCGCGACACTGCCGCACAGCGCATTCGAGGCCACTCTGGATCTGCTGTCCGGCAAATACCCATCAACCGAGTTCGCCGAGCTGCGGCCGCGGCTGGTCTACGACCGCGATACCGGCACCGTGACGGCACGGCCGGGTGCGCAGCGGCTGGCGGTCACCTCAGGCGGCGCGATCCCGGACCGCGGCTTGTTCACCGTCTACCTGGCGACGGATTCCGAAAAGCCTTCTCGCGTAGGAGAACTCGATGAGGAGATGGTCTACGAGTCCCGCCCGGGCGATGTCATCTCGTTAGGAGCCACCAGCTGGCGGATCACCGAAATCACTCACGACCGCGTGTTGGTGATCCCGGCACCCGGCCAACCGGCCAGGTTGCCGTTCTGGCGCGGCGACGACGCCGGGCGCCCCGCCGAATTCGGCCGGGCGGTCGGCAAGTTCACCGGCGAGCTGGCCGGCCTGGCGCGCGACTCATTCGAAAAGCGCTGTGCTGATTTGGGTTTAAACGACTACGCTACCGACAACCTGTGGCGGCTACTGGACGACCAACGCACCGCCACGACGGTGGTGCCCACCGACGCCACCTTGCTGGTCGAGCGGTTCCGCGACGAGCTGGGCGACTGGCGGGTGATCCTGCACTCGCCCTATGGGCTGCGGGTGCACGGCCCGCTCGCACTGGCGGTGAGCAGGCGACTGCGCGACCGTTACGGCATAGACGAGAAGCCGACCGCCTCGGACGACGGCATCGTGGTGCGGTTGCCGGACACATTCTCCGAGTCCGGGCCCGACGCTGCCGATAAGCCGCCGGGTGCTGAACTGTTCGTCTTCGACGCCGACGAGATCGACCCGATCGTCACCGCAGAGGTGGGTGGTTCGGCGCTGTTCGCATCCCGATTTAGGGAGTGCGCGGCCCGCGCCCTGCTGCTACCGCGGCGACATCCCGGCCGTCGATCGCCGCTGTGGCATCAACGCCAACGCGCCGCGCAGCTTCTCGATGTGGCCCGCAAATATCCGGACTTCCCGATCGTGCTGGAGGCGGTCCGCGAATGCCTGCAGGACGTCTACGACGTGCCGACGCTGACGGGGTTGATGGCCGACATCGCGCAGCGCAAGGTGCGCGTGCTGGAGACCGAGACCGCCACGCCGTCGCCGTTCGCGGCGTCGCTGCTGTTCGGCTATATCGGGGCGTTCATGTACGAGGGCGACAGCCCGCTGGCCGAGCGCCGCGCGGCGGCCCTGTCGCTGGATGCCACACTGCTGGCCGAGCTGCTCGGCCGCGTCGAGCTCCGCGAGCTGCTCGACCCGGACGTCATCGCCGCGACCGGCCGCCAACTGCAACATTTGACCGCCGACCGAGCGGCCCGTGACGCCGAAGCGGTCGCCGATCTGCTGCGGCTGCTCGGCCCGTTGACCACCGAGGAAGTCGCCGCCCGCGCCGGCGGCGCCGATGTCGGCGGCTGGCTGGAAGGTCTGTGTGCTGCCAAACGCGCGTTGACGGTTTCGTTTGCCGGACAGAGCTGGTGGATCGCGATCGAAGACATCGGCCGACTGCGCGACGGCGTCGGGGTGGCGGTGCCGGTCGGCGTGCCGGCCAGCTTCACCGAGGAAGCCACCGATCCGCTGGGTGAGCTGCTGGGCCGGTACGCGCGCACCCACGCGCCGTTCACCACCGCCGACGTCGCCGCCCGCTTCGGACTGGGACTGCGGGTCGCGACCGACGTGCTGAGCCGGCTGGTCGCCAGCGGGCGGCTGGTCCGCGGCGAGTTCTCCGCAGCGGCGGCCGGTGACCAGTGGTGTGACGCCGACGTCTTGCGGATCCTTCGCCGCAGATCGCTGGCGGCGCTCCGGGCGCAAGTCGAGCCGGTCAGCATCAGCGCCTACGCGCGTTTCCTGCCGGGCTGGCATCAGGTCGGCTCGGCGACTAACTCCGGCCTCGACGGGCTGGTGGCTGTTGTCGATCAGCTGGCGGGCGTCCCGCTGCCCGCCTCGGCGATCGAATCGCTCGTGCTGCCCCCACGGGTACGCGACTACTCCCCCGCCATGCTCGACGAGCTACTGGCATCCGGCGAGGTGGTCTGGTCGGGTGCCGGATCCATCTCGGCCGGCGACGGCTGGGTCGCGTTCCACCCGGCTGACACGGCCGCGTTGACCGTGAGTGCCCCCGCCACCATCGAGCTGACCGAGGCCCACCGGGCCATCCTGGACACGCTGGCCGGCGGCGGGGCCTTCTTCTTCCGGCAGCTCGCGCAAGGTCTTACAGATGGTCAAGTCGGCGAGCAAGCGCTCAAAGCGGCCCTGTGGGAACTCATCTGGGCCGGTCTGGTCACCGGCGACACGTTCGCGCCCGTCCGCGCAATGCTCGGCGGCGGGCCGGGTAGCCGCAGACGGTCGGCCCCGGCGCACCGGTTGGGTCGCGGAGCACGCCCGCCCCGCCTGAGTCGCTACAGCGTTGCGCACGCCCAGTCCCGCGCCAGCGACCCCACGGTGGCCGGCCGTTGGTCAGCGCTGCCCATGCCCGAGCCGGATTCAACGCTGCGGGCACACCACCAAGCCGAGCTGCTGCTGAGCCGCCATGGCGTGCTGACTAGGGGCGCGGTGGCGGCCGAAGGACTACCGGGCGGATTCGCGATGCTCTACAAGGTGCTGAGCACGTTCGAGGAGGCCGGCCGATGCCAGCGCGGCTATTTCGTCGAATCGCTGGGCGGCGCCCAGTTCGCGGTGGCATCGACGGTTGACCGGCTGCGCGGCTACCTCGATCAGCCCGGCTCTTTCGAAGACCCGACGCGACCCGAATACCGGGCGGTGGTGTTGGCTGCCGCCGACCCGGCCAACCCGTACGGCGCCGCGCTCCCCTGGCCGTCCCGCGCGCCGGAGGAGGACGGCGGTGCCCGGCCGGGCCGCAAAGCCGGAGCGCTGGTGGTGCTGGTCGACGGCAACCTGGTCTGGTTTGTCGAGCGCGGCGGGCGTTCGCTGCTGAGCTTCCGCGACGATCCCGAGGTCAACCGCGCGGCCGGCGTGGCGCTGGCCGAGCTGGTAACGGCCGGGCGGGTCAGTTCGATCCTGGTTGAAAGGATCAACGGCGTCGCGGTACTGGGGCCCGACGTCTCCGCGCCGGCCGTGAGCGCGCTGTCCGACGCCGGGTTCGCCCGCACTCCACGCGGACTGCGGCTGCGGTAGCGCATGCCCGAGGGTGACACGGTCTGGCACACCGCAGAAACCCTGCGGCAGGCACTGGTCGGTCGGACACTGACGCGATGCGATGTGCGGGTACCGCGCTTTGCGACGGCTGACCTGACCGGTCAGGTTGTCGACGAGGTGTACAGCCGCGGCAAGCATTTGTTCATTCGCGTCGGACCTGCCAGCATCCACTCGCACCTGAAGATGGACGGCAGCTGGCGGGTGACTTCGCGGGCGGTGCGTAACGATCACCGGATTCGGATCATCTTGGAAGCCGGCAATATCCGCGCGGTCGGCATCGACCTGGGCGTGCTGGAAATCCTCGACCGCGCCCACGACGGCGACGCGATCGCACACCTGGGACCCGATCTGCTGGGGGCCGACTGGGACCCACAGCTCGCCGCGACCAACCTGACGGCACGCCCAGATCGACCGATCGCCGAGGCCCTGCTGGACCAGCGGGTGCTGGCCGGGATCGGCAATGTCTACTGCAACGAACTCTGTTTCGTCAGCGGACGTCTGCCTACCGCGCCGGTAAGTGCGGTCAGCGACCCGCATCGGCTGGTGTCCCGCGCCCGCGACATGCTGTGGGCCAACCGTTACCGCTGGAACCGGTGCACCACCGGCGACACCCGGGCCGGCCGGCAATTGTGGGTCTATGGGCGAGCCGGGCAGAGTTGCCGTCGCTGCGGCACACGCATCGACTATGACGACAGCGGCGAGCGGGTGGCGTACTGGTGCCCGGCCTGCCAACGTTGAACACCCGGGGCATGTCCGTTCGGTTAACGAGCGGGCTCGCGGGTTTTGGGCGCGCCAAGAGTTTCGCCAGTCTGGTCGAGGCATGCAATGATCGCAATGTCAGCGGCTTGGCTTGCCATCCGTAACAGTCTTGCTTCCGCGTAGCGGAGAGGTTCAGGAATGACGACCACCCAATTGCGCTCGCCCATCGCTGCGCGATCACTGTTGGCCGGCCTCGTCCTAGTGGTCGTGCTGTTCAGCTTTATGGGCGTAGTAGTCCCGACCGCGCATGCCGACGCGGTCGACGGCAATTTCATAAACGCGCTGGGTTCTAGAGGCATCACCTTCGCGAACCCGCAGGCCGCGATCGTTGCCGCTCACGAGGTCTGCGATGAACTAGACAGCGGTAGGGCCTCGAGCGACGTCGCGAATGACGTGATGCAACAAAGTAGTTTGGACGGCTATCACGCCGGGTTCTTCGTCGGCGTCAGCATCGCTGCGTTCTGCCCGCGCCATGCAGGGGCCTGACGGCGCTCGTATACTGGGGTAACTACTGTTATGGAGAGCCATAAGTGATCACGAAAATATTGTTCGGCGCGGTGATTGCGCTCGCTGCTGCGGCGGGGGTGGCAACACCGGCCAGCGCCGACCCGAGCGCGTTCGGCACCCTCGGCTGCAGTTGCACGCCGCCAGTCGCGGCACCGGATGGTAAGGCTCCAGTCAAGGACCAGGTGGACCAAGGAATCAAGAACGGCCTTGGTTATCTGCAAGCGCCTCCGCCAGCCCCCAACAACTCCTGAGCTGCTGCGCCGGATTGCTCATCCCGCCGATGGCGGTGGGTCCATCACCTTTCCCTTGAGCTCGGCGCCGATCGCGATATCTTCGTACTTTTGTTCCTTACGCTTGCGCCAACCACTGCCTGCCGAAATCGGCGGCGGCATAAGCGGCGGCAGCATGGGCAATCCGGATCCACCCGTCTGAAGCGGCGACGCGGCCGAGGCGAGTTGTACTGGCACTTGCTGACCGGGCAGCAATCCGACCACGGCAGGCGGCGCGGTCAGCTTGCCAATCGACACGCCGACACCCGTCGCCGCCGACGTGGACGCTTGACCGAGTCCAGCGGCCCCTAACGCACCCGGGCCTAACGTACCCAGCCCAGCCCGACCTAACCCACCTAACCCACCCGCTGCTCCCCCTCCGAGCGCCGACTCACCCTCCGACACGCCCTGGCCAATCTGGGCGTTCACACCGGACAGGGCTTGGGCCGATTGGTTCTGCGCCAGATAGCTGAGCAGGTTGATCGGAAAGCCGGACGAGATGAACTGGTTGGCATACGTGTTCGCTAAACCGAAATAGCCACTTGTCGGGTCGGCAAAGCCAAGGTTGATCGACGACGACTGCCCCGAAGTGGCTGCAGAGACGGTGGGCGACGACGACGTGGTTGCGGCGGACACTGCGCTGGACTGCTTGGCCGTCCCCGCAGGATTGGTAGTCGAGGTTGGCGAGGAGAACTGCGGCAGCGTGCTGGCTTGTGCCGAGGCCGCCTGATAGCGAGTCATCGCCGCCGAGTTATTCGCCCACATGCTCTGGTATTCGGCTTCGGTTTCGGCGATAGCAGGAAGATTCCTCCCGAATCCATTGGTGGCTAACAACTGCGCTAGCAACGCCCTGTTGGCGCTGACTTGCCCAACAGGAACCACCGCCGCGCGGACGGAATTGACTGCGCTTGCGGCGGCCTGCGCCGAAGCGGCTGTCTGCTGGACTTGCTGCGCTGTCGTGCGCAGCCAGTTCAAGTAGGGTTCAACGGCCTGGACCATCGCCTTCGAGGACGCACCACGCCAGGTCCCGACCAGAGACGACAGCGTGGCACCATAGTTTTCGGCAGAGTCCTCGAGATTTGCGCCGAGCTGTTGCCACGCCTCGGAAGCCTCAATCAGCGATTCCGCACCGGGTCCCGTATGGATCAGCGCAGAGGTGACTTCGGGAGGCAAAATTGTGAACTCCATGACTCCAAAGATCGACTACGGTGGGAAAACTTTTGGAACTTTGGGTTGACTAGGGTGAAAAAAACCCTGAAACATTGAGCTTCGGACGTTACCGGCCGAACCGGCCAATACGAGCTTAGATCACGAGATGGCGTCGATCGCGGTCAACAAACGCGACTTGAACGCGGCCGGAATGGGGATATATCCGTGTTCGGTCAGGTCATTCTGGCCGGCGCCGATCGCGCTTTGCAGGAACGCCTTCACGGCCGTGGCGACCTGGGAATCGTGGTACTTCGAACACACAATCTCATACGTTGCCAGCACGATCGGGTAGGCGCCGGTCTGGTTTGGCCGGTAGAACGAGATCGTGTCCAAGGCGAGGTCGTTGCCCTTCCTCATAAACCAGGCGGAAGTAATCGTCTTTCCCACCGCCTCTGGGCTGATCGCTACCGGCTCCGGACCGGCCGTCGTAACGACCTTGGCCATGTCCAGGTGTTGCGCCTGGGCGAACGACCATTCGATATAGGTGATCGACCCTTCGGTGCTTTTGACGGCCGCGGCGGCGCCGTCGTTGCCGCGGGCGCCCTCGCCGACACCGCCGTTGAACTTCTTTCCGGCGGCAAAACCCCACGTGCCGGCGGAAGTGGTATCGAGATACTTCTGGAAATTGTCCGTAGTCCCGGACTCGTCGCTACGGAACACCACACGAATCGGCTCAGCGGGCAGCTTGACACCTAAGTTCAGCAGCCCGATCGCAGCATCGTTCCACATAGTGATCTGGCCGTTGAAGATCTGGGCCGCAACCGGACCGCTGAGGTTCAACGAGGTCAGGCCGTTGACGTTGTAGGCGATGGCGATGGGGCCAAACACCATTGGCAGATTCCATGCCGGTGAGCCGCACCGCTGGTCCGCCTTGGCGTACTCGCCCGTCATCAGCGGAGAGTCCGAGCCAGCGAAATCGGTTTGGCCACCGATGAATTCGCTGATCCCAGCGCCGGAGCCATTGGGCGTGTAATTCACCGACTGGCCCGGGCAGGCTTGTTCGAACGCCTTGACAAAACGGGTCATTGCGTTCTCCTGGGCGGTGGAACCACTGGCCTTCAGAGTCGGCTGGCCGCCGCAGGTCACCTTCACCGGCGGCGCCGCGCTTCCTCCAGTGGCGCTGTTGTTACCGCCGCACGCCGACAAGATCACTGCACCAGCGGTCAAAATACTCAGTGCGGCGCCAAATCTCTTTAATTTCAATCTAATTCCTTCAAATGGAACGATGCGATGATCGACGCCGGCCTGGCCGCAGCCCGCCTAACTGCTGTCCTCCGCGCAGCCATGAGGCATGGTAACAAGATTTCACCCCTCAGCGATTGCGCCCGGTCATCGTCGGATTCCCGATTTCAGCCTCAGTTTCCAAGCTGTTTACGCTTTCGACCAGGGGTCTACCGTCAACGACCGTGCGCGGCGAAGAACTGTGCGATGGCTTCCGATGCGGCGAACGCGTCAGCAACCGGTAGAGGCTACCGGGAACACGCAAGGAATCCCTCAGCTAACCGAGGTGTGCTCTTAGTCACACGTTAAGTAACTTTTCAGCGGCGTGTCGAGTAAAACCGCCAGCGCAGGATGAGCAAGCTCGCGACACGGCATGTTGCTCACCGGGCGGGGCCGTTTCCCGGCACGTACCGTGGAATAGAAATTGCCGATTGGCGGTTGATCATCGCTGACTGGCCTGTGACCCCGATCACCGACACGGAAGGTCGACGCGTTAGTCACTGAGGAAACACCGACGACGTAGCCGGATATCGGCGAACGACCTCGCCGGATTACTGAAGGGCACCAGGGTGCTAACACTGCAGAACCACGTCAGCCTCAGCAATCTGACAACTTTCCGCTCCCTCAACGCCGGCGCGCTGACGGCGCGGGCCTGGGAGACTTTGCGCGCCGCCGTTCAGGGCGTGGCACTCCCGCGGACCGCGGGGCCTATCGGGAATGAGGCAGGCAATGCCGCCCTTTCGGCATGGCCCGATCAAGACCTACCGCGTATGCGTCGCGGCGCCGAGCGCTGCTAGCGCGGAGGACAAAGCCGTCGCGAACTGACGAACCGTCGCAAAGCTCCACTCACCGGATCCTGGAATTCGATGCGCTGCGCCAACAACTGCAGCGGCTGGCTGAAGTCATCGTCCGGTACGCTAATCACGTTGGGGTACAACGGGTCTCCGTAGGTCGGCATTCCGAGCGAAGCCATATGCACCCGCAGCTGATGAGTACGTCCAGTGCGCGGCGTCAGCCGGTACAGGCCGTCCGGCGATATCGACTCCACCAGCGTCTCGGCGTTGGGCTCGCCAGGTTCTTCGACGGCTTGTAAGTGGCCGCGGCGCTTGACGATTCGACTCTGCACCACTCGCGGTAACGTCACGTGGGGGTTGGCCGCTGCCCTCGCAACATACGTCTTGTGAACCGCGCCGCGGGCGAACATCGTCTGGTAGGCCCCGCGAAGCTCGCGGCGGGCGGTGAACAGCAGCACTCCGGCGGTCAGCCGGTCCAGCCGATGGGCCGGGCTCAGCTCGGGTAACCCCAGTTCTCGGCGCATCCGCACCAGCACGGTCTGGGCGACGTGGCGCCCTCGCGGCATGGTGGCCAGGAAGTGCGGCTTGTCGACAACCACGATGTCCTCGTCCTGATAGAGCACGGGAATGTCGAACGGCACCGGCACCTCGTCGCGCAGGTCCCGGTAGAGGTAGACGCTGGCACCAGCCGGCAGCACGGTGGCGGGATCGAGCACGACACCGTGCTGGTCGACGACCTCGCCGGCGATCGCCTTGGCGGCAACCTCGGGCCCGAACCGGGTAAGCAACTCGTCGCCCAACGGTCCACCGCGCACCCGCAGCCGCGCCGGTCCCAATCCGTCGCGTGGCGGGAGCGGCAGCTGCCTCACGGTCGGCTCAATTTAAGGGCACCGGCTCGAGGATCTCCGCGCGGGCCTCGGGAGCGCTGGCCCGCAGTGCATCCGCCGACGCGTCGTCGGGTTGGGCCTGCGACAGCACCTCGGCCTCCACTCGCGCCGTATAAGTGTCGACCTCGCGGTCGACGTCAGCCTGGGTCCAGCCCAGCACCGGCGCGACGATGTCGGCCACCTCACGCGCGCAGTCGACGCCTCGGTGTGGGTATTCGATGGCGATCCGCGTCCGGCGGGCCAGGATGTCCTCCAGATGCAATGCGCCCTCGGCGATGGCAGCATACGCCGCTTCGACCTTCAGGTAGCCCGGTGCCGCAGTGATCGGGTTGAGCAGTTCGCGACGGTCGGCGGCCAGCGCCAGCACTTCGCTGAGCAGCGAGCCGTAGCGGTCCAGCAGGTGACGCACCCGGTAGGGGTGTAGTCCTTCGAGCGCACCGACGTGCTCGGTCTGGTTGATCAGCGCGAAGTAGCCGTCGGCGCCTAGCAGGGGCACTTTCTCGGTGATCGACTGCGCGACTCGAGCCGGGATGTATTGCGATGCGGAGTCGATCGCATCGGCGGCCATCACCCGGTAGGTGGTGTACTTGCCGCCGGCGATGGCGACCAGGCCGGGAGCGGGCACAGCCACCGCGTGCTCACGCGACAACGTGGACGTCTCCTCGCTCTCCCCCGCCAGCAGCGGCCGCAACCCCGCGTACACCCCGTCGATGTCGGCATGGCTCAGCGGGGTGGCCAACACGGTGTTGACGGTGCCGAGGATGTAGTCGATGTCTGCCTTGGTGGCCGCCGGATGCGCCAGGTCCAGTGCCCAATCGGTATCGGTGGTCCCGATGATCCAATGGTTGCCCCACGGGATGACGAACATCACCGACTTCTCGGTGCGCAGGATGATCGCCACGTCGCTGACGATCCGGTCCCGCGGCACG
>Ga0209040_10000206_pt1 | contig 41782 bp, 39 predicted proteins | sample BogFormECP12_OM3_FD_188240 | JGI IMG/M metagenome (GOLD analysis project Ga0209040, IMG submission 188240) | Bog forest soil microbial communities from Calvert Island, British Columbia, Canada - ECP12_OM3 (SPAdes) (version 2) | ecosystem: Environmental > Aquatic > Freshwater > Wetlands > Bog ... | reverse complement strand
AGTTATCAGCGGGAGACCCGCCGTCGCGCGGTTATATGACCCGGTCATGATGTTTTATCGATCGCAACGACGAGGGTTCGGCGCCTTGCTCTGATCGCTGCAACGGTGGTCGGCGCTGAAGTTCGCGGCGCAGCTCGAGGTTTTCTCCGTGGGCTTGTTCAAGGGCCTGACGGAGCGCGCTAACTTCCGTGTGGTGTCGGGCTTTCAGTCTGGCAATTTCGGCAGTGAGCGCGGCGACGATGTTGTTGTCTGCAGCGTTGTCAGTCGTGGCTGGCTCCGCTGGGGGTCGGTGCTGTCGCCGTTGGTGTTCGATCCGCGCCCGGAGTTGTTGGTTGTTGTAGAGAAATGCATGGGAGACGCCGGCTTCGTGTTGGACGGCTTGGAATGTGACCGGTTCGCCGCGTTTGATCAGGCGGGTGATGGCGGCATCGGCTGATTGGGTCTTCTGTTCGGACTTACGGCGTGCAGCGGTCTTGAGGACCTCGATTCGCTGTTGGCGGGTGTCGCTCACGAGACTCGTTTCCGGTGACTGGTGGTGTCGATGGTGATCGGGACTGGGCCGGAAGTGGGGCTTCCGGCGCCCTGGCAGGCCCGTGTGGGGTTTTCTCGCATCGTCGCGATGAGTTTGACCAGCGCATCGCGCTCGGCGGCGCGTTGGGCCAGCCAGACGTTGTCGTCGGGCATCGGCTTGCCGTGACGCTTCTCGAACTGCTCGCTGGTGCGTTCGATGAGTGCGATAGTTTCGTCGAGCTGGCGTTGCAGTGTGCCTAAATGGCTTGTGTCAGTTACGAATACCGAGCACGTCAGACAGGCGTTGCCCTTGTCGCAGATCTGCAACGGCGGCAGTAGGCAGTAGCCGTGCGGCAGAAACCGGTCGGCCCGGTCGAACAAGTGCATGCCGTCGTGGTCCTCGCGGGAGAACGTGACCGCGGTGCCGTCGGCTTTGAACTTGCGGGTCGCCAGGAACGCTTGCTCGGCATGCTCCTCCCTTTGCGCAACGTAATGCATCGACATTGTCGGGTTGGCATGGCCGGCGTAGCGCTGCAGCACATGCACCGGCAGCCCGAGTTCGGCGAGCCGGGTAATTCGGGTGTGCCGAAATCGGTGCGTCCGGCTGAGGCGTATGGCTTGTCCTTTGGTGTCGGTTACTGCGATCAGTTCGCTGAATCGGAGTAGCGATTGACCGTAGACGCGTCTGCTGACGGGCTTATCGCCGTACTGGTTGCCGAGGCGGCGGGGAAACAGATAGCGAGGGGCGTCAGGGAATCGAGCTCGTACTGCCTGCTGCTGCTCCTCGATCACCGTGACAACTTCCGTATCGACGAGGATGGTGTCTGGCGCCCGATCGATCTTGGTTTGCGCGTAGTGGAATCGCGCGACCTGCTCACCTTCGGCCGCCTCGACGGTGCGAGCGGTCGGGGGCGACAGACAGTCGAACTCGCACATGCATATCTCACTTGCCCGCCGCCCGGTCAGTATCTGCAGCAACAACATTCGCATCGTTTGTGGATCGCCGCAGCCCGACAGCTCACGCTCGGTGTCACCAACGCGGACCATAACGGTCTCAGTGGGGTCGGCACCCAGTGCCGGCAGGCTGGCCACGATCTGTGACAGCGCATGGTCGTCCACGTAGTGCTCGTCGTTCAACAGCGGCGCCGAGCGAGTGCGCGTGATCTGCTTTCGCCAGATCGCCGGATGCGCATCGGTGAGATCGTCCCAGGGTGACGGGCCAATGAGTCGCCGACATTCGTCGGGATTGTCCGCAACAAAGGCCATCAAGCCAGCGACGGCTCGGAGGGGTCTGTTCACGGTGCGCGTTGACGCTGATCGCGTAGTCATTGATCGTGTTCGATTGTCGGGATCGCTCACCCATCGGCGGAACGACGCCGCCAGGCTCCCAGCGCTGTCGACGCTTCTGCAGACGACGGTTGGGTCGTCCAGTGTGGACAGCCACCTATCGAACATCAGCAGCCCGAAGCAATGCTGCGATACCAGGGTGGACCATGTGAGCGTTCCCGCTTCGATCGCGGTCCCTAGATGCCACTTGATGACTTCTCGTACCCAGGGGATTTGCGCCTGACCAGGGCAGCAGTTCTCCGAGCGTCGTGGCTCTCGATCCCGCATCGGGATTCGCGGATCGCAGCGCGGAATCCACGCGTCCAATGCCCACCACGGACCATCGTTCGTCCGCGCGATGAGTGCCGATCTGGGATATCCGCAGAAAGCGCCGCGAATGCCCGCTGTGACGCGAGGCGAGGGCAGTCGTCCGTGGCGGCTCTCGAACCAGCCGCGATACAGCGGGACAAATGTTTCGCGATCCACGTCGAGTACGGAATCGAGACTGAGCCTGCCCGTTCCGCTGCACTGCCTGAGCATCTGCGCGATTTGGTTGTACTCCGCCGCGGTGACCTTGTTGCCGTCACGGAACTGCCAATATGCCATCCACGCCAACTCCGCTCGAATCACAGCGGGAAGACCACCGAGACGCAGATGTGTCGTTCGACCGGCCTCGACTCGTTGTTCCCAGGTGTCGATTCCGGGTCCGATCACCTCCCCGCGCCATTCGGCCGGCAGATCGGAAAGCAGCCGGGCTAGACCGTATTCTGTTGCCGGCGATACTGGTTGGAGCGGAATCGGGTCAGGTTGCATCGACTCGGGCTTTCCAGCCGTCGGTGTAGCTCTTCCAGTTCGCCGCGGCACGAAGCGCTTCATCCTCACTGACCCAGCCGTAGAGGTCGAGCGTGGTTTGCACGTGGGCGTGGCCAAGACGGCGCGATACGACCCACTCCGGCGTTCCGCTGAGGAGCAGCGCTACGGAGTGGGAGTGCCGAAACCAGTGCGGGGTCCAGCCGGTCGGGCCGATGCGCCGGCGTTTGAGCGCGGTGACCTTGTCCCGGACCGTGCCTTCCTGCAGCGGTGAGAGCAGTGGTGCCCGGTCCAGGTTGCGGAACAGCAGCTCATCAGGGCTGATCGGGATGCCGAATTCAGCGGCGCGGCAGGCCAGATGGGTGAGGTAGTCGGCGTAGAGGCGTTCCAGGTCGGCGCCGACGTAGATCCGCCGTGGGCGCAGCATCTTCACCCGGGCACCGTTGGGGTTGTCCTCGCGTGGGACGACTTGGACGTAGGGTGTGCCGCCGCGCCCCATGACGAACTCGTTGATCCGCATGCCGAGCGCTTCGCCGAGTCTCATGCCGGTTTCAGCGAGTAGGGCAAACAGGAAGCGGTCCCGTAGGTTTCCCTGCCATTCGCCGGTCTGTGGGGCATAGACCGCGCAGCCGTCGAGGATCGCTTGCACGTGCTGCGGAAGCAGCAGCGGTGGCCGGTCGCTGCGCTTGATCGTGCGCACCCGGACCAGCGACGACGGCTGCGTCTCGCTGCGGGCGTCCAGGTGTGACAGCAGTCCTCGGGCCGGTGCCCGTCGCGGACGGCCACGCAAAAGCTTCCCCGCCACCGGCACGTTGTTCACCGAGCCGTGCCAGCGGTAGAACGAGATCAGCGCCGCCAGACGCGCTTCCAAGGTTTCCGGCGATGGCGCGCTCTCCGCGTCGCGAGCAATCGCGTGCTCGACCGTGCGGCCGTTGCGCAGCCACGACAAGAACCCGCTGACCGCGGGAACGCCGACCGTGTCCCAGCCGGCAGTCTCATCCCGCTGTTCCAGGAACGTCCACCACTGCGCAAGCCCGGTCGCATAGCCCCGCACGGTGTTCGGCGACCACACCTGTCGATGCGCCTCCAGCCATTCCTCGACCGGCGCAACTGTGCGATACGACCTATCGATCCGGTCCACGTCCGGCCTCCGCCGGGGAGGTCGCGCACTCACCACATAGGCCACGGGCTCGGTCCTTCATGTCGTTGACAACCCGCCGATAACTCAGCAGCAACGATGTCAGAACCTGGTCATAGTCCTCGTCATAGACGTTGTTTACGGCGAGTCCCCTACCGGTGGATAACTCAAGTCCGGGACTTGCGCCCAAGAAAATTCCGGTCATGATCGCGCTCCAAAAGCACGACGGGCAGGTCGGCGAACAATTCGGCGGCCGACGTCGGTCCGCTTGCCCCGGCGCCGGTGAGCGTGTCGGTCCAGGAGCCGTCGGGCAGCGGCAGCACGGTGTTGCCCCAGCCCGTTTCGGCCAACCGCACCGTCTGACGGGTCACCGCGACCAGGATGTCGTCGCCGCGGCGGAATGCCACGATGTGGTCGCTGGCCGAGCCGGTGGCAAGCACCGGAAGGTATCCGCCGTGCAGAAAGGTTTCCGGACGGGAGCGCCGCAGCCGAAGCGCGGTGGTGACCACCCGAATTTTCGGATGCTGCAAGTCTTTCAGGGCGGCTCGGCGAGCGGCATAGTCCACAGGGCGGCGGTTATCCGGATCGACCAGGCTGTCGTCCCACAGCTCGGTGCCCTGGTAAATGTCGGGTATCCCGGGCACGGTCAGCGCGAGCAGCTTCTGGCCCAGCGCGTCACTAGCCGCATGCGGGTTGAGTTGGGCGACAAGTTCGGTCAGCGTGGCGGCCACCGGACCGTCGAGCACGGTATCCAGCCAACGGTGCACCGCGTCCTCGAATGCGGAGTCCGGGTCGGTCCACGAGGTGTGCCAGGCCGCTTCCCTGATGGCCTTTTCGGCGTACGCGTGCAGCCGCTCGCGCAGCTGGGCGGTGACCTCACCGCTCACCGGCCACACCCCGAAGATGTTCTGCCACAGGAACCGTCCGGTTTCCGGATCGGGGGAGGGGGCCTGGATTTCCCAGCGGGCGAGGAACTCGGTCCATAGCGACGGCACCTGTGACAGCACGCCGATGCGGGCGCGCACGTCCTCGCCGCGTTTGGTGTCGTGGGTGGTCAGCGTCGTCATCGCCTGCGGCCACAACCGGGCGCGGGTGGCGGCGCGCTGGTGAAATTCCGCGACGCCGACGCCGAATCGGTGTGGTTCGCCACCCACCTCGTTGAGTGATACCAGCCGGGCATCGCGGTAAAACATGCAGTCCTCGACCGCCTTGGCGGTCACCGCACCGCAGAGTTGTTGTAGGCGCGTGGCGGGTTCGCCGCCGCGGGCCAAGGCCGCCGCGATCACCTGCAGCGCCGGCCCCAATTCCGGGCGCGCCGCGTGGGTTTCGGCCAATGCTGTGGGCAGGGTCGCGGCCAGGCTCGGGTAGTCGCTGCGGTACACCTCGATGCGGCTGAGCAGCGCGGCCACCGCCTCGGGCAACAGCGGATCATCGGCGCCCGCCGCCGCCGCGATAGCCCGTCGCAGCCTGCGCAGTTCGCTGGCCAGCGTGTCGGTGGCCGCGCGGACCTTGAGGTCTGCCAGCATGGCGGGCATGGCGGTGTAGTCCAGGCCAGCGGATCCGACGAGCGCCGTCAGCGCCGACTCCCCATTCGGATCGACGAAGAGTCCACCCACCTCCCGCAGCACGTCGTAACCGGTGGTGCCGGCCACCGGCAGGGTGAGGTCCAGCGCCTCGTCAACGGCCAGGATCTTCTCGATCACGATCCAGGCGCTCGGGCCGAGCAATTCGCGTAGCCAGGCCAAATATCCACCGGGGTCCGATAATCCGTCGGGGTGGTCGATGCGCACGCCGTCGACGAGTCCCTCGGTGAACCAGCGGGCCACTTCGGCGTGGCTCGCGTCGAACACCGCCGAATCCTCCTGACGCAGCCCGGCCAGCGAGGTGATCGAGAAGAATCGGCGATAGCCGCAGACCCCGTTGCGCCAGCCCACCAACCGGTAGTGCTGGCGGTCGTGCACTTGCGCGCCGGTGCCGTCGGCGGTGCCGGGGGCGATGGGCAGCGCCAGGTTGCCCAACCGCAGCAGGTCTCGATCGACTTTGAGGTCGGCGACATCGCCGTCGGAGCCCAACAGCGGCAACACGATTCGGTTCTGTAAGTCAAGGTCCCAGTCGATATCGAAGAACGTCGCGTACTCCGACGATCGGCCCTGCCGCAACACGTCCCACCACCACGGGTTCTGCTCGGGCTTGTCGATCCCCACGTGGTTGGGCACGACATCGACGACCAGGCCCATACCGCGGGCTCGCGCCGCCGCCGACAGTCGCGCCAGACCGTCGGGACCGCCGAGCTCTGCCGACACCGTCGTGGGGTCGGTGACGTCGTATCCGTGGGTCGATCCGGTGACCGCGGTCATGATGGGGGATAGGTACAGATGCGACACCCCGAGCCCGTCGAGGTAGTCCAGCAGGTTCTCCGCGTCGGCGAAGGTGAACCCGAACCCACTGGACGGACCACGCAGCTGTAACCGGTAAGTGGATAGCACCGGAAAAGCCATGTGTCAGGCGGTCTTACGTAAGATCAGCAGCGAGCGCGCCTGCACGTCTATCTTCGCTTCGGCCGCCACAATCTGGTCGGCCCCTTCTCTCAAGCCGACGGGACCGTTGGTGTCCAGCTCCACGGTCCATTCCTGCGCATAGTCGTCGTGTGGCGTGACGAACTCGATGTATTGGTCATGGGCGTTGAAGCACAACAGAAATGAGTCGTCGACCACGCGTTCGCCTCTGGCATCGGGTGCGGCGATGGCCTCGCCGTTGAGGAACACCGCCACACACCTATGGTGGAAGCTCTTGTCCCAATCCTCATGAGTCATCTCCCGGCCGCCCGGAGTCAACCAGGCGATATCGCGGACTTCGTCGCCACTTCGAATCGGCTCACCCTCGAAGAACCGACGCCGGCGAAACACCGTATGTTTTTTACGCAGGGCAGTCGCCTTGCGGGCAAAAGCGAGCAAATCAGCATTCTTGTCAACCAGTGACCAGTCCATCCAAGACAACTCGGAGTCCTGGCAGTACACGTTGTTGTTGCCCAGTTGTGTGCGCCCGATCTCGTCGCCATGTGTGATCATCGGTGTGCCCTGGCTGACCATCAGGGTGGCCCAGAAGTTGCGCATCTGGCGGCACCGCAGCGCCACGATGTCGGGGTCGTCGGTCGGACCCTCGACGCCGCAATTCCACGACCGATTGTGGCTCTCCCCGTCGCGGTTGTCCTCGCCGTTGGCTTCGTTGTGTTTCTCGTTGTAGGAGACCAAGTCGTTGAGCGTGAATCCGTCGTGGGCGGTGACGAAGTTGATGCTGGCACTGGGGCGCCGGCTGCTCACCTCGTAGAGGTCCGACGACCCGGTCAGCCGGGAGGCGAATTCGCCAAGGGTTGCGGGCTCGCCCCGCCAGTAGTCACGCACAGTGTCGCGGTATTTCCCGTTCCACTCGGTCCACAAACCCGGAAAGTTGCCGACCTGGTAGCCGCCTTCGCCGACGTCCCACGGTTCGGCGATCAGCTTGACCTGGCTGACGGTTGGATCCTGCTGCACCAGATCGAAGAACGCGCTCAATCGGTCGACGTCGTAGAACTCGCGGGCCAGCGTGGAAGCCAAATCGAAACGGAACCCGTCCACATGCATTTCCAGCACCCAGTAGCGCAAGGAGTCCATGATCAGTTGCAGGGTGTGCGGGTGACGGGCGTTGAGACTGTTGCCCGTGCCGGTGAAGTCCTTGTACAACCGCAGGTCCTCGTCGACCAGCCGGTAATAGGCTTTGTTGTCGATGCCGCGGAAGTTGATCGTCGGACCCAGGTGATTGCCTTCGGCGGTGTGGTTGTAGACCACGTCGAGGATGACCTCGATCCCTGCTTCGTGCAGGCTGCGCACCATCATCTTGAACTCGGCTACCGCGCTGCCGGCCTGCCGGTTTGACGCGTATTGGTAGTGCGGGGCGAAGAACCCGAATGTGTTGTAGCCCCAATAGTTTCGTAAGCCGAGGTCCAGCAGCCGCTCGTCGTGCAGGAACTGGTGTACCGGCATGAGTTCGAGCGCGGTGATGTTGAGCGACTTGAGGTGATCGATGATCGCCGGGTGGGCCAGGCCGGCGTAGGTGCCGCGGAGTTCTTCGGGGACACCGGGATGGGTCTGCGTCAGGCCCTTGACGTGGGCCTCATAAATGACCGTCTCGTGGTATGGGGTGAGTGGCGCGCGGTCGAACGCCCAGTCGAAGAAGGGGTTGATCACCACGCTTGTCATGGTGTGGCCGAGCGAGTCGACCATCGGGGGAGTGCCGGTGATTGCCGTGTCGCCGTTCGGGTCGACAGCGTCTAAGTCATAGGAGAACAAAGCCTGTCCGAAGGTGAAATCGCCGTCGAATGATTTCCCGTACGGGTCGAGCAGCAGCTTGCTCGGGTCACACCGATGGCCGGCCGCAGGTTCGAATGGTCCGTGGACACGAAATCCGTAGCGCTGACCCGGGGTGATGTTCGGCAGATAGGCATGCCAGACATATCCGTCCACCTCGTCGAGGGGGATCCGCGACTCGCTGCCGCCCTCGTCGATCAGGCACAACTCCACCTTGTCGGCGATTTCGGAGAACAGCGAAAAGTTGGTGCCCGCACCGTCATAGGTGGCCCCGAGCGGATAAGCATTGCCAGGCCACACGGTGGGCAGCGCGGGCTCGGGCCTGTCGGCGTCGGATGACGCCGCGCCCGAAGGCGCAGTTGGGTTGTTCGTCGGCACCACTCGACCTTATCCGCGCCCGGACGCTCCTGGCGGGGCTTACCACCAACCGGTGTTGGCTGCGATCTGGCGGCCGAGCTCAGGGGCCAGTGTCCGCACATAGGTGGGGGACAGGTGATGGGCGCCGTGGTAGATCAGCACATTTCCTTCGACCGGGCGGCAGATGTCGGGTCGGCATATCGCGTCAGACATATCAAGCGGCTTGAGCAGTGGGAACTGCGGGACGAAATCCAGGGTGGAATTGTGATCGGACAGTACGTCGGAACGCTTGACTGCGCATGACTGCGCGTTGCCGCCCTTGGCCAGGCAGTCCGCGGGATTGAATGGCTGGCCGTTTTTCACCAGCCAGGGGGTGTCCCGCATCGCGAGGATGGGAATGTTGTTGTCCGACAACGTCTGCCAGATCCCGATGTAGGTCGCGGGCATCACGTCACCGCGTTTGATGTTCCACGGTCGGGTCGACGTGGTGAACACGTAGTCCGGACGGTCGGTGACCAGCTTGGCCATCGTCGTTTGCACCCACTCGCGGCACTGGGGGTACGAGGCATTGCTACCCATGATCAGGGGGACTTGCTCGGTGGACAGCGGGCAGCCCATCTTCAGGTATGTCACCACCTTGAAGTGGTGCAGATGCCCGAGCAGGTCCAGCGCCGGCAGCCAGTGTTCGGCGTGTGACCCGCCGGCCAGCGCGATGGTCCGGCCGGCGGCCAGATCGCCGTAGGTGCAGTTGACCACCGCGGGGTTGACGAAGTCACTGATGCAGCCGTCCCTGGTGGTGGCGGGGAGGTCGTCCTTGACCTCCAGGACGGTGGGCCGCATCCGCAGCGTCGGTACCCGCACATGGGCGGTGAGGGCACGCGCACCCGGGTAGTCCTGGGCACTGAGTTCGCTCAGCTCCTTACCGGTGGCGCGTTCCCCGCTGATGTGCTCACTCCAGGTGAATGAAGTCACGGTCAGGGCCACGCCCAGCAGCGCCACCACCGATCCCAGCGCCATCGTTGGCCGGCGCAGCCGGACCGGCCAGGGGTTCGCCGCGACGGGTGAAGGCGCTGCGTCGCCGGCGGGCACCCGGTACCGCAGCGGGTCCTCGACCAGGCGGGTGGTCAGGTAGGCCAGCAACCCGGACACCAGCAGCAGTGCCGTGCCCTCGAAAAAGTTGGCGTGCGTGTGCCCGGTGTAGGACAGCCAGAAGATCAGCAGGGGCCAGTGCCACAAGTACAGCGAGTAAGCCATCGCGCCCAGCGCTACCAGCGGCCCGGCCCCGAGCAGCCGATTCGGTAGCGGCATCTCGTCGCTTGCGTCGGCGCGGCCCTGCAGGTTGGCACCGGCGAGGATCATCAGCATGGTTGCGCCGACGGGCACCAGTGCCCACGGGCCGGGAAATTCCTGGACGCCGTCGATCAGGGCCCCACATGACAGGATCGCCGCCAGCGCGACGGTGGCAACGCCGGTGCGCAGCCGCATCGGCCAGCGGATATAGGGCACCAGCGCACCGACGAGCGCTCCCAGCAGCAGCTCCCAGGCCCGCGCGAAGCTGTTGTAGTACGCGGTCGTCTGGTCGGCCTGATGAGCGAAGATCGCGTAAATGAACGACGCGAGCGTCAAAACGCTCAGCAGCACCACGAACATGGTCCGGAGCCGGGCGCCGAGGGGGCGCCATAACAGGTAGGCGCACCCTGCAACCAGCAGCAGGAAGGCGATGTAGAACTGGCCCTGCACCGACATCGACCAGATGTGCTGCAACGGGCTGACCGCTTCGCCCGCCCGCAGGTAGTCGGAGGCGGTGCTGGCCAGCTCCCAATTCTGGTAATACCCGAGGCTGGCCAGGCTCTGGTCGGCGAACGTCTCCCAGCGAGTCTGCGGTTGCACGAGGATGGTGAGCAGCGCACACCCGGCGAGAACGACGACCAGAGCAGGAACCAGGCGCCGGACCAGCCGGATCACTTCTGGGACCGGTGACAGGATGTGATCCGGGCTCAGGGCAGCACGAAGGATTTTGCCGCCGAAGAAGAACCCGGACAGCGCCAGGAACACGTCGACCCCGCCGGACACCCGGCCGAACCAGATGTGGAACATGGCGACCAGCGCGATCGCGATGCCGCGCAAGCCGTCGAGATCGTAACGGTAGAAACCCGTCGACCGAGCCTCCGCGACCGGCTCCGGGTCGGTAGTCGGCGGACTGGACGGTGACGGGCTCGACATGATTCAAGCCAATTTACCGAACCCGCCACCTGCGCCCCGAGCGTCGATGCCGCTGATGGAGCAGGTGGCGGGTGTTTGGGAGGCTGAGAAGTTGCCGGAAGTTACCCCGTGGCACCGAGAGCGGGCTGCAGGGGCGCTTGCTGCACGGGCGCCTGCTGCGTTGGCACCTGCAATGGCATCTGCTGTAACGGCGCCTGCTGGGTTGGCCGCTGCATCGGCGCCTGCTGCGTTGGCGATTGCTGCAGCGGCGCCTGCTGCGTTGGCGGCTGCTGCAGCGGCGATTGCTGTGCCGGCGTCTGCTGCGCCGGTGCCTGCTGTGCCGGCGCCTGCTGCAACGGCGCCTGCTGCAACGGCGCCTGCTGCAACGGCGCCTGCTGCGCGGGGGTCTGCTGGGTCCCGAGAACCCGCACCAGGTAGGGCGTCATACCGTTGGAGCGCACCGGCGAGACCTGGACGACGTCGCCCACCTCCAGCATCTGCCCGTTCCCGAGGTACATCGCGACGCTTTGCGTGCCTTCAGGGCCATAGAAGATCAGGTCGCCGCGGCGTGCTTGCTGCGGCAGGATCTTCTGACCGGACCGGTACAGCTCGCCGGAGGAGCGCGGCAGCTTGATCCCTGCGCCGGCGTAGGCGTACTGCATGAGGCCCGAAGCGTCGAATCCGACGGTGTTGATACCCGAACCCTTGCCGCGAGTGGGGCCACTGACACCACCGCCAGCCCATGAGAACGGCACGCCACGTTGCGAGAGACCGCGCATGATGACGAGGTCGGTGGCCTGCTGATAGTCCATCGGCCGAGTACCCGGGTCGGCGGTCGCCAGAGCCGGATTGACCATCAACGGTGCCACCAGCAGCAGGGCCACGCCGATCACGAAGGCGTAGATGCGCTTCATTGGGATTCCAACCTCTCTTGGGTCTCTTTTGGTCTACTGGGCCTCAGCGCTGTGACTTCGCGCCTCCGCCGCTGCATGACACGTGGAACGTGAACCCGCCGGTTAACCCGTCGAATTCACACCAGTCACTACAGTAACTTTTACAACACAAGTGGCCAGGTGGCTATAGCTGGCGTCGCCCACGCGGGATTATTTGTCGTACCGTGACCGGATGGTGACTGGCGCGCTCAATCTCGGTTGCGCAGTTGTGATTTCGGTCTCATAGCGGCGCGCGCGGTCCGAACGCAGTCAGAGCCAATAACGCGCGCTGTAGAGGGTCAACATGTCGCCCGTTACCGAGCTGACCATCAGGATGGTGAGAGACAGGACCGGCCAGAAGGACATGTACCAGCCCTTCAAGAGGGACACGAACGGCCCGATCCCGGCCGCGGCGATCGCCGCCCCGATACCGCCCCACACCACGGGATAGATATACATGTCGACCCCAAATGGCACCGGTCCGCAGCTTTCTCCGGTGCACACGTCGGAGAGGAAGCCGAAGAGCCTTGTTGGCCAAGACGTCGTCGTAGCCAGCGCGAGGAGCAGCGCCAGTAGCGCGATGGTGCAGACCAAGTCCCAGGTGGCGACTCGCAACCGAAATACGTGTGGAGGTTTGTCGGAGGGCTGCGCCGTTGAGAGGAGCCGGGGGTCGACGGCGACTTTGGCGTCACCGGGGGCGTCGGTGTTCTGGGCCTCGTCGGGGTCCGGCGGGTAGTCGATCTCCTCGCCCGGGAGGGGCTCGTGGGACTGCTGCTCCGGGGCCATGCCGTCCCATGCTCCCCGATGGGCGGTGTTTGCGCGACCGCGGGCTTGTGCGCCGCCTGCACTAGTCTCGAACTCCGTGGCTGCGGCGACTCCGGGGTTGACGCCCGAGCAGATCAGCGCGATCGACGCCGCCCACCTATGGCATCCCTACAGCACCATCGGCGCTGAAGCGGTACCCCCGGTGGTCGCGGTGGGCGCCCGCGGCGCCTGGCTGACGCTGATCCGCGACGGCAAACCGATCGAGGTGCTCGACGGGATGAGCTCCTGGTGGACTGCGATCCACGGTCACGGCCACCCGGTCCTGGATGCGGCGTTGGCCACCCAGCTGGGCGCGATGAACCACGTCATGTTCGGTGGCCTGACTCACGAGCCGGCAGCCCGGTTGGCGCAGCTGCTGGTCGAGGTCACCCCGGCGGGTTTGGAGACGGTCTTCTTCAGCGACTCGGGGTCGGTGTCGGTGGAGGTCGCGGTGAAGATGGCGCTGCAGTACTGGCGCAGTCGCGGCCGGCCCGGCAAGCGGCGGCTGATGACCTGGCGGGGCGGCTACCACGGCGACACGTTCACGCCGATGAGCATCTGCGACCCCGACGGCGGCATGCACTCGCTGTGGACCGACATCTTGGCGCCGCAGGTGTTCGCCCCGCAGGTGCCGCGGGCCTACGACGCTGCCTACAGCGCGGCGTTCGCGGCCCAACTGGCGCAGCACGTCACCGAGCTGGCCGCCGTGGTTGTGGAGCCCGTCGTGCAGGGCGCGGGCGGGATGCGCTTCCACGACCCGCGTTATCTGGGCGACCTGCGCGACATCTGCCGGCGTCATGAGGTGTTGCTGATTTTCGACGAGATTGCGACCGGCTTCGGCCGCACGGGTGAGCTGTTCGCCGCCGACCATGCCGGGGTGAGCCCAGACATCATGTGTGTCGGTAAGGCGCTCACCGGCGGATACCTCAGCCTGGCCGCCACCCTGTGCACCACCGAGATCGCGCACACCATCAGCGCCGGTGCGGCCGGTGCGCTGATGCACGGGCCCACCTTCATGGCCAATCCGCTGGCCTGTGCGGTCTCGGTGGCCAGCGTCGAGGTGCTGCTCGGCCAGGACTGGCGGTCGCGGATCACCGACATATCCGCGGGCCTGACTTCCGGACTCGAACCCGCCCGGACACTGCCCGCGGTGACCGATGTGCGGGTGTGCGGCGCGATCGGCGTCGTCGAATGCGACCGGCCCGTCGACCTCGCCGTCGCCACCCCGGCGGCGCTGGACCGTGGCGTCTGGCTGCGCCCGTTCCGCAACCTGGTCTACGCGATGCCGCCGTACATCTGCCCGCCCGCCGAGATCGCCCAGATCACCTCGGCGATGGTCGAGGTCGCACGCCTCGTAGGGTGAAACCCCAGTTCAGAGCCCATTTTACTGGTCGGCTCACAGCGTCGAACCACCGTTCTGCCCCTCCCGTGCCCACATTTTGCCCACACTTTCACGAGCGCGAGCCTGATCCAACGCGGTCGCAACCGCCTCTAGATCGTCGTCGAACAGGTCGGCATAGATGTCTAGGGTCATTGCTGCGGAGGCGCGGCCGAGCATCCTCTGCACTGCTTTGACGTTGGCGCCGGCCGACACTGCCAGGCTGGCCGCGGTGTGCCTCAAGTCGTCCAGCGTCACCCGGGGCACACCGGATGTAATGACGGCTTTGGCGAACCATCCCGACTCGGGGTGGGGCCGCTTGAGGTGGCCGCCATCGTCGCCAGGGAACAGCAACTCGTCGCGGTGGCGGTGCCGCGCCTTCCTGGCTTCCGATCGAGTGCGCGCCCATGATTTCGCCCCTTTCCCACGGCGGACCGCGCCGTTGGCCATGCAGAGCATCGTCAGGCCGTCAGCGCTGGTCGGTACGCGGTTCCGTGCGATCCGCGGCAGCCTCAGCGCGGCTCGGGTCAGGTACTCCACATCAGTTCGGTGATGTCGGTGATGCTGATCAGCAGTATCCGGTCGGTGGCGCGAACGAGTAGCGCGTCGGACACCACGGTGCGGACCGGGAAGCCCTCGGCGTGGAGCCAGTCGATGACCACAGTGCCAGCGGCGCGCAGTGCGGTGACACAGTCTCGCGGCGGGGTCGCTGAATGTCCGGCCAGCAGCGCGGGGAGCGGTTGTTCGGTCAGCGTGGTGGCGTCGGGGTAGCCCACCATGGTGGCGAAGGCGGGGTTGGTGTAGATGAGGACGCCGTCGAGTCCGGTGGCGAGCATGGGTGTGGGCAATCGGTCCAGCAGTATCAACGCAGGCAACTCGTGGAGGTATCCGTCCAGGGTGCTCGGCGGGGGCTGGCGGCGTCGTTCGATGATGCGCTCCCTCACGTCCACGAACTCGTCGTAGCCGTCGCCGTTGGTTTCGGCGTCGTCGAGCGTGGCGGGGCGCCAGGCGGTCGGGTCGATTCGGTGCTCAGCAAAATGAGGTGATGTGGTCATCGTGATCCCGGCGTGCAGACGATCACCGTGCATGTCGGGTACGGAGCGATGCTCCCTGAGTTCTGCGGCGGACGGCGGGACTCATTCCCGGACCAGCTGAAATTCCCAGCGACCCCGAATCTACCCGATCTGATCGGGTAGCGATGGCGGTTTCAACGGGAAGCACGGCGCTTCAAGCCATTGCCGCGACGGTGGGTGCGGTCGCGGCCCTTGTAACGGCGGTGACACCGATTGTCGCGAGCCGTCGCGGCCGAGCCAAGACGGAGCATGGTCATGCGGTCCAAGCGCCTGCGGCTGACGCCAGCGCCGTTGAATCGGCGGCTGATGCCAACGCTGTTGAAGATGCCTCGAAGCGGGGACCGCAGCGGGCAACGCGATCAATAGCGCCCTGGTCTCGACGTAACTCCGTAGGCGCAGAACGGTGTCGCCTGCTTCTTTGACATGGCTTGGGCTGCGGCCGTGCTGTTTTCGGGGATCGGTGCCGAGAGTGTCACGACCGTGTCACAACTCATCCGAAACCCACCGCCCAAACCCCTCCGGACGGCAGTGGATTCACAACGGCAAGATCGACCGAATGAGGATCGGGCCGCCCCCGAGGAGAGCAGGGGCGCCCCGATCAACTAGTCAGACGCCCGGCTAGGGCGATCCGGTTCCTGTGGTCGCAGGTATGACGTCGAAAAAGACGGGTAGTGGACTACTCATATCTTCATTGAACGCGACAGAGTTCGTGATCGTGTCGCCAGTGGCCCCGACTCCACGGGGTCGTCCACAACGATCTAAGGAGAAGAAATCAATGGGAGTAATCCGCGGAATCTACCCATTTGCGGAAGAAATCCCTGCTGTGGGAAATACCCTTCCTGGCCTGTCGGTAACTGTCGTCGGCGGTGACACCGGCACCATCGAGTACATCATTCATAACAACACCGGCCAAGACATCCCCGTGTCTCTGACACTCCTGCCTGTACCGCTGACCCAGGTATCGAGCAACGTAAACCTAGGGCCGGTCAAACTCACTGTCCCGCCTAGCCCGTCATCCAAAGACCCCAGTAGGCTCATTAGTTGCTTTCGCCCCCAGCACCTCCAGCACGGCCCAGGTACTACGTCCGTCTTCCCCTTGCCTGGAGGTGTGTACAACGCATTTCTTGAATTAGTGGAGCACGACGTCACGTACCAGGTCGGCTTCAATATTGTGGTAAACCTCCAGCCGGCCTCCCCCGGATCGAATAACATCGGGGTTGGCCCCGGCCTATGGGAGGACATCAAATAAGGGGCCGGGCCGCAGACGAGTTAGTCAATCTCGATCACGTCGGGTCTGCTTTAGGATCGGGCCGCCCCAGAGGAGAGCAGGGGCGGCCCGATCAACTATTCAGACGCAGCGAGCTATCGCAGGTTCCGGGTCGCGTTCCCGGCTGAGCAAGAATCGGGCCGCCCGAGGGGGGAGAATGGGCGGCCCGACCACCCATTCAGACGCGGATTACGCCGATCTTGTTCCCACGTTTCCCGTCTAAGCCGAAGCCGCCCCCGAGGAGCGCAGGGACGACCCGATCATTATTCAGGCGCGGATTTGTGCCAGCCTGGTTCCGCGCGAGGACTGTTCAGTCAACTCAATTGCTGCTGGGATCGCGCGGCCCACCGGCGATGTTGCGTACGATCTGCGCACGGCTGCCACCCCGCTACGCCTGCTGTACGGATGCGCGACGCGGCGATTGCCGACAAGCTCTCTGAGTTGGTCACGGGGTGATCCGCCAAGAGTATTGTGGGCACCGTTATCTTAGGGACGAGCCAACTCCATGGGGAACGAACTCGCACTAGACGTCAACGTCATCTGCTTGCTCATCTTGAGCCTGTTCTTTGTGTGCCTCGTCACCGCCTTAGCGGGGCCGGTAGTGGCTGGGGTTTCCTACGTCGGGTTGTGGCTCTACGGACTGAGGAAGGGACGCGCAGAAATGTGGCGCACCCAGGCCGAAGCGTTAGAAGCCGAAGCAGCGGCAGCAGTGGCAGAAGCCGAAGCGGCAGTGTCGGCAGCGGAGGCGGAGATAGCCCAAGCTCAGGTGCGCCTACTGCGGCAGCATCCCGAACTGTTCACATAAACCACGGCGGGGGCTGACTGCTATATCTGTGATTTACCGCGCTACGTACGTGCTCTCACTCTCCTCGATCCACTCCAACTGCTCGCTCATGGTGCTCATTAAACCCCGGCGACCGTCATAGTTGCCGAGCGCTCATCCAGCAGCTCGTCTATGTGTGCGGTGCTCGGCATGCGGTCGCACAGCTCGCGAGCTACTCGCCACGCGCGGGACAGCAGCCGCAGTTCGCCGTCGATGGTCTCAATATCACGCACGCCCGGCTCCCTTAAATGTTTCCGTTTCCGCCGCGAGGGCGCTGCCGTCACCCCTCACAGCGATCTGGACCCTCGTGGACATCGTTCCGCCGCGCGCTGAGGAACCGCTGTGTCGGACCTATGAATTACTTTTGCTTTGCTATGGCGCTGGCCACCGCTGTGACGGCGCTAGAGAAGAACCGCTTCGTGTCGCACCGTCCCTATCGCAGATATTGCGGCGGCAAGACCTGGGAAAGATGGGATCGGGGCCATGGCTCACGGGACGATCGGGATTCGCAGCCAAGATCGAGCTCGGAACACCTGTGCCGATTGGCGCGTAAATTGCGTCGAGGTCCGCGACGACCGGGGGATGGCGATGAGTTCCGTGCCCACATTTTGCCCACGCTTGCCCACCAAACTACCTCTTTGAGTGTGAATCACTGTGATGCTTTTTGCAGGTAGAGCCGTTTTCAGCCCCCTTGAACTGCAGGGTGTGGAGATCGCCCAGATCACCTCGGCGATGGTCGAGGTCACACGCCTCGTAGGCTGAACTCCGATGAAGGCACCCATTCAGACATCGCCGCTGGCCTGGCTAGACGAGGTGGACAGGCAGCGCCGCGCGGCCGGGCTGCGTCGCTCGCTGCGACCGCGTCCCGCCGTGGCCACCGAGCTGGATCTGGCGTCCAACGACTATCTCGGTCTGTCGCAGCATCCCGACGTCATTGACGGCGGCGTTGCGGCGCTGCGGGTCTGGGGTGCCGGCGCGACCGGTTCGCGCCTGGTCACCGGCGATACCGAGCTACACCAGGAATTCGAGTCCGAGCTCGCCGAGTTCGTCGGCGCCTCTGCGGGTCTGGTGTTCTCCTCGGGATATACCGCCAACCTCGGGGCCGTCGTCGGCCTGTCGGGCCCGGGTTCGCTGCTGGTGTCCGACGCCTATTCGCACGCGTCCCTGGTGGATGCGTGCCGGCTGTCGCGGGCCCGGGTGGTCGTGACGCCGCACCGCAACGTCGACGCCGTGGACACGGCGCTGGCGTCACGCGACGAGCAGCGGGCCGTTGTTGTCACCGATGCGGTATTCAGCGCCGACGGGACGCTGGCCCCCATCCGCGAGTTGCACGACGTCTGCCGGCGCCACCGCGCGCTGCTCATCGTCGACGAGGCGCACGGCCTGGGTGTGCGCGGCCGCGGACGCGGGCTGCTGCACGAGCTGGGGCTGGCGGGCGCGCCCGACGTGGTGATGACCACGACGTTGTCCAAGGCGCTCGGCAGTCAGGGTGGTGTGGTTCTCGGACCTGGCGCGGTGCGTGCGCATCTGATCGATGCCGCCCGCCCGTTCATCTTCGACACCGGCTTGGCGCCGGCGGCCGTGGGTGCTGCGCGGGCCGCGCTCCGAGTCTTGAAGGCCGAGGCTTGGCGGCCGGAAGCGGTGCTGAAGCATGCCCGCGAGCTGGCCCAGGTCTGCGGCGTTCCCGAAGTGCCGCAGTCGGCGGTGGTGTCGGTGATTCTGGGTGACCCGGAGGTGGCGTTGGCCGCCGCGATCGCCTGCCTGGACGCCGGCGTGCGGGTGGGGTGCTTCCGGCCCCCGACGGTGCCCGCCGGCACGTCGCGACTGCGGCTCACCGCGCGCGCGTCGCTGGATGCCGCCGAGCTCGAGTTGGCCCGCCAGGTGCTGACCGACGTTCTTCTAGCGGCGCGCCGTTGACCGTCCTGGTCGTTACGGGCACCGACACGGGGGTCGGTAAGACGATCGCAACTGCGGCGCTTGCGTGTTACGCGCGGCATGCCGGCATCGACGTGGCGGTGTGCAAACCGGTTCAGAGTGGAACCGCCACCGGCGACGACGATCTCGCCGAGGTGGCCCGGTTGTCCGGGGTGACCGAGCTTGCCGGGCTGGCGAGATACCCGCAGCCGATGGCGCCGCGCGCGGCGGCCGAGCTGGCCTGCACGTCGTTGCCCACCCGCGATGAAGTGCTGCGGCTCATCCGCGGAATGGACCGCCCGGGACGGTTGACCTTGGTCGAGGGTGCCGGTGGGCTGCTGGTCGAACTTGCTGACGGTGGCGTGACGTTGCGTGACCTCGCTGTTGACCTGGGGGCGGCGGTGCTGGTAGTGGCCACCGCCGAGCTCGGCACCCTCAACCACACCGCACTGACGTTGGAATCACTTGCCCTACATAGGCTTTCGTGTGCCGGATTGGTGATCGGCAGCTGGCCGGGATGTCCGGGAGCGGTGGAGACCTCCAACCGGTGTGCGCTGGCCCGACTGGCGCCGGTGCGCGCCGCCGTGCCTGCCGGGGCCGCCTCGATGGATGCTGCCGAGTTCGCCGAGATGAGCGCCCGCGCCTTTGACCCCGCTTGGGTAACCGCACTGGTCCGCTGATGGTGCATTCGATCGAGCTGGTCTTCGACCGCGACACCGAGGCGGCGATCCGCCGCATCTGGGCGGACCTGGCCGCCGTCGGCATACCCAGCCAGGCGCCGGCGAGCCGTCCGCACGCGACCATGGTGGTGGCCGAACGCATCGCTTCGGACGTTGACGCCCTGCTCGGGTCGGTGAGCCAACGGCTGCCGCTGGGTTGTGTTGTCGGTGCGCCCCTGTTGTTCGGCAGGGCCAAGGTCGTGCTCGCGCGGCTTGTGGTGCCGACGAGCGAGCTGCTCGCGGTGCACGCCGAGGCATACCGGCTGTGCCTTTCGCATGTTACGCCGGAACCGATGCCCAACTGTCTGCCCGGGCAGTGGACCGCGCACGTCACGCTGGCCCGCCGGGTTGGGGGCGCCCAACTTGGGCGGGCGTTGCGTGTCGCGGGCCGGCCGACAGAGATCCACGGCACTATCGCCGGTTTACGGCGCTGGGATGGCAACAAGAAGGTCGAGCATCTGATCACTAGTTGATCGGATTCAACCGGCCGCTGCGGTGTTCTGGTCAGCCGGCAACAAGGTCGCGACGCTGGGTGAACTTGATGTCCAGACTGCGCAGGTAGGTCTGCAGCCCCGCGTCCTGGATTGGAATCAGGTGCGCCGGTGTATCGGTCTGGTTGTAGTGGGCGTGCCACATGCCCGGCGGGGTGGTGAAGGCGCCGCCGGCCTGCCAGTCCACCCTGATCGGGTCGATGATCTCGCCGCGCTCGTCGAGGCGGGTTCCCAGCAGGGTGTAGCACCCGCTTGGTGGCGCATCGAGAATCAAATCCAGTGCGACCGACTGGTGCCGGTGCGGGCGCTGCTCCTGGCCCGCGGGCAGCACACCGAACATGGCCCACAGCACGTGGGTGATGGTCAGCGACTGCTCTTGGCTGTCGTTGGCCAGCAGCACGCTGACCCGGCTCTTGTCGTTGGCGCCGGGCCGGGAGGCGATGTCCTCGAGCTTGGCGACGGCATCGACTCGGGCGAACTTGGTGGCCCGAAACTTGGGCTCGCGCGCCTCGGCGCCCAGGTAGCGCAGCAGCGGCTCGTCGTGCACCCAGTACATGGCGGTCTCGGCGTCGGCGTAGAACACCGAACGGCTACCGGCGGGCAGGGTTAAAAAGTCGCCCTTTTCGAACTTGACCAGCTGGCCGTTGACTGCGGTGAATCCGCGCCCGTAGAGCACGTAGTACAGCTGCGAGGTGGCGTTGACCGCGGTGTCGATCTGTTCACCGGCGCGGATGCGCAGGAAGTTGGCCAACAACGCCGGGCTGGTGGCCTCACCGGTTTTGATGCCCAGTTCCCGGGACAGATCCAGCGGAATCACGCCGGTGGGCTGGTCAACGTAGATCTCGGGGCTGAACTGCCTGATCGGGACCTGCGGCGCGTAACCCGAGCCGATCGGGTTGGCGGCCTTGGAGTACTCGAAGTAGCGGGCGTCATCGGCCCAGTTTTCGAACCGGCCTTCAAACCCGTACTCAGCCACGTTGGTCATCGGCGCCGGAACGGTCGGGTCCAGGTTCACCGATCCGGTGGCTGACTGTTCTTGCTTCGCGATGGACATTGCGTGTCTCCCTTCGGCACCCTGACGCTGCTTATACCTAAATAGTATCTATCTTGTATCTCAGTGTCAAGCGTCGGGTTTTGCGGGTCGGGGCACGGTCGACCCGACGCAGCCGCACCGCAATGTCGCGCCGAAGCGTCGTCAGTCGGGGACGAAGTCGAACCTGTCGGGGTTCGGACCGGTGCGGCCCGACTCGCCACGGTCGAGGCCGGTGATGGCGTCCATCTCGCCGTTGTCGAGGCTGAAATCGAAGATGTCGAAGTTCGACTGCATCCGCTCGCGGTGCACCGACTTCGGGATCACGATGTCGCCACGCTGGACGTGCCAGCGCAGCACCACCTGCGCCGCGGTTTTGTTATGCGCATCGGCGATGCGGGTGATGACCTCGTCGTCGAGCACCTTGCCCTGCGCGATCGGCGACCAGGCCTCGGTCGCGATCCGATGCTCGCGGTCGTAGGTGCGCACCTGCTCGTTGCCGAAGTAGGGGTGCGCCTCGACCTGGTTGACCGCGGGCACGGTCTGCGAACCCTCGGCGAGTCGCTGCAGATGGGCGACCTGGAAGTTCGACACTCCGATGCTGCGTGCCCGGCCGTCCTTGGCGAATTCCTCCAACACGTTCCATGTCGAGACGAAATCCCCGTCATAGAGCGTGGGCAGCGGCCAATGGATCAGAAACAGGTCGACGTAATCGGAGCCGAGCGCGCTCAACGTGGCGTCGAATGCACGGCGCGCGTCGTCGGGCCGGTGATAGCCGTTGTTGAGCTTGCTGGTGATGAAGACGTCGCCGCGGTCCACGCCGGCATCGCGGAGGCCCTGACCGACTCCCTTTTCGTTGCGGTACATCTCGGCGGTGTCGATGTGGCGGTAGCCAACCTCGAGCGCGGCGCGCACCGCCGCGGCAGTCTGGTCGGGTGGGACCTGGAAGACGCCGAAACCCAATTGCGGGATGGTGTTGCCGTCATTGAGCGCAATCGTCGGGACAGAACTCATCTGTTTGACCTCCTAGGCGGTTCCGGTGGTTGCGATCGTCGTTATGCCTGCGCGTCAGTGCGACAGGACAAACTCGGTCTTTACCACCACTTTGCGCTTGACCGATGCCGGCTTGTCGACGGGGTTGTCGAGCACGGCCAGTCGTCTCCCCTTATGTCGCACTCATCTAAATCATATCTATCTTGTATCTTAGTGTAACTCGTCCGACATCAGATATGCACGCGCCTGCTGAGCAGCAGCGATACAAAGGTGTACCGTCATGGACGCATGCGGGATACGGCTTAGCTGCAAGGGAGGGTGTCGTGGCGCCCAAGCCGGCTGTCCGGACTGCGGCCAAGGATCGCGCGCTGGACTACGTCAAGAGGCAGGTCCTCACTGGGGCGTTTCCCGGCGGGGAATTGATCAGCGAGGGTGAGGTCGCTTCTGCGCTGGGCATGTCGCGCACCCCGGTGCGTGAAGCCTTCCTGCGGCTCGAGGCAGAGGGGCTGCTTCGGTTGTACCCGCAGCGCGGTGCCCTCGTTGTACCTGTCTCTTCCGAAGAGGCCCGCGCGGTCATCGAGGCCAGGCTGCTCTTGGAGCAGTTCGCGGCCGGCAAAGTGCTCGGGCGTGGTCCCGCGGTGTGCACAGCGGTATTCGAGCGGTTATCGGGCGAGCTGGAACGGCAGCGCGCCGCCGCGGCCAAGTCCGACTGGCAAGAATTCCTCGAGGCTGACCGGGCCTTTCACATGGTCACGCTTGACGAGTCAGGGAACCGCATCCTGTCCGATTTCTACTCGACGCTGCGCGACCGCCAGATGCGGATGACCGGCGAATCGGTGGCTCGCGATCGGCAGCGCATGTCGTCGATCATGGACGAGCATCGCGGCATCGCCGAAGCGCTGCGCGACGGCGATCTGCAACGGGCCAAGCAGGCAGTGCAGGACCACTTGGCGAGCACGGTGTGGGCGCTTGGTCTTCCCGTCGACCCGATCTACCGCCGCGGCGGCGACGGATCCACGTGAGGCGCCGCGCCGACGCTCGTTTTCATCCGCCGAAGAGCAGGTACAAACCGGTGAAGGTGTAGCCGACCATGACCAGCATCATGGTGAGCTGCCCGGTCAGCTGATGGCCCGCAGGCAGGAGCCGCAGGGCCCTGTCGTGGGCCGCGATCACGGCCATGATGTGCCCGGTGACCACGCAGGCCACCTTGATGGCGGCCAGCACCTGGGGGTGCGCAGACAACACGTAGGCGACGTGCAGGTGCGCCAGCCCCAACAGATTCCAACCGCGGCCGAACGGATCGGCGAGGGCGATGACGGCTTGTTGTCCGCGTTCCACGAGGTACGATAGGTAGTGCGCGAAGATGTAGCCCACCACGATCGGGATCAGCGAGTGCGCCATCCGGCCAGGCAACGCGCGACGTCGATCGCGGTCAACGCCGCCCGTAGCGCGCGCCGCGAGCGAAAAGCTCACTGCCACAACCGAAATGAAGACAATCAGCCCAACGGTTCGCAACGCCGACGACGACACCGTCGGCGCCATGCCAAAGCCGCGCGAGATCCCATCCGCAAAGCCGCGCCACGTCGGTGACGACGAGAAACTGTCAAACGCGGTCGACCCGAGCAGCACCGCCAGCGTCACGACGACACCCGGCCGCACGGGCAGCGACGGCAGATGGTCGAAAGGGTTGCCGATGACGATCTTCCCGGTGGTCGGATTGCGGCGAAAGGGTGAGAGCCGGGATACCGCCATGCTGTACACGCCGAACGGGTCGGCCCGGGCTAACCAGCGCTGCCCACACAGCCACGCCCCGACCAGCATCGCCACGGCATAGATCAGCAGCCACGCCCTGACCGCCGGCAGCGACGCCGAGTTCGGGCTGGCCAGTTCCACCCATACGAAGGCGAACAGGCCCACCGCGGCTGGGCGATACCCCCAGCCTTCGCGATAGGACAGCCCACCCGGCCGACGCAGCCGCCGCAGCGGGATCCGCCGCAGCAGCAGATACACCGTGCGCATCGGCGAAATCACTCGCCAGACCGGTCCGAAAAGCAACGAGAGCGCCACCAATCCGACCCACAACAGCACGTAGAACGCGCCGAGCAGAGCGTTTGACTGCGTCTGCGGACCCCATACCCCGGCCAGCACAACCCACATCGCGAAAGCCAACGCCGCCACGGCGACCGTCCAGCGGGTCACCCGGGCATCGACCAGCGTGGTCAGCGCCGCAGGCAACGGGTGGCCCGGCTTGAGCGGATCAAACCGCGGCCGCCGCCACGCGAACGCAACCAGGGCAAAAGTGAACGTCAACGCCCATGCCGCTCCGACCATCGCATAGGCATACGGGACCGGAAGATCGCTTGACCCGCCAAGACCGTGCGCGAGCACCACCGTCGCGCGGCCGGTGCTCACGGCTGTACTTGAATGGTCGCGATCGTGCGGTCCAGGTGATGCAGCTCGACCTCGACATTGCCGGGGACGTCGACTTTGAACTGAAACGTTTGGTTGGGTGCGGCCGCGATTTGGAATTTGTGATCGGGTTGCGAGTGCACGTGCAATTCGTCGGTCGCGTCGCTGGTGACCCGGATGATGATCGGCTGGCCGACCTTGGCCTGCAGGGTGGCATTGGTCGGCGTGGCCTGTCCCTTGGCGATGCTGACATCGACGACCAGGGCCGCGGCTGGGGGTGGGCCCGACGAACCGCCGCAGGCGACCAGCCCGCACATCAGCGCCAGCACCCACGCCGTGATGAGGGTGCCACGGACCGTCATCGTTTTATGCCGCTCTCGGAATCGAGCGCTTCTCCTCAACCGGCTCGGGCTCGGTAACGGCGCCGTTGATGCGGCCCGCACCCCAGGTCAGGGCGGCGATGACGATCAGCGTGAAGATCAACACCACTATTGAGCCGGCGGTGAACAACCACTGCGGCGCGTTTTGGTCGCGTTCGCGCTGCAAGATGGTGATCTCGTGGACGAACGGCCGGTTGCTTGACGCCAGGGCCGGCACCTCGGCCGCGGGAATGGCGTCGTCTGCCGGTTCGTAGATCGGCACGGCGGTCATGGTGTAGCCGTCCTGAACGCGCAGCAGGGTCTTCCACGAGCCCCAGACCGGAACGGGTTGCGTCGAGTGGTAGTGTCCGGGGCCGACTCGATCGAGCCGGTCGATCATCAGACCTCGGTTATTCTCCATGCGCCCTTGCCAGGACAGGATCGTCAGCCATTCCGGGTGGGCGCTGACCATGGTGGGCGGCGTGAGCTGCACGTCGGCCGACACCAGGCGCTGTCCGGCCGGGCTCGGTAGGTCGGTCAACGTGATCGTGGCGCTGTCTTTGTCCGGCACGACGATATGTAACCCGTTGGCCACCGCGCCGCCGATCACCAGCACCGTCGCCGCGACCGCCGAGATGCCGATCGCCCGGCTCGGCAGCCGCTGCCCGGTGAGCACCATTCCCATCAGCGCCCCGCACACTCCGGCCAGCACCGCCGTCGGCACCGCCATCGCCAGGGCCTCGCCCCACATGCTTGTCGGCCACGGGTAGTGGTAGACCGCCCCGATCCACAGCGACTCCAGCCACAGTCCGACGGTGCCCACACCCAAACCGGCGATTGCCCCAAAAGCGATGGGGCGCTTGAACAGTGGCGTCAGCGCCAGCAACTCGACCACCACGGCGGGGCCCAGGTAGAGCGGGAACCAGTTGATCGGCGCTGCCAAGATGGGCCCGACCAGCAGCGCAACGCCGCCGCGCAGCGTCAGGGCGAACAGGGCCGCCAGCAGTGCCGCGCCCCGACCCATTGTCATGCGGGCCACGACCAACCCCAGCGCTGCGACGACGGCGATCATCATCGGCTGCAACACCAGCCGGAACTGCTCGACACCGAAGTCGTATTCGATCTGATAGACCGACAAGCCGATCAGCAATCCGCCGCATGACAAGTAGCGCACGAACCTGACGAACGGACGTTCCTTGGGCGGCTCCGGCAGCGCCCGGCCGCCCTCGTACTCGAGCATCATCACCGCGAAAAGGGAAAGTCCCGCCCCGCCGATCATCATCAAATGCGTTGGGCCCCAAAGCGTGACGTCTTGCCCGAAGATGCGATGCCAGATGTCATCGAGCGGGAACCCGATTATCGCGTAAAGCCCGCAGCCGGCCATCAGCACACCGCCGACGGGTGCATACCAGTTGCGGGTGATGCGCACCGGCGCCGGGCCGGGCTTGTCGAACGGCAGCACGACGGCCAACATGCCCGCGACGAACACCCCGAACAAGCCGATGATGATGAAGTAGTGCGCGGGATTGGCCAACGGACCGGGATCACGGCCATTGCCGATGTGCCAGCTGACATCCCAGATGAAGCCGAACAGAGCGCAGATGATCGACGTGGTGAACACCAGCACGGGCAGCGCCACCCACGACGGCCGGTTGAACTTGACGCCCATCCAGTCGGCGAACCGGGCCAGCCAGCTGATGCGATGACTGCGATGGGCATGTCCGACCCAGAGCATCAACAGCGTTAGCACCATCGCCGCGATCGTGAGGCCGATCACCTGGTTCAGACCGGCACCGCGCGCCGATGGCTCAGCGACAAGCGTCAGTGACATCGACTCCATCGTCATACCCTCCGCCCGGGAGATTTGTCTGATGATCGCTTCTTACTTGAGGGTAAGTTAGCTCCCGTTTTGGGATGCCCCAATTCGCAGCCCGTCAATCACGTTCGTCGCCGGCCGCATCGGTGTGCCGGTTGGAATCGTCTCGGGTATCCCCAGCACTTCGGTCGGCGCGGCGGTCTCGGATAGCGACGTACAAGACCACGCCGACCACGACCACCGCGGGCAAGAAGGCCGGGGCCGCCAGCACAATCCAGTGGTGTGCCAGGTACTCGACGTGCGGATTAGTCATTCAGCTCGTATACCCCGGGATCTCATGGTCTCCCGTCCGACGCGCCCGCATCGCGTTTGTGCACGTGCGCACCGCTACCCTAGCCTGAACACCGTTCAACTCGGGCGCGCGAATGAGCCTGGGGCAGACCTTCCGAAAGCATGGATTCAGGGGAGTACTGGGTGACTCAGGCGGCGACTCGGCCAACCAATCACAGCGACGACACCGAAAGCACCGACATCTTGGCGGTGGCCCGGCTGCAGGTGCTGGAGCGCGGCGTGGGGTTGAACAAAGACCAGGTGCTGCAGGTGCTGCAGCTACCCGACGACCGTCTCGAGGAATTGTTGGCGCTGGCGCACGAGGTGCGGATGCGGTGGTGCGGCCCGGAGGTCGAGGTCGAGGGCATCATCAGCCTGAAAACCGGCGGCTGCCCGGAGGACTGTCATTTCTGCTCCCAGTCCGGGCTTTTCGCCTCGCCGGTGCGCAGCGCCTGGCTGGACGTCCCCAGCCTGGTCGAGGCGGCCAAGCAGACCGCCAAGTCGGGTGCCACCGAGTTCTGCATCGTGGCCGCGGTTCGCGGACCCGACAAGCGGTTGATGGCCCAGGTCGCGGCCGGCATCGAGGCGATTCGCAACGAGGTCGAGATCAACGTCGCCTGCTCGCTGGGCATGCTGAGCGCCGAGCAGGTGGAGCAGCTCTCGGCGATGGGCGTGCACCGCTACAACCACAACCTCGAAACGGCCCGCTCGTTTTTCACCAACGTCGTCACCACCCACACCTGGGAGGAGCGCTGGCAGACGTTGTCGATGGTGCGCGACGCCGGCATGGAGGTGTGCTGCGGCGGCATCCTCGGCATGGGAGAGACACTCGAGCAACGTGCGGAATTCGCCGCCGAGCTGGCCGAACTCGGTCCCGATGAGGTGCCGCTGAACTTCCTCAACCCCCGGCCCGGCACGCCGTTCGGCGATCTGGAGGTGATGCCGGCCAGCGAAGCACTGAAGTCGGTGGCCGCGTTCCGGCTGGCGTTGCCACGCACCATGTTGCGCTTCGCGGGTGGCCGTGAGATCACCCTGGGCGACCTCGGCGCCAAGCAGGGCATCCTGGGTGGTATCAACGCCGTGATCGTCGGCAACTACCTGACCACGCTCGGCCGACCTGCCGAAGCCGATCTCGAGCTGCTCGAAAATCTGCAGATGCCGATCAAGGCACTCAACGCCAGCTTGTAGAAAATAGGAAATCGTGGTCGGAAATCTGGGCGATCTGGGCGCTCCGGTCGCTGCCGGCGTCTACAACGTCTACACCGGGGAGCCGGCGGGCACGGCGGTGCCCGCGGCGGCCCAGCTAGGCCTTGAACCCCCACGGTTCTGTGCGGAATGCGGACGCCGGATGGTGGTGCAGGTTCGCCCCGACGGCTGGCGGGCGAAATGCTCGCGGCACGGACAGGTGGACTCGGCCGACATGGAGGCGCAGCGGTGACCGACGACCCAGTGCCCGAACTTTCCGGCGCCCCCGCGACCAGAACGCTCGGGCCGGCACGCGCGATGGTCGTTGTGGTGCTGGGTCTGTCGGCGACCGGTGTGTTGATCGGCGGGCTGTGGGCATGGATTGCCGCGCCGATCAACGCGGTGGTGGCACTCAATCACACGGGTGAGCGTGTGCACGACTACCTGGGCAGCGAATCCGACCACTTCTTCGTCGCGCCATGCCTGATGCTGGGCCTACTGACCGTGGTGGCGGTAGTGGCGTCGGTACTGGCGTGGCAGTGGCGCAAACAGCGCGGCCCGGGGATGGTCATTGGGCTGTCGATCGGCCTGGTCATGGGCGCCGCGGCTGCTGCCGCGGTGGGGGCGCTGTTGGTTCGGCTGCGCTACGGTGCATTGAATTTCGGCGCAATACCGCTGTCGAGCGAGCATAAGGTGGCCTACGTCGTCCAGGCGCCGCCGGTGTTGTTCGCCCACGGGCCGCTGCAGGTGGCGGCCACGCTTATCTGGCCGGCCGGCATCGCCGCACTGGTGTACGCCGTGCTTGCGGCCGCAAATGCTCGGGACGACCTCGGCGGCCTTCCGGTGCCGGATCAGCCCTCACCCGCGCTGCCCATGGAGCCGGAAGCTTCGGTGTCTTAGGGGTGCCCTAGCGCGCGTCACAGCGGACGGCGGCGAATCTTCCTGCCGGTGATGACCTTGGCCGCGATCACGGCCAGCCGTGCCATGCCGACGTAGGTCATCGGGTTGAACATGGTCGGCCACTTGGTCCTGACGAGATGGTCGGTCAGCGGTCGATCGGCGAACCGGTCCGTCAGCCAACGAAGCGCCATCGGGGCAGACAGCGGGTGCAGGCACATGTGTTCGTTGAACGCGTCCCGGTGGTAGGTGACGTCGGCGCCGCCGGCCGAATAGGTGTCGGCCAGCTCGTCGATATCGTGCACGTCGATGAGGTAGTCGTGCGCGGCCTGCACGATCAACACCGGCGGTACCGGCACCGCGGCGCCGAGCCTGATGCTATCGAAGACATGGGTGACCTCTGGCGTCGACAGGATGTCCTCCAGGGGCTCGTCAAGATAGTCGCCCATGTCTTTGCGCGCCATCCGGATGACCGCGCCGGCCGTCGTCATCGTCTCCAGCCGGTCCAGCAGGGCGCGCCCCTCGTCGCTGATGTGCGCCTCGATGACGCGGTCGAGGTCGGGGTAGACATGTGCGAGCGCGGCCACCACCAACGCGGGCAAACCGGCAAAGAAGCTGCCGTTGAGCCGGCGGAAGGTGTTGCCCAGGTCGCCCACGGGTGATCCCAGCACCGCCCCGACGATGTTCAGCTCAGGTGCGTACTCGCCACACATTTCGGCGGCCCACGCGGTGGCCAGGCCGCCGCCCGAGTACCCCCACATCCCGATCGGCGCCGACGGGGATATTCCGACCCGTTCTGAACTCAGGGCGGCCCGGATGCCATCCAGAACTCGGTAGCCAGGCTCATATGGCGCGCCCCACAGCCCTTGGGAACCTTCGTGGTCGGGTAGCGAAACCGCCCAACCTTCGGCGAGGGCGGCGGTGACCAGCAGAAGCTCCAATTGGGTCAATGAGCCGAGGGCCTTCGACTTTCGCCGCAGGGCATAGGACGGAAAACATCGGGACGACATGGCGTCGATCGCGCACTGATAGGACAGGAGTGGGCAAGGGTGCTCGGGATCAAGTTCAGCGGGGACGATCACCGTGGTAACGGTCGCCTCGGGCTCGCCGTTCAGGTCCATCGTCCGGTACAGCAGCTGGATAGCCTTCACGGGCTGCGGTACCAGGCCCAGAAACGCCAGCTCAACATCGCGCGAGCGCAGCACTGTTCCGGGCTCGGCGTGCTGATAGCCGCGCGGCGGCTGGTAAAACGGGTCGTCAGCGGGCAGCAGCGGGCGCACCCTGCGCTGCAGTTCCTCATGCGGCGGCCGGGCGATCCATTGTGCACCGCGTTTGCCAGCCAGATTGCCGAGCTCAACCATTGAGGCTCCCTTCGTGGCCATCCGGCATTCTCGCGTATGAACGGCCGGTAACCAAGGCGCAACGGCCGTATGTGAGCTAGTTCTCGTAGGCGCCGGCAAACCGCCTGCGCCACTGTCATGCCCAATTTAGCGCCGCGCCACCGACCGAACGTTCCGTTAGCCCAGCTAGGCGGTAATCAGGACTGATTCAAAGCTGACTCAAAGCTGGCCGGGCGGCCTGAGCGCGGCGAATTCGTCGGTAACCCGCAGCTGCGAGTCGGTGAATCGGTACAGCGCGGCCGGACGCCCCCCGCTGCGGCCGGACTGCGCGATGGTGCCGGTCTGCGTGATGACTCCGCGGCGGACCAGTACCCGCTGCAGATTCGTCGCGTCGACCTGATAGCCGAGCGCTGCGCCGTAGATATCACGCAGCGTCGACAGCGCGAATTCCCTTGGTGCCAAGGCGAATCCGATGTTGGTGTAGGACATCTTGGCGCCCATCCTGGTGCGGGCGTGCGTTACCATCGGGCCGTGATCGAAGGCCATCGGTGGCAGCGCGTTCACCGGGTGCCAGCGGGTGTCCGGCGGCAATTCGGGGGTGGCGGGGGAGGGCACCAGACCCAGAAAGGTGGACGCGATCATCCGGGTGCCCGGCACCCGGTCTGGGTCGGAGAACACGGCGAGCTGTTCCAGGTGTGCCAGCTCGCGCAGATCGACCTTCTCGGCCAGTTGCCGCCGAACCGAGGCGGTCATGTCCTCGTCGTTGCGCAGCCGTCCGCCCGGCAGCGACCAGGCGCCCTTTTGCGGATCCCGGGCACGTTGCCATAACAGCACGTTAAGCTGCGGTTTTTCCGTTCGCGGGCTCGCCGTAACTTGGCGAACCTGGAACACGACCGCGAGCACTTCGTGGGCGGTGCTAACATGGGGCATGTTTTCGATTGTAAGTCGAAAACCTCCTGGACGCGAAAGGAGCTCGCCGTGACGATTTTGAATCGCATGGACACGCTCGCGGACGACATGATTGCCGACATCACCGACTCGCCCACGGGCTATGGCGGGGTGGACGGAAACGAGCAGTGGGCCGCTGAGATTCGCCGGCTGGCGCGGCTGCGCAACGCCACGGTGCTGGCACACAACTACCAGCTGCCCGCCATCCAGGACGTGGCCGATCATGTGGGCGATTCCCTGGCGCTGTCGCGGATCGCCGCCGAGGCGCCGGAGGACACCATCGTGTTCTGCGGCGTGCACTTCATGGCCGAGACCGCCAAAATCCTGAGCCCGGACAAGACCGTGCTCATCCCGGATCAGCGGGCCGGCTGCTCGCTGGCCGATTCGATCACCCCCGACGACCTGCGCGCCTGGAAGGACGAGCACCCCGGCGCCGTCGTCGTCTCCTACGTCAACACCACGGCGGCCGTGAAGGCGCTCACCGACATCTGCTGCACCTCGTCAAACGCGGTCGAGGTGGTCGAGTCCATCGACCCCGACCGCGAGGTGCTGTTCTGCCCGGACCAATTCCTCGGGGCCCATGTGCGTCGGGTTACCGGCCGCAAGAACCTGCACGTGTGGGCCGGTGAGTGCCACGTGCACGCCGGGATCAACGGCGACGAGCTGACCGAGCAGGCCTGCGCGAATCCCGATGCCGAACTGTTTGTGCACCCCGAATGTGGTTGTGCCACTTCGGCGTTGTACCTTGCCGGCGAGGGCGCCTTCCCGCCCGACCGGGTGAAGATCTTGTCCACCGGCGGCATGCTCGATGCCGCCAACCAGACACACGCCCGCAAGGTTCTGGTCGCCACCGAGGTCGGCATGTTGTACCAGTTGCGCAAGGCGGCACCGGCAGTGGACTTCCGCGCGGTCAACGACCGCGCGTCGTGCAAATACATGAAGATGATCACCCCCGCGGCCCTGTTGCGCTGTCTGGTCGAGGGTGCCGACGAAGTTCACGTCGACCCGGAAATCGCGGCAGCGGGACGCCGGAGCGTGCAGCGGATGATCGAAATCGGGCAGCCGGGCGGCGGCGAATGATGGCCGGTCCCCAGTGGCAGCAGATGGCCGATGTGGTCGTAATCGGCACCGGCGTAGCGGGTTTGGCCGCCGCGTTGGCGGCCCATCGCGCCGGCCGCAACGTCGTGGTACTCAGCAAGGCCGACCAGACCCGCGGGGTGACCGCGACGCACTACGCGCAAGGCGGCATCGCGGTGGTGTTGCCGGACAACCCAGATAATTCAGACTCGGTGGACGACCATGTCGCCGACACCCTGGCCGCAGGGGCCGGCATGTGCGATCCCGACGCGGTCTACTCGATCGTCGCCGACGGCTACCGTGCGGTTACCGAATTGGTCGGTGACGGAGCCCGTTTCGACGAGTCGGTGCCCGGCCGGTGGGCGCTGACGCGCGAAGGCGGTCACTCGCGGCGACGCATCGTGCACGCCGGTGGCGACGCCACCGGCGCCGAGGTGCAACGGGCGCTCGACCACGCCGCTCGCGTGCTGGACATCCGCACCAGCCACGTTGCCGTGCGAGTGCTGCATGACGGCACGGCCGTGAACGGGGTATCGGTGCTCAGCCCGGACGGATGCGGCATCATCAGCGCGCCCTCGGTGATCCTGGCCTCCGGCGGGCTCGGACACCTCTACAGTGCGACGACCAATCCCGAGGGCTCCACCGGCGACGGGGTCGCCTTGGCGTTGTGGGCCGGGGTCACGGTCAGCGATCTCGAATTCATCCAGTTCCACCCCACGATGCTTTTCGCCGCCGGTACCGGCGGCCGACGGCCGCTGATTACCGAGGCCACCCGCGGTGAAGGTGCGATATTACTTGACAGTCAAGGCAATTCGGTAATGACCGGTGTTCACCCGATGGGCGACCTGGCGCCGCGCGACGTTGTCGCGGCCGCGATTGACGCGCGGATGAAGGCCACCGGCGATCCGTGCGTCTACCTCGATGCCCGCGCCATCGACGACTTCGAAACCCGGTTTCCAACCGTCACCGCCTCCTGCCACGCCGCAGGCATCGACCCCGTCCGTCAACCCATCCCGGTGACCCCGGGGGCGCACTACAGTTGCGGCGGCGTCGTCACCGACGTGTACGGCCAAACCGAGCTGCCCGGGCTGTTCGCCGCGGGCGAGGTGGCGCGCACGGGGATGCACGGTGCCAACCGGCTGGCCTCCAACAGCCTGCTGGAAGGCTTGGTGGTTGGTGGCCGCGCTGGAAAGGCCGCGGCCGCGCATGCGGCGGCCGCTGGGCGCTCGCGCGCGACCTCGCCGGCGACATGGCCCGAGCCGATCACCCACACCGCGCCCCCGCGCGGCGAACTGCAACGAGCGATGAGCCGGGACGTTTCGGTGGTTCGCGACGCCGCCGGGCTGCACCAGTTGTCCGAGGCACTCTCGGAGGCGCAGGCCCGCCATGTGGCGAGCCGCCGCGATTTCGAAGACGTGGCGTTGGCGCTGACCGCTCGGGCGGTGATCGCCGCGGCCTTGGCCCGCAACGAAAGTCGGGGATGTCATCACCGCGCGGAGTACTCGGACGCCGCGCCAGAGCAGGCACGCAGCAGCGTGATCCGGCTGGCCGACGACCAAAACACGGTGTGTGTGGCTGCGCTGGCGGCGGTGGGCTGCTGATGCTGTCCGACGGCGAACTGATGGCGGCTCGCGACATCATTCGGCGCGGTCTCCGCGAGGATCTGCGGTACGGGCCCGACGTCACAACGATGGCGACGGTGCCCGTCGGAGCGGTCGCCAAGGCGTCCATGGTGCCCCGGGAACCCGGCGTGATCGCCGGGGTGGACGTCGCGCTCTTGGTCCTCGACGAAGTGATCGGCGGCGGCGGTTACCACGTGCTGGACCGAGTCGAGGACGGTGCCCGGCTGCAGGCGGGCGAGCCGCTGTTGACGGTGCAGGCCGAAACGCGCGGCCTGCTGACCGCGGAGCGGACCATGCTGAACCTGGTCTGCCACCTGTCCGGGATCGCCACCGTGACGGCGGCCTGGGTAGACGCCGTGCGCGGCACCAAGGCCAAGATCCGCGATACCCGCAAGACCCTGCCCGGCCTGCGGGCGCTGCAGAAATACGCGGTGCGCGTCGGCGGGGGCGTCAATCACCGGCTGGGGCTGGGTGACGCCGCATTGATCAAGGACAACCACGTCGCGACCGCGGGATCGGTGGTCGATGCGCTGCGGGCCGTGCGAGACGCCGCGCCCGATCTGCCGTGCGAGGTCGAGGTGGATTCCCTAGAGCAGCTCGACGCCGTGCTGGCCGAAGAGCCCGAGCTGATCCTGCTCGACAACTTCGCGGTGTGGCAGACCCAGACGGCGGTGCAGCGTCGGGACTCCCGCGCGCCCGCCGTTCTGCTCGAGTCGTCCGGTGGACTCAGCCTTCAGACCGCGGCGACATACGCCGCGACGGGTGTGGATTACCTGGCCGTCGGGGCACTGACCCACTCGGTGCGTGTCCTCGATATTGGGCTGGATATGTAGGTCTAGCCGCGCAGCAATGTGCGCGCTGCGGGCTTGGCGGCGTTGAGCGCGGCCGGATCGCCGGCGATCCGGGACAGGATCAGTGCGCCCTCGATCAACGAAATCACCGCGAGCGCAACCGTTTCCGCATCGCTGTCGGACCAGCCCTCGGAGCGCAACCGATCCCCGATCGCAGTGCACCAACCGTTGAAGGCGCGCGCCGAGGCTGCACGCACCAGCGGACTTGCGTTCACCGACTCGGTGGCGATCGGCTCGATAGGACAGCCGTCGCGCTGGTCGCCGGCTAGCCCCGCCACCAGCAGGTCGATCCACCGATCGACGATGTCTGCCACTGACCGGCTGGTGGCAAGGAATCTGCGCAGTAGCTGCTCGATGTCGGCCCCGGCGGCGGCCACGACCGCGGCGGCCAACTGTTGCTTGCCCTGCGGAAAGTGGTGATACAGCGAACCGGCTCTGACACCGGCCTCGTCGAGGATCTGGTTGAGTCCGGTGGCTGCATAGCCCTGGCGGCGGAACAAGGTGGCGGCGTTCTCGACCAGTGCTGCGCGGCTGCGGTCGGGTCGTGGCATGGTCTTGACAATACTTGAGTGATCGCTCAAGAATGCTGAGATGAGGCAGTTGACTTTCGAAGATGCTGGACGATACGCCTGGCACGAGGTGCCCGACCCGAAGATCACCGCACCCGAACAGGCGCTGGTCCGGCCGTTGATGGTGGCCTGTTGTGATCTGGATGTCGGCGTTAGCCAAGGCTGGCTGCCGGTGCCGCCCGGACACGCGGTCGGCCACGAGGGCCTGGCCGAGGTCGTCGCTGTTGGCGACCATGTGCGCGGTGTTCAGGTGGGCGACCGGGTCGTGGTGCCTTTTCAGATCAGTTGCGGAACCTGCCGCGAATGCCGCCGGGGCGTGACCGGTTCATGTGGCTCCGTGCCGTTGATGGCGACCTACGGGATGGCCCCGATTTCCGGCCTGGATGGCGGGGGTTTCATGTCCGATCTGGTGCTCGTCCCCTACGCCGACGCGATGCTGGTCGCGGTTCCCGACGCCGTCGATCCCATTGCCATCGCGTCGCTTTCGGACAACATTCCCGACGCCTGGCGGGCCGTCGGGCCCTTCACGGGGGAGCTTGCCGGCCTCGATGCCGACGAACGCCGCGTGCTGGTGGTCGGCCGGCTGTCGATCGGGCTGTACGCGGCGGCCTTCGCGGTGGCGCTGGGAGCCCACGTGGACTACGTCGACACCGACGCCCAGCGGCTGGCGGCCGCCGAGAAGCTCGGGGCAACGGTCCACGACCGAGCCAAACCGGACAAGGCGTGGGGCCGGTATCCGGTCACCGTGCACACGTCCGCCGACACGGAGCGGCTTGCCGCCACCCTGCGCGCGACCTGGCCGGACGGCGTGTGTACCGACACCGGGGTCTACTACCAGCCCACGGTCGAGATGCCGTTGCTCGCGATGTACACGCGCGGTGTGAAGTTCGTCACCGGGCGGGTCAACGCGCGGGTGGTCATACCGCACGTGCTCGAGTTGCTGGCCGCCGGGTTGGACCTGTCGCCCGCCGTCGACCGCGTCGTCGCGTGGGAGGACGCCCCGTCTGCCTGGCCGGCAATGACCGGCAAGACCGTCTTCACCAGAGCGTAGGGACCCATCGAGTGTGCGTCCTGGGCGGGAAAATCAGCCAAGTCTCGCCCTGAGCGCACATCGGACGCCCTCGACGCACACTCAGGCGATATCGCCGACGAATACCGCCATCCGGCGCAACTGCGCTTTCGCCAGCCGCGGTAGCCCTGGAACATCCGGGCCGTCGTAGCCGGCCGGCAGTATCCGGGGATTGGTGAGGTGCACCTCGCGACGGGCAAATCGCAGGTCCGCCTGGCCGGCGGCCAGCACGTTCTTCACCCAGTCCGTTTTCCCGTGGGCCAGCGCGATCGCCAGCACATTTCCCTTGCGGTAGGCCGTCACGATGGTTTTGTACGACTTGCCGGACTTGCGACCGCGATGCTCGATGGTCCCCGTCCCGGGCAGATAGCGCGCGATCGGTTTGAGCGCCGAGTTGAGGTATTTGACCTGAAGGTTCTCAAACCAGACCGGAAAGACCATCGGGACGCCCGGGGCGTTGTTGGGATGATCCTTTTTGGACATGACCGCACTGTACCGGTCGGATATCCACTTGAGTTGCTCTGGGACAATGGAAGCAATGAACGCCACTGGACCACCCGTGATGGCCCGCATTGACCTGCGGGGCGCGCAGTTGACGGCTGCCCGGCTGCGGGCTGCGCTGCCGCGCGGTGGTGCCGACGTGGAGACCGTCCTGCCGCAGGTGCGACCGATCGTGCAAGCCGTCGCCGAGCGCGGGGCCGAGGCGGCTTTGGAATTCGGGGCCTCGTTCGATCGCGTCCGGCCGCCAACCGTCCGGGTCCCCGGTGCCGCGCTGGACGCCGCACTGGCCGGACTGGATCCCGCGGTCTCTGAAGCGCTGCGGGTGATGATCGAACGCACCCGCGCGGTCCACGCTGACCAGCGCCGCAGCGACGTCACCACCGCGCTGGGCCCGGGCGCCACGGTCACTGAGCGATGGATTCCGGTCGAACGGGTCGGCCTGTATGTCCCCGGCGGCAACGCCGTGTACCCGTCCAGCGTGGTCATGAACGTGGTGCCGGCGCAGGCCGCCGGTGTCGACTCGCTGGTGGTCACCAGCCCACCGCAGGCGGACTTTGACGGCTTGCCGCACCCGACGATCCTGGCCGCGGCCCGGCTGCTGGGCGTCGACGAGGTGTGGGCCGTGGGCGGGGCGCAGGCGGTGGCGTTGCTGGCCTACGGCGGAACCGACACCGACCGCACCGAATTGGTGCCGGTCGACATGATCACCGGGCCCGGCAACATCTACGTCACCGCCGCCAAGCGCCTGTGCCGCTCACTGGTCGGCATCGACGCCGAGGCCGGTCCGACCGAGATCGCCATCCTGGCCGACCACACGGCGGACCCGGCGCACGTGGCCGCCGACCTGATCAGTCAGGCCGAGCACGACGAGATGGCCGCCAGCGTGCTGGTCACCCCGAGCCCGGACCTGGCCGACGCGACCGACGCCGAACTGGCCGCCCAACTGCAGACCACCGTGCACCGGGAGCGTGTGACGGCCGCGCTGAGTGGACGCCAATCGGCGATCATCCTGGTCGACGACATCGACGCCGGCGTCGACGTCGTCAACGCCTACGCTGCCGAGCATCTCGAGATCCAGACCGAAGACGCGCCGCGGGTGGCCGGCCGGATACGTTCGGCGGGCGCGATTTTCGTCGGGCCGTGGGCGCCGGTCAGCCTCGGGGACTACTGCGCGGGGTCCAACCACGTGTTGCCGACGGCTGGCTCCGCCCGGCATTCCAGCGGCCTGTCGGTACAGACCTTCCTGCGCGGCATCCACCTCGTCGACTACACCGAGGCGGCGCTCAAAGACGTCTCGGGACACGTGATCACGCTGGCCAAGGCCGAGGATCTGCCGTCGCACGGCGAGGCAGTACGGCGCAGGTTCGAACGATGAAGCCCACGCTGGACGACCTGCCGCTGCGCGACGATCTGCGCGGCAAATCTCCCTACGGTGCACCTCAATTGGCGGTTCCCGTGCGGCTGAACACCAACGAGAACCCGTACCCGCCCACCCAGGCGCTGGTCGACGACGTGGTGCGGTCGGTGCAGGAGGCGGCGGTGGACCTGCACCGCTATCCGGACCGCGACGCGGTGGCGCTGCGCCGTGACCTGGCCGCCTACCTCAGTGCCCAGACCGGCACCCAGCTCGGCGTCGAAAATATTTGGGCCGCAAACGGTTCCAACGAGATCCTGCAGCAGCTGTTACAGGCATTCGGTGGGCCGGGGCGCAGCGCGATCGGCTTTGTCCCGTCGTACTCGATGCACCCAATCATCTCCGACGGCACCCACACCGAATGGCTCGAGACCGTCCGCGCCGACGACTTCAGCCTCGATGTCGATGCCGCCGTCGCCGCCGTATCGGACCGCAAGCCCGATGTGGTCTTCATCGCCAGCCCCAACAACCCGTCCGGGCAGAGTGTTTCGCTGCCGGATCTGCGGCGGCTGCTCGACGTGGTGCCGGGGATCCTGATCGTCGACGAGGCTTATGGTGAGTTCTCTTCGCGGCCCAGCGCGGTGGCGCTGGTCGAGGAGTATCCGACCAGGCTTGTGGTCACTCGCACGATGAGTAAGGCGTTTGCCTTCGCGGGCGGCAGGCTCGGGTACCTGATCGCGACACCGGCGCTCGTGGAGGCGATGCTGCTGGTGCGGCTGCCGTATCACCTGTCGTCGGTTACTCAAGCCGCGGCCCGGGCCGCGTTGCGGCACGCCGACGACACCCTGGGCAGTGTCGCGGCTCTGATCGCCGAACGTGAACGGGTGACAACGGCGTTGACCCGCATGGGTTTTCGCGTCATCCCCAGCGACGCAAACTTCGTACTGTTCGGACAATTCGCCGACGCGCCGGCCACTTGGCAGCACTACTTGGACACCGGCGTGCTGATCCGTGACGTCGGTATTCCCGGATACCTGCGCGCCACCACGGGTCTGGCCGAAGAGAACGACGCGTTCCTGCGAGCCAGCGCCCAGATCGCCGCCACCGAATTGGCCCCAGCCACCCCAGTAGGAGCCCCGTGACCACCATTGCAACGCGTCGCGCGCGTATCGAACGCCACACCCGCGAAACCGACATCGTCATCGAACTCGACCTCGACGGCACCGGGCAGGTCGATGTCGACACTGGTGTCCCGTTCTACGACCACATGCTGACCGCGCTGGGCAGTCATGCCAGCTTCGACCTGACCGTGCGCACCAAGGGCGATGTGGAGATCGAAGCGCATCACACCATCGAAGACACCGCCATCGCGCTGGGTCAGGCGCTCGGACAGGCGCTCGGCGACAAGAAGGGCATCCGCCGGTTCGGAGACGCGTTCATCCCGATGGACGAGACGCTGGCTCACGCTGCCGTCGATGTGTCCGGCCGGCCCTACTGTGTGCACACCGGCGAGCCGGATCACCTGCAGCACACCACCATTGCCGGCAGTTCGGTGCCCTACCACACCGTCATCAACCGGCACGTGTTCGAGTCGCTGGCGATGAACGCCCGCATCGCGCTGCACGTACGCGTGCTGTACGGGCGCGACCCGCACCACATCACCGAAGCGCAGTACAAGGCGGTGGCCCGCGCGTTGCGTCAGGCGGTCGAGCCCGATCCCCGGGTGTCGGGCGTGCCGTCCACCAAAGGTGTTCTGTGACAACCAAATCGGTCGTGGTACTCGATTACGGCTCGGGTAACCTACGTTCGGCGCAACGCGCGCTGCAGCGGGTCGGCGCCTCGGTCGAGGTCACCGCCGATGCCGGCGCCGCGGCGGCCGCCGACGGCCTGGTGGTGCCCGGCGTCGGGGCTTTCGAGGCGTGCATGACTGGCCTGCGCAAAATCGCGGGCGAGCGGATCATCGCCCACCGGGTCGCCGCGGGACGTCCCGTGCTGGGGGTCTGTGTCGGCATGCAGATCCTGTTCGCCCGCGGGGTCGAGTTCGGGGTGGAGACGAAAGGCTGCGGGCAGTGGCCGGGTGCAGTCACCCGACTGGATGCCCCGGTGGTCCCGCACATGGGTTGGAATGTGGTCGACGCGGCACCGGGCAGTGCGCTGTTCAAAGGCTTAGACGCGGGTACGCGTTTCTATTTCGTGCACTCGTATGCCGCGCAGCACTGGGAAGGCTCACCCGAGGCATTGCTGACGTGGGCCACACACCAGGTCGGGTTTTTGGCCGCGGTCGAGGAGGGGCCGTTGGCGGCCACCCAATTCCACCCGGAGAAGAGCGGGGATGCCGGTGCGGCCGTGCTGAGCAACTGGGTCGAGGGGTTGTAGAGATGCCGCTGATCTTGCTGCCCGCGGTCGACGTGGTCGACGGCCGTGCCGTGCGCCTGGTACAAGGCAAAGCCAGCAGCGAAACCGAGTACGGCTCGGCGGTGGACGCCGCGCTGGGCTGGCAGCGCGACGGTGCCGAATGGATCCACCTGGTCGACCTGGACGCCGCGTTCGGCCGCGGCTCCAACCGCGAACTGCTCGCCGAGGTCGTCGGCAAGCTCGACGTGCGGGTCGAGATGTCCGGCGGGATCCGCGACGACGATTCGCTGGCCGCGGCGCTGGCCACCGGCTGCGCCCGGGTCAACCTCGGAACGGCCGCCTTGGAAAACCCGCAGTGGTGCGCTCGGGTGATCGCCGAGCACGGGGACAAGGTCGCCGTCGGCTTGGACGTGCAGATCGACAAGGGCAATCCAGGCGGCGAACACCGGCTGCGCGGGCGCGGCTGGGAGACCGATGGCGGCGACCTGTGGGACGTGCTGGAACGCCTTGACGGCCAAGGATGTTCGCGGTTCGTCGTCACCGATGTCAGCAAGGACGGCACCCTGGGTGGCCCGAATCTTGACCTGCTGGCTCGTGTCGCCGATCGCACCGAAGCCCCGGTGATCGCGTCGGGCGGCGTGTCCAGCCTGGACGACCTGCGCGCGATTGCCACTCTCACCGGCCGCGGCGTCGAGGGCGCCATCGTGGGCAAGGCCCTCTACGCCGGTCGGTTCACCTTGCCGCAGGCGCTGGCCGCGGTGCGAGAGTAAGCCCGCAATGGATCTGGACGCATTGGTCGCCGAGGCGTCGGCGATCCTCGACACCGCCACGGTGCCGTTTCTGGCCGGCCACCGCGCCGACTCGGCGGTGCCCAAGAAGGGCGACGACTTCGCCACCGAAGTCGACCTTGCGATCGAGCGACAGGTCGTCGCCGCGTTGGTCGCGGCCACCGGAATCGAGGTACACGGTGAGGAGTTCGGCGGGGCGGCC
>Ga0209040_10000205_pt1 | contig 42012 bp, 36 predicted proteins | sample BogFormECP12_OM3_FD_188240 | JGI IMG/M metagenome (GOLD analysis project Ga0209040, IMG submission 188240) | Bog forest soil microbial communities from Calvert Island, British Columbia, Canada - ECP12_OM3 (SPAdes) (version 2) | ecosystem: Environmental > Aquatic > Freshwater > Wetlands > Bog ... | reverse complement strand
CGAGGCCGGACAGAGCTTCTCCGAGCTGCCCGGCGACCGCCACGGCGTCAGCGCCAATGCCAGCGAGACGAAGCCGGCCAAGCTCCTCGCGGTGTTCGTTGTGGACACGAACGAGACGCAACTGACGATCCCAGTCGGGAACTGAGGTTTGATACCTTTGGTGCGGATCGAAAGGAAGAGACCGCCATAAAAATGGGACGGATATCGCCAGAAATGAAAGCGCGATGAGAATTCTGATCGTTGGGGCGAACGGTCCGATCGGGGCGTCGCCTGAGAGGGAACCAGCATGAGGTATTCGCACTTACGCTATCGCCCGATTCCGCACCCACCTTGAAGGAAATTGGCGCAGAGCCGGTCATCGCCGACGTACTGGATGCCGCTGCGGTGAAGGCGGCCGTCGGACGGATCCGGCCCGATGCTGTGATCAACGAATTGACCTCACTGCCACGGCACTACACGCCCGCCGAAATGAAGGCAGCGGCGGAACGCGATCGCAAAGTCCGAGTGGAAGGCAACATCAATCTGGTTGCGTCGCTTCGCGATGCGGGCGTGCACCGCTACCTGCTGCAAAGTTGCGGATTCTGGTACGCGCCCGGCGCGGGGCTGGCGGATGAGTCCGTCCCGTTCATCTCCAGCGTATCCCCGGGAGTCGACGCTGGCGCCCGCACCTACCTGGAACTGGAAGCGCGCGCATCGGCGACGCCGGGAATTGAGTTCGTCGCGCTACGTTGCGGATTCTTCTACGGCCCGGGCACCTGGTACGCGCGCGAGGGCGATATCGGTGATCAGGTACGGCAACAGCGGGTTCCGATTATCGGTGAGGGCCAGGGCGTCTACAGCTTCGTGCATATCGACGATGCGGCCGAGGCGACCGTTGCCGCGCTGGAGTGCCCGCCGAGAGCGTACAACATCGTCGACGGAAACCCGTCGCCTCAACACTTGTGGCTGACGGCGTTCGCGCGTGCCGCAGGAGCACCTGCGCCACCTTGCGTCAGCGAAGAAGAGGCACTTCGCGCGTCAGGCCCCGACCCAGTTTACTACGCGACGAGGCTGAGGGGCGCTTCGAATGAGAAATCCCGGCGCGAGCTTGGGTTCCGTCCGCGCCCGCTCGAGTGGATTTAGGTCAAAGATCGGACTCCACCCGCGCCGCCATCAGAAACGCGGCATAGAGGTGGCGCTCGCGGCGCCGCGAAACGGCATCGTCGAGATCGCCGGCCCGGAACGAACGCCGTGCAACGAAATCGTCGCCCGTTATGTGAACGCGGTCGGCAACCAGCGCGAGGTGCTGCGTGACCCCCGAGGCCCGATACTGGGGCGCCGCGTCGAGGAGCGTTCGCTCGTGCCGTTGGACGAACCGCGCCGCGGCCGCATCGGTTTAGACGAATGGCTCCGCCGCCGTCGTGCCCGGCGGCGGCTGGCGTCTATTCCGGCACGTCTTCCTGCTCCGTCCAACCCTGCTCCGTATGTTCGCCTATGTCTGGCTCCATCTCTCCGACTTTGGTCAGGTCCGCCACCGGCGTGCCGTCCTCTTCTATGGTTATCGCATCCACATACCGCATTCCGAAGCGTATATCTTCTGACGCATAGTTGCGGACTGCGTGCACCGATGTGGCGAGCGTCGGATCGCGCGCTTCGAGCGTCACGAATACTTGCGCGCACGCCGCTACCACTTGCGCCGCGTCGTAGCCGTTCAATGGGCTGCGCTCGTCCATCACATGCATGAGTGTCCAGGTGAGCGGGAAAACCGGAAGATGCGCACGCTCAAGCCGCAGCTCTTGCGCGCGGCGGAAGAGTTTGCCTTCCGCAGTCGTGACAGATAGCAGTACGTTCAGCTTCGCCGCTGCATCCAAAAGGACGTCTGCGCGCCCGTTCCCAAGCCGCAACATCAGCGTCGGCTTGCCATTGTGCATCGCCACAACCGGATGGGAGGCGAAGACTAACTTGGCCCGTGGCCGCGAGAATCGAACAAAGGTCAGGCCCGTCAGAATAGCTGTGAAGCCGAGCCCACAGACGATCTCGGTCGCCGCGATTACATGGCCGTAAAACGTGGCCGGATACATCTCGCCATAGCCGACCGTCGCCAGCGTCTCAATGCTGAAGAAGAGCGCATCGGGGAAACTATATGGCCGAGCATTGGCCACCGAACCGGGCACTGACCAAAAGAAAGTAGCGAAGGCAACGTTCACCAGCAAATACATTGCGAGCAGGGTCGCGCAGAATTGTGGCCAGGTCAGTGCGACGGCGAGATGGTAAGGATCTCGCATATCGAAGCGAGAAACCCCCTTCTTCTTGAATTCAAGAGAACCAAGGCGAACCCGCGCGGCTTTTTCGCGAGGTTTGTGCTTGATCCCAGTGTGAAAGTCCCGTCCCTCTTGCATCCGTGCGCCAAGCCGACTCCGGTACTTGGGTAGCAGGGTGCATATCGGGCGTCCAGCGCCTCACCGGCACTGACTTCGCCGTTGCGCTCAGGCATGTCACCGGGGTGCGGCCTTTGTTGAGGAGGCGCGCAGAGTTGGGACGAGTGCGCGAGCGGTTCGAGGCGACGGGGCTGGTCCAGTGCCGCAACGAGATCGTCTGGCGGCTGCCGCCGGACCAGCGCTGACGATCGGCCGATCAGCGCGTCATCCGCCCGATCGTCTCCACCAGTTCCTCGACCTTGTGCCGCTGCTCGACCGGATCGCCGGAGACGAACGCACCGGCCACGCAGTGCGACACATGATCCCGCAGGATCTGCTCCTCCACCTTGTGCAGGGCCGCGCGCACGGCGTCGATCTGGGTCAGCACGTCGACGCAATAGCGGTCCTGCTCGACCATGCGCAGCACGCCGCGCACCTGGCCTTCAATCCGTTTTAACCGCGCCGCCACGGATTGCTTTGTCGCGTCGTGCATCTTGTTACCTTACCCCGGAGGGGTATATGTATCGCCGCCGGCGACGGCGTGCAACGGGGAACCCAGCAGTGGCGGATCAGGACACGGCAACCGACCCGGTCTGCGGCATGACGGTCGATCCCGCCACACCGCGCCATCGCGTCGAGCACGGCGGGAGCACATTCCATTTCTGCTGTGCCGGCTGCCGCGAGAAATTCATCGCCGACCCGGGCAGATATCTGACGCCTCGCGACAACGCGCCTGCCGACATATCCGCCACCTACACCTGCCCGATGCACCCGGAGGTCCGCCAGATTGCCCCCGGAAGCTGCCCGATCTGCGGCATGGCGCTGGAACCGCTCGCTGTCACTACCGAACCAGGGGCCAATCCGGAACTCACCGACATGAGCCGGCGTCTGTGGATTGGCGCCGCGCTGACCGTTCCGGTTGTTGCGTTGGAAATGCTCCCGCATCCGGGGTTCGATACCAACTGGTTGCAGCTTGTTCTTGCGACACCAGTCGTGCTGTGGGCCGGCTGGCCGTTCTTCCGGCGTGGCTGGGACTCGCTGCTGCGCCGCAGCCTCAACATGTTCACGCTGATCGCGCTCGGCACTGGAGCCGCCTGGATCTACAGTATTGTTGCCACCGTCGCCCCCGGCCTGTTCCCCGCCGGCTTTCATTCCGCGGATGCCGGCGTCGCGGTCTACTTCGAAGGCGCCGCGGTGATCACCGTCCTCGTGCTGCTGGGCCAGGTGCTCGAGCTCAGGGCGCGCGACCGAACCGGGGGCGCCATCCGTGCGCTGCTTAATCTTGCCCCCAAGACAGCCCGCCGTATCACCGCCGACGGCGGCGATGAAGAAATCACTCTCGACCGGGTCCAGCCGCGCGATCGGTTACGAGTGCGGCCAGGTGACGGCGTACCGGTCGACGGCGTCGTGTTGGACGGCAGCAGCGCCGTGGATGAATCGATGGTGACCGGCGAATCGATGCCCGTGGCCAAGCACACCGGCGACCGCGTGATCGGCGGCACGCTCAACGGCACTGGCGCACTGGTCATGCGTGCCGACCGTGTCGGCTTGGAGACCATGCTCGCCCGTATCGTCGCCATGGTGGCGGAAGCACAGCGCTCGCGCGCACCGATCCAGCGCCTCACCGATGTCGTGGCCGGCTGGTTCGTGCCCGCGGTGATCGCCATCGCGCTGCTGGCGTTCGCCGCCTGGGCAATCTGGGGGCCGCCCCCTGCCCTCGCCTATGGCCTGATCGCCGCCGTTTCGGTGCTGATCATCGCCTGCCCCTGCGCGCTCGGTCTGGCGACGCCGATGTCGATCATGGTCGGCGTCGGCAAAGGGGCAGGCGTTGGCGTGCTGATCCGCTCAGCGGAGGCGCTGGAGCGCCTGGAGCAGGTCAATACTCTCGTTCTAGACAAGACCGGCACGTTGACGCTGGGCAAGGCGCGCGTGGTCGCAGTGGTGCCGGTGGCCGGATGGTCGGAGAACGAACTCCTGGCACCGGCCGCCTCGGTCGAGCGTGCCAGCGAGCATCCATTGGCCGCTGCCATCCTCGCCGCGGCACAGGAGCACGGGCTGTCGCTTGTCGAGCCGGAACGCTTTCGTTCGTTCACCGGCAAGGGCGTTAGCGGCGAGGTGAACGGCCGCGTCGTCGCACTGGGCAATGTCAGGCTGATGCGCGACCTTGGCATACCACCGGACGATGTTGGAGCTAAAGCAGATCTGCTGCGGCGTGACGGTGCAACGGCGCTTTATCTGGCGATCGACGGCCGGCTCGCCGGCATGATCGCCATCGCCGACCCGATCAAGCCGACCGCGCCGGATGCGCTACGCCGCCTGCGATCCATGGGACTGCGGATCGTCATGCTGACCGGCGACAGCCGTTCCACGGCCGAGGCGGTCGCCGGCCGTCTGGGTATTGGCGAAGTGTTCGCCGAGGTGTTGCCGGACGACAAGCACGCGCTCGTCCGGCGCCTGAAGGCAGAGGGTCGTGTCGTCGCCATGGCCGGTGACGGCGTGAACGACGCCCCTGCCCTCGCCAAGGCCGATATCGGCATCGCCATGGGCACCGGCACTGAGGTGGCGATCGCCAGCGCCGGCATTGCCTTGGTCAAAGGCGATCTTGGCGGCATCGTGCGGGCGGTCATGCTCAGCCGCGCCACCATGCGCAACATCCGGCAGAACCTGTTCTTTGCCTTCATCTACAACCTGATCGGCGTTCCGGTTGCCGCGGGCGTGCTGTATCCCGCCACCGGCATGCTGCTGAGCCCCATCGTCGCGGCGCTGGCGATGTCGTTCAGTTCCGTCTCAGTGATAGGCAACGCTTTACGATTGCGCCGCCTGCCGCTCTGAGCGCAGCCCGCCTTCGGTCTCGAGGAACGCGGCGATCTCCGGCACCCCAGTGCCAGCGCGGACGTTCGCAAACACGAAGGGACGTTCGCCGCGCATCTTGCGGGCGTCGCGGTCCATCACCTCGAGGCTGGCGCCGACGAACGGTGCCAGGTCGATCTTGTTGATCACCAGCAGGTCGCTGCGCGTGATGCCGGGGCCGCCCTTGCGTGGGATCTTGTCGCCGGCGGAGACGTCGATCACGTAGATCGTCAGGTCGGCCAGTTCCGGGCTGAACGTCGCGGCAAGGTTGTCACCACCGGACTCGATCAGGATGAGATCGAGCATCGGGAAGCGGCGGGACAGGTCGGCGACGCCGGCAAGGTTGATCGAAGCATCCTCACGGATCGCGGTATGCGGGCAGCCGCCGGTCTCGATCCCGAGGATCCGCTCGGGCGGCAGCGAGCCGGCACGGGTGAGGAACTCGGCGTCCTCCTTGGTGTAGATGTCGTTGGTGATGGCGGCGATGTCGTAACTGGAGCGGAACCGCTTGCACAGCGCGTCCATCAGCGCGGTCTTGCCGCTGCCGACCGGACCGCCGAGACCGACGCGCAAGGGACCGTGGCGAGAACATATCATGATCGGAACAGTCTGGTGTACTGGGTTTCGTGACGCATGGCGGCGAGATCGGAACGGAAGGCGCATCCGCCAAGGTCGTCGAGCGTGGCAGTGCGGGATTCCATCGTAACGCGCAAGATGGTCGGTTCCAGCGCGGCGAGAACGCGCAGACCCGTGCTCTGGCCGAGCGGCACCAGGCGGACCGCGGCGGAGATCAGGTTGGCGGCGAAGGCCTGGAGGAAGGCGGCAGTGGTGGTGTCTTCGTCCATGCCATGTCGGCCAGCTAGTGCGCCGACCGCAACCGGATAGGCGACACGTTCCGGCAATTCCGGCGGATGCCACGCGGCTGCGGCGGCGACGAAGGCCGTGCCTTGATCCAGCGTCTCGGCCCGGCGCTCGCGCGATGGCGCGATGGCGGCGGCAAGCTCGTTGAGCACTACGTGGTCGCTGCCGGCGCGGCGGGCATGGCGCACCAGGATCGCATCGTTGCGGCCGGAACCGCGGATCAGCACATCGGTGAGCCAGGTGCGCAGCGTATCGCCGTCGGTGACGTCACCGCAGTCCACCGCCCATTCCAAGCCATGCGAATAGGCATAGCCCCCGGTGGGAAACGCCGGCGATAGCCAGACGAGGAGACGCAGCAAATGGAGTTCTGTCGGCACCTTCACTCATTTTGATCATGATGGTGGTGCCCGCCGGCATACGCGCCTGGCTCCGGATCGAACGGCGCCTCGATCGCATCGACGCGGCCGCCCAACCCCTCCACCATCTCCCGGATCACGTGATCCGCCCGGATGCGGATTCGACCGCCCAGCAATTGCACCAGTAGATGGCGGTTGCCGAGGTGCCAGGCGATCCGCATCATCTCGCCCGGGTCATGAGTGTGGATCTCCAGCAGCTGTTCCGGCTGTGCGCACACCCGCACCACGCTGCCCTCCACGACCAGCCCGTCACCATCGCGCAGCCGCACCGCCTGCGGCAGATCGAGCAGCACCTCCCTGCCCTGCTCGGTGCGCAGCAGAATGCGTCGCCGATGGCGTCGATCGAAGTCGATCAGCACGCGATCGATTTCCGCCGCCGCGTCCCAGGTGCCGGCAGGCAGGACAGCTTCAGCACGCATCAGAACAGGAAGTAGCGCTGCGCCAGCGGCAGCACCGTCGCAGGTTCGCAAGTGAGCAGCACGCCGTCCGCGTGTACCTCGTAGGTCTCCGCATCGACCTCGATCACCGGCGTCGCGTTGTTGTGGACCATCGACTTCTTACCGATGCTGCCACGTGTGTTGGCGACCGGCACCAGCCTGCGTTGCAGTCTCAGCGCCTCGCCGATGCCGGCATCCAGCGCGGCGGCCGAAACAAACGTCAGGCAATGTTCCGAAAGCGCGCGGCCGAGCACGCCGAACATCGGCCGATAGTGCACCGGCTGCGGTGTCGGGATCGACGCGTTGGGATCGCCCATCGGCGCATAGGCGATCGAGCCGCCCTTGATCACCAGATCAGGCTTCACGCCGAAGAACGCCGGCGACCACAACACCAGATCGGCCAGCTTGCCTGGCTCGATGGAACCGATCTCCGTCGCCATACCCTGTGCGATAGCCGGGTTGATCGTGTATTTCGCGATGTAGCGCTTCACCCGCGTGTTATCGTTGCGCTCGGTGTCACCGGGCAAGGTGCCGCGCTGGGTCTTCATTTTGTGCGCGGTCTGCCAGGTGCGGATGATCACCTCGCCGACCCGTCCCATCGCCTGGCTGTCCGACGACATCATCGCCAGCGCGCCGAGATCGTGCAGGATGTCCTCGGCCGCGATCGTCTCCTTGCGGATGCGGCTTTCAGCGAACGCCACGTCCTCCGGGATCGACGCATCCAGGTGATGGCACACCATCAGCATGTCGAGATGTTCATCCAGCGTGTTCGCCGTGTAGGGCCGTGTCGGGTTGGTCGAGCTCGGCAGCACGTTGGCGAGCGATGCCACCTTGATGATGTCGGGCGCGTGTCCGCCGCCGGCGCCCTCGGTATGGAACGTGTGAATGGTGCGGCCCTTGAACGCGGCGATAGTGTCCTCGACGAAGCCAGACTCGTTCAGCGTGTCGGTGTGGATCATCACCTGCACGTCGAACCGGTCGGCCACCGACAGCGCGCAGTCGATCGCGGCCGGCGTGGTGCCCCAGTCTTCGTGCAACTTCATGCAGGCGGCGCCGGCGCGGATCATCTCCTCCAGCGCGGCGGGACGCGACGCATTGCCTTTGGCAGCGAACGCAAGATTGACCGGCAACCCTTCCGCCGCCTGCAGCATGCGCGCGAGATGCCAGGGGCCGGGCGTGCAAGTGGTGGCGGCGGTGCCGGTGGCCGGTCCGGTGCCGCCGCCGATCAGCGTTGTCATGCCCGAGGCGATCGCGTCCTCGACCTGCTGCGGACAGATGAAGTGGATGTGCGCATCAATCCCACCGGCAGTGAGGATCTTGCCTTCACCGGCAATGATTTCGGTCCCAGGGCCGATGATGATATCGACATTCGGCTGAACATCAGGATTGCCAGCCTTGCCGATCCTCGCGATGCGGCCGTTGGTGATCGCGACATCGGCCTTAACGATGCCCCAGTGGTCGATGATCAGGGCGTTGGTGATCACCGTATCGACCGCACCTTCCGCCTGCGATGCCTGCGACTGGCCCATGCCGTCTCGGATCACCTTGCCGCCGCCGAACTTCACCTCCTCGCCATAGGTGGTGAGATCGCGTTCCACCTCGACGACCAGGTCAGTGTCCGCGAGGCGAACACGATCGCCGGTGGTTGGCCCGAACATGTCGGCATAGGCGGCGCGCCGAATGCGGGCCATCAGTCGAGCGCTCCCATGACAGCGGCACGGAACCCCTGCACCACGCGACTGCCGCGATACGGCACCACGGTCACCTCGCGCGTCTGGCCTGGTTCGAAGCGCACCGCGGTGCCGGCGGCGATGTCGAGGCGCGTGCCGCGCGCGGCGGCGCGGTCGAATGACAGCGCGGGGTTCGTTTCCGCGAAGTGGTAATGGCTGCCAACCTGGATCGGCCGGTCCCCAGTGTTGGCGACGGTGAGGGTGGTACGCGCGAGGCCGACGTTCAGCTCGATGTCGCCGTCAGCGGGGAAGACTTCACCTGGGATCATCGGATGCTGCTGCACCAATTGTCATTGCGAGGAGCGGAGCGACGAAGCAATCCACATGACGCAGCGCAATCGGCTGGGGATTGCTTCGCTTCGCTCGCAATGACAGATGGACGAAAGTGTTGAACTGTCCTCATCGGATCGGCTCGTGCACGGTGACCAGCTTGGTGCCGTCAGGAAACGTCGCTTCCACCTGCACGTCGTGGATCATTTCGGCGACACCTGACATCACCTGTGCGCGTGTGATGACCTTGCCGCCTGCTTCCATCAGGTCAGCGACGCTGCGGCCGTCGCGCGCGCCCTCGACGACGAAATCGGTGATCAGCGCCACGGCCTCCGGATGATTGAGCTTCACGCCGCGTTCCAGCCGGCGTCGTGCCACCATCGCGGCCATGCTGATCAGCAGCTTGTCCTTCTCCCGCGGCGTCAGGTTCATGCGTTTCCTCTCAGCACAGCCATACGCGGGGCAATGCGCGTCCACGGCGCAGCACCTGCAATGCGTTGATCACGGCAGCACGCAGTGACGCACCATCGCCGGCAAGCATACGAGCGATCAACATGCCATCCCACGCGCTGACGGCAACCTCCGCTTCGCGCAGCGGATCGAGCATGGTTTCAGCGTCGGATGCCACGTACACCAGAGTGGCCACCGCGCGCGCGCCATCCGCGATTGCCGGTCGCCGCAACGTGGCAGCCACCGCACCATCCAGCCGGATAGCATCGTGCAGCAGCAACCGCCCGCCGCGACGCACTTCGATCAAATCGCGGAGCGATGCCTGCTCCACCACCTCGCCCATGGCTGCGCGACCGAACAGGACGCTCTCCACCCCGAGAAACCACGCATCTGCGGCAAGTTCGACGCGCAGATGTCGCCGCACGGCGCAGCGATCGAACAGGATGGTCTCCTGCGGCAACCATTCGGCCGCACCGCCAGCCGCCACAGCAATTCGGGTGCGCACGCTCGAAGCCGCGCTTTGCGGCAGCGCACGATAAAACCGTTCCGCCGCCTGCGCAGCGATCGTCGTTTGCGCACCTGCCCCCACCACGAACGTGCTGTCCAGCGCATCCCCACCGGCGATTCCGCCCGACGTGTTCAGCGTAACAATATTCAGCCACGCGGCATCCTCCGGTCGCGGAAACCGCGCCTTCAAGCATCCGGCCTGGCGCAGCCCATCAAGCACCGTCCGTCCGTCACGCGCACGCAGCTCCACGCGCAGTTCCCCCACCGCGCGTTGCAACGCCGGAGCGTCAGACGGAGAGACGGCGTCGTACATCCTCCTCGTTCAGCTCCTCTCGCCGCCCTGACAACACGATGTCGCCGCGATCCATCACCACGATGGTCTGGGCGAGATCGCGAGCGAAATCGAAATACTGCTCGACCAGCAGGATGGCCATCTCGCCCTGCGACCGCAACAGCGCGATCACCCGGCCGATGTCCTTGATGATGCTGGGCTGGATGCCTTCGGTCGGTTCGTCCAGGACCAACAACCGCGGCTTCATCACCAGCGCCCGCGCAATGGCAAGCTGCTGCTGCTGTCCGCCCGACAGATCGCCGCCGCGCCGCCGCAGCATCGTCTTCAGCACGGGAAACAGCTCGAACACTTCGTCCGGCACGCGGCGCGCGCGCCGCGGCAGAACGGCAAAGCCCGTTTCCAAATTCTCCCGCACGGTCAGCAGCGGGAAGATGTCCCGCCCTTGCGGCACCCAGGCGATGCCACGCCGCGCCCGGTCGTGGATCGGCAGCCGGGTGATGTCCGCGCCTTCCCAGCGGATCGCTCCGGCGCTGACCGGATGCGCGCCGGTGATCGCGCGCAGCAGGCTGGTCTTGCCAACGCCGTTGCGTCCCAGCAGGCAGGTCACCGCGCCAACTTCCGCCGTCAGCGAGACCTGCCGCAGCGCGATGGCGGCGCCGTAGTGCAGATTGACGTGATCGACTTCCAGCATCATCGTCCCAGATAAACCTCGACCACGCGCGGATCCTCGCTGACGTGATCGATCGAGCCTTCCGACAGCACCGACCCCTCGTGCAGCACCGTCACCTTCACATCGAGCGCGCGCACGAACGCCATGTCGTGCTCCACCACCACCAGACTGCGTGTGCGGTTGATCTCGCGCAGCAACTCCGCGGTCTGCTCGGTCTCGGCGTCGGTCATTCCCGCCACCGGCTCATCGACCAGCAGAAGCTGCGGTTCCTGCGCCAGCAGCATGCCGATCTCCAGCCACTGCTTTTGGCCATGCGACAATCCCGCCGCCAGCCGATGCCGCTGGTCGATCAGCCGCGTGGTGACCAGGATTTCCTCGATGCGCTCTCGCTCCTCCGCGCTCTCGCGCGCCCACAGCGTGAAACTCGGCTTACGATCCTCGGCCAGCGACAGTAGCAGGTTGTCCCACACCGTGTGCGACTCGAACACGGTCGGCTTCTGGAACTTCCTCCCGATGCCTAACGAGGCAATCGCCGGTTCGTCGAGCCGCGTCAGATCGGTGTCTTTGCCGAACACCACCTTGCCCTCGTCCGGCCGCGTCTTGCCGGTAATCACGTCCATCATCGTCGTCTTGCCGGCGCCGTTCGGACCGATCACCGCGCGCATCTCACCTGCTTCCAGCACCAGCGACAGCGCATTCAGCGCGCGGAAGCCGTCGAAGCTGACGGTGACGCCGTCGAGATACAGCAGCGTATCATGCAGTTCGGCGCTGACGTCGCTCATCCCGTCGCCTCGCGTGCCTCGGCCGGTGCCGCCGCCGGTTCAGGCTCAGGTGCCACCACGCGTTCGCGGCGGGCGAACAGCCCGACAATGCCGCGCGGCAGCAGCAGGGTGACGAAGATGAAGATCGCGCCCAAGGCATACAGCCACAGCGATGGCAGCGCGCTGGTGAAGTAGGTCTTGCCGAGATTGACCAGCACTGCGCCGAGGATCGCACCCGACAGCGTGCCGCGGCCGCCGACCGCGACCCAGATCACCGCCTCGATCGAATTGGCGGGCGAGAATTCGGACGGATTGATGATGCCGACCTGCGGCACGTAGAGCGCGCCGCCGATCCCGGCCATCACTGCCGACAGCACCCACACCACCAGCTTGTAGGATTCAGGCCGGTAGCCCAGGAACCGCGTGCGTGCTTCGGCGTCGCGCACCGCGATCAGCACCTTGCCAAAGCGCGAGGTCACCAGCCAGCGCGCCACGATGAACTGCACGCACAGGAACAGCGCGGTGATCACCAGCAGGGCGCAGCGTGTCTCCTCGGCCTGTACCGGAAAGCCTAGCAGGTCCTTGAAGTCGGTCATGCCGTTGTTGCCGCCGAAGCCCATATCGTTGCGGAAGAACGCCAGCAGCAGCGCGTAGGTCAGCGCCTGGGTGATGATGGACAGATACACGCCGGTGACGCGCGAGCGGAATGCGAGCCAGCCGAACACCAACGCCAGCAGTCCTGGCACCAGCACCACCATCACCGCGGCGAACGGGAACCACTCGAAGCCGTGCCAGTACCACGGCAATTCATGCCAGCCGAGGAACACCATGAAGTCCGGCAGGTTGGCGTTGCCATACACGCCGCGCGCGCCGATCTGGCGCATCAGGTACATGCCCATGGCGTAGCCGCCCAGCGCGAAGAACGCGGCGTGGCCGAGCGAGAGGATGCCGGCGAAGCCCCACACCAGATCGACCGCCAGCGCCAGCATGCCGAAGCAAAGATACTTTCCCGTCAGCGCCACGACGTAGGTCGGCACGTGTGGCGACGCGGTTGGGGCGGTGCCGAGATTCAACGCAGCGAGCAGCACTGCGCCCCCTAGCACCAGCATCAGCGTCAACCACGATGCACGGTTGAGGATCATGCCTCGGCCGCGCGGCCCTTGAGCGGGAACATGCCCCTCGGCCGGCGCTGGATGAACAGGATCAGCATCACCAGCACGACGATCTTGCCCAACACCGCGCCCGCCACCGGCTCGAGGAACTTGTTGACGATGCCCAGCGTCAGCGCGCCCATCACCGTGCCCCAGAGGTTACCGACACCACCGAACACCACCACCATGAAGCTGTCGATGATGTAGCTCTGCCCGAGGTTGGGCGAGACATTGTCGATCTGGCTCAGCGCCACCCCCGCCATGCCCGCGACGCCGGAACCGAGCCCGAAGGTCAACGCATCGATCCACGGCGTGCGGATACCCATCGCCGCGGCCATCTGCCGATTCTGCGTCACTGCGCGCATCGCCAGGCCAAGTGAGATGAACCGCAGTGCCGCCATCAGCGCCGCCAGCACCAGGAACGCAAATACAATAATATACAGCCGGTTGTAGGTGATCGTCAGGTTGCCAAGCTGGGTCGCGCCGCTCATCCAGTCCGGCGTGCCGACGTCGCGATTGTTCGGACCGAAGATCGAGCGTACCGCCTGTTGCAGGATCAGCGACAATCCCCAGGTCGCCAGCAGTGTCTCCAGCGGTCTGCCGTACAGCCACCGGATCAGCGTGCGCTCGATGGCAACACCGATCAGGCCGGCGACAACGAAGGCAAGCGGGACCGCGATCAGCAGGCTGGCACCGAACAAGCCCGGCGCCGAACCGCGGATCACCTGCTGCACCATGAACGTGACGTAGGCACCGATCATCACCATCTCGCCGTGCGCCATGTTGATCACGCCCATGACGCCGAAGGTGATCGCCAGCCCCGCCGCGGCCAGCAGCAGCACCGATCCGAGCGACAATCCGTAGTAAACGCTCTGAAGGATGCTCCAGAGCTGCAGATTGCGATCGATCGCCGTCACCGCGGTTGCGGCGGCCTGGGCCACAGCCGCAGGCTGGCCCGACAGCGATGCGAGCAGGCTGCGACTGTCGATATCGCCACGCTCACGAAGTACGTCGACAGCGGCCAGCCGGTCCGCTTCGCTGGCATTGTCGGCCGACAGCAGCGCGGCGGCATGCGCCTGCTCCATGCGGCGCTTCACGCCGGCATCGCCTTCGCGCTGAAGCGCCCGTTCCAGCGCCGGCAGTGCCGCGGGGTCATGCGAATGGAACACCGCCTCGGCCGCGTCCAGGCGCGTGGCCGTATCCGGTGCGAACATGCGCAGGCTGCCGAGTGCCGCTTCCACCTCACCGCGGACCGCATTGTTCATGCGCACCGGTTTGAGGCCGCTCGCCATGATGTCCGGCGCCGGCTTGCCGGTCGTCGCGTCGATGAAGGAACTGTCATCGGCCTTGATGAACAGCGCCTTGTCGGCTGTGCGGGCAAACAGACGATTGGCCTGCAAAGCAGACAGGATGGCGGCAGCCTGCGGATGGCCCGACACCGCGAGCATACCGACACCCAGCCTGATGGTCTCGAAGCTCGGCGAGGCCAATGCCGCAAACGCCTCGTCAGCCGATTGCGCTCGGCTCGTCACCGGCGCCAGTGCCAGCATGGCGATCAGCAACAGGCAAGCAGGACGCTTCATCGGCAGGCTTTCAGGAAGTCGTGGGGGTGGCCCGGGGAGGAGACGGGCCACCCCCTTGGGGATGGTCGGCTCAGGCCATCATGCCTTCTTGCCGCCACCTGCTCCACACTTGCCGGTCTTGACGTTGAACGCGCCGCAGGAGAGCGGCGCACGCCAGTCGCCGATCAGGTCCTTGGTGTCCTCGACGTACGGCGACCATTCCTGCGCCACCACGAGGCCAGGCGTCTCCCAGACCGTGTTGAACTGACCGTCTGCCTGCACCTCACCGATCAGCACCGGCTTGGTGATGTGGTGGTTCGGCATCATGGTCGAGAAGCCGCCGGACAGGTTCGGCACCGACACGCCGATTAGCGCGTCGATCACTGCGTCGGGTGCGGTGGTGCCGGCCTTCTCCACGCCTTTCACCCACTGGTTGAAGCCGATGTAGTGCGCCTCCATCGGATCATTGGTCGTGCGCTTGTCGTTCTTGATGAACTTGTGCCAGGCGTCGATGAACGCCTTGTTGTCGGGATTGTCGACGCTCTCGAAGTAGTTCCACGCGGCGAGATGGCCGACCAGCGGCTTGGTGTCGAGGCCGGCCAGCTCTTCCTCGCCGACGCTGAACGCCACCACCGGGATGTCGGTCGCCTTGATGCCCTGGTTGCCCAGCTCCTTGTAGAACGGCACGTTGGCATCGCCGTTGATGGTGGACACCACGGCGGTCTTCTTGCCGGCGGAGCCGAACTTCTTGATCGAGGCGACGATGTTCTGCCAGTCGGAATGACCGAACGGCGTGTAGTTGATCATGAGGTCGTCCGGCGCGACGCCCTTGACCTTCAGATAGGCTTCCAGGATCTGGTTGGTGGTGCGCGGATAGACGTAGTCGGTGCCCGCCAACACCCAGCGCTTCACCTTGCTGTCGTTCATCAGATAGTCGACGGCCGGGATCGCCTGCTGGTTCGGCGCGGCACCGGTGTAGAACACGTTGCGGCTGCATTCCTGGCCTTCGTACTGCACCGGATAGAACAGGATGCCGTTCAGCTCCTCGAACACCGGCAGCACCGACTTGCGCGACACCGAGGTCCAGCAGCCGAACACCGCGGCGCACTTGTCCACCGACAGCAGCCCGCGCGCCTTCTCGGCGAACAGCGGCCAGTTGGAGGCGGGATCGACCACGACGGCTTCCAGCTTCCGCCCGAGCACGCCGCCCTTGGCGTTCTGCTGTTCGATCAGCATCAGCATGACATCCTTCAGCGTGGTCTCACTGATCGCCATGGTGCCGGAGAGCGAATGGAGGATGCCGATCTTGGTCGGCCCGCTCTGTGCGGCGGCAGGCGAGAAGGCCGCCTTGACCCCGCTCATGGCAGCGAGCGTGGCGCCGGCAACGGCAAGACCGCCGAGGCGGCGGCGTGTGAGCATGGGGTTGGATGGTGCCATAAACCTGTTCCCTGTCGGTTCTGTTTTGTGGCGAGGCCGCGCCTCGCATCACCGTGCGGACGGGTGCAACTGCCATGCCACGAAACCGTGAACTGGCCCCTCCCGGCTGGGCGTCCCCAACCCCCACGTCATGGCCGGGCTTGGCCCGGCCATCCACGTCTTTGGGCCCCGCTGGCTGGAAAGACGTGGATGGCCGGGCCAAGCCGGCCATGACGGCAAAATACCAGCGCTGCGGTTTATTCAGGCAACGATCTGGCTACTGACCAAATTTTAGGCTCGCCCGGTGCTTGCCGAACGCAGCGGTCTGGGGTCGGATAGCGGGACACAACCCGGGAGTTGCGATCCATGATCCACGTCGTCGCCATCATTGCGGCCAAGCCAGGCATGCGCGAAGCGATCCTCAAGGAGTTCCGCGCCAACGTGCCGGCAGTCCATGCCGAGCAGGGCTGCATCGAATACGGCCCGGCAATCGATGCTACGGGGTCGCCCGCCAAGTTCGGCGACGACGCGTTCGTGGTGATCGAAAAGTGGGAAAGCCCCGAGGCATTGAAAGCACACGCCGCCTCACCACACATGGCCGCCTACGCCGCGAAGACGCGCGAGATGGTGGCAAGCCGCACCATCCACATTCTGTCACCCGCCTGAGCACAGCCTCCCTCTCCCGCGAAGCGGGGGAGGGCTGGGGTGGGGTGCATCCACGGATTCGTTATTTTCGATTCGCCGCCCACAGAATTTTCCACAGGATATTACGAAATATCCACAGCTCTTTCTTCTTGCAGCGTAATCTGTAGCGGTTCCGGTTGACCGTCACGCCGCGCAATTGGTACGCCGAATAGGTGCCCACAGCCGATTCGCGTCCGTTCATCCGAGTCCGCGGCCGTTCGTTCATGGCGCTCGTTCTCGCGCCCGAAACGCCCGTGGAGGATTGGCTTGACGCGCTCGACGCGCAGATCAGCCGCTCGCCCTCGTTCTTCGCCGGCCGTCCCGTGGTGCTCGATCTCGGCGCATTGCCGAGCGAACAACCCGATGTCGCCGGTCTGCTGCAAAGGCTGAACAGCCGCGGCATCCGCATCATCGGCACTGAAGGCCAGCATCCGTCCTGGCAGGGACTGGAAGCCTGGGCGCCGCTGCACGCCAGCGGCACGCGCCCTGCCCGGCCGATCGATGTGCCCGACGAACCCCGGCCCGCTCCGACGCATGACAGCACGTCGTTGCTGATCGATCAGCCGGTCCGGTCCGGCCAATCCATCGTGTTCGAGAAAGGCGACGTGAGCATTGTCGGCTCGGTCGCTTCCGGCGCCGAGGTGATCGCCAGCGGTTCGATTCATATCTACGGCACGCTCCGCGGCCGTGCGATCGCCGGACTCACCGGCAACCACCGCGCACGCATTTTCTGTCGCAGACTCGAAGCCGAACTGCTGGCGATCGACGGCGTGTACCAGACCGCCGATGACATGAACGCGACGCTGCGCGGCAGGCCGGTGCAGGCCTGGCTTGCCGGCGACGCAATGATGTTGGCAACGCTGGACTAGGAGGAGAATCAGATGGCCACGGTCCTCGTCGTGACATCCGGAAAGGGCGGCGTCGGCAAGACGACCTCGACCGCCGCACTCGGCGCCGCGCTGGCACAGCAAGGCCAGCATGTGGTGGTGGTCGATTTCGACGTCGGGCTGCGCAACCTCGACCTGGTGATGGGTGCGGAACGCCGCGTGGTGTTCGACCTGATCAATGTCGTGCAGGGCGACGCCAAGCTGCCGCAGGCGCTGATCCGCGACAAGCGCATCGACACGCTGTCGTTGCTGCCGGCGTCGCAGACACGCGACAAGGAAGCGCTGACCGCCGAGGGTGTGGCGCGGGTAATCGGCGAACTGCGGGAAAAATTCGACTGGGTGATCTGCGACAGCCCCGCCGGCATCGAGCGCGGCGCCATGCTGGCGATGCGCCATGCCGATGCCGCCGTGGTGGTGACCAATCCGGAAGTGTCATCGGTGCGCGACTCGGACCGCATCATCGGCATGCTCGATGCGAAGACCGCAAAGGCCGAAAAGGGCGAACGTATCGACAAGCACCTGCTGCTGACGCGCTACGATCCGGCCCGTGCCGCACGCGGCGAGATGCTGAACACCGAGGACGTGCTGGAGATCCTGTCGATCCCGCTGCTCGGCATCATCCCGGAGAGCGAGGATGTGCTGCGGGCATCGAATCTTGGCACTCCGGTGACGATCGGCAGCCCGAACAGCGTGCCCGCAAAAGCCTATTTCGAGGCCGCGCGGCGGTTGCGGGGCGAGACGCTGGTGGTGACGGTGCCGGCCGAACGCCGCGGCCTGATGGGACGGTTGTTCGGCCGGAGGGCTGTCGCATGAATCTGCTTGGCCTGTTCCGCCGCCGCAATTCCGCGCCGGTCGCGCGTGAGCGGCTCCAGGTGCTGCTGGCGCATGAGCGCGCGTTCGTCGGCAAGTCGGATCTGCTGGCTGTGCTGCAGGAGGAGATCATCGCGGTCATTGCCAGGCACGTGACGATCGAGCGCGAGCGGGTGCAGATCAAGCTCGACCGCGGTGATCCGATCTCGATCCTGGAGATCGACGTGGAGGTGCCGAGCGCCGCGGCGGCGGCGGCACTGCGCGAGGCGCGGCCGGCGATGGCCGGAGGCTGAGGTCCTGTCGCGCGGTCGCGCGCGGCACGCTCATAGTCGCGGCCGCCGCGCCGCCAATTGTCGCACCCGCCCTGCGGTGCGCGGTTGGTCGAGCAGCGTACCCGCTTCCGGGGTCAGCCTACGCCGCCAGTTGGGATGCTGATCGATCGTTCCCGGCAGGTTTGGCTGCTCCTCGACGCCAAGCAGATCCTCGATCGGTGGCAGGCAGAGCGGTGACGGCGTAGCGGCAACGAACGCCAGCGCCGCATCGACCACCGGGGCCGTGTCGTGTGGCGGCGGTGCATACCCACTAGCGACCCCGGCCTGCACCAAGGCCTGCCACAACGCGTCACGGTCGGTGGCGCGTTCCGCCGCCACGTCCGCCTCGTTCACGCCGACGCCGAGGCACCCACATGCGGCACGCGTGACGATGTCGTTGCCATGCCACCAGCCGGCGACGGTCGGCAAATCGTGCGTCGAGGTCATCGCAACGGCGGCGCGGTCCCACGTATCAGGCGGGCTGAATGTGTGCCCGTTCCGCTCGAACCACAGCACCCGCATGCCGTGCAGGCCGGCAAACTCCACCGCATCGCGGAACCCCGCCGGTAAGGTGCCGAGGTCCTCGCCGACCACAATCGCGTCGTGCCGCTGTGATTCCAGCGCCAGCAGCCGCAGCAGATCGTCAAGCGGATACGCCAGATAGGCGCCATCGGTGGGGTCCGCGCCCTCCGGGATCAGCCAGAGGCGCGTCAGGCCCATGGCATGATCGATGCGCACGCCACCGGTGTTGCGCATCGCCGCGCGCAGTGTCGCCAGGAACGGCGCGAACCCGCCGTCGGTCAAGGCGCAGGGCGAGAAGCCAGTCAGCTTCCAGTTCTGGCCGCGTGGATTGAACGGATCGGGCGGTGCGCCAATGGTGAGACCGCCCAGCACATCGCGCTGCCGGCTCCATGCATGGCTGCCGCTCGGGTCCATGCCGACGGCCAGATCGCCGATCATGCCGATACGCATGCCCGCTGCACGCGCGCGGTGCTGTGCGATGCCGAGTGAGCGATCGGCAAGCCATTGCAGGAAGCAGTGGAACAGCACCTCCCGCTGGTGGGACACCGCGAACATCGCAACGGCGGCACTGTCCGGATTGCGCAGATCCCGCGGCCAGCGGCGCCAGTCGCCCGCGCCTTCCGCCGTCTTGGCGGCGTGCAGTGCCTCGAACACAGCGTGCTGCCTCAGCAACTCCCGGCCATCGGCGCGAAAACTCGCGAAGTCCTGACCCAGCGGCGCATCGGTTTGCATGAACAGACCGAACAGTGCCCGCAGCAGGCGATGCTTGGCGTGTGCGGCCGCGGGCCAGTCGATCAGCGGCTGCGCCTCCAGCCGCTCGAACGTCTCGCTCAGCCCTTCGGCGTGCAGCGTGTGGGCAACATACGCCTCGCCGAACACCAGCGCCGCCGACGCGTGCAGCGGATTGAGGAACAGGCGCGTCGACGGCGAATAGGGACCGAAACGTGACGGATCGGCACTGAACAATGCGTGCAGCGGGCTCAACGCCAACGCATCTGCGCCGCGCGATCCCGCCGCCTCGGCGAGTGCCGCAATTCCCGCGGCGTCGCCGATCCCGCCGTCGCCACGATGACGCAGCGAATAGACCTGCGCCGCAATGCCCCACAGCCGCGCATCGGGCACTGCATCGTCGATCGTATGGCAGCGGCGCGGTGCCACCGCCAGGACGACCTCGCGATCGCCGATCTGCAGCCGATGATAGCCCCTCGTGCTGACCGCCGGCATGCACAGGCGGCCTCGCACCGGCGAGAGCAGGACATCTTGTGTGCCGCCTGGCTCCAGGCTCAGTCTCGCGCCGCGCGGTTCGCTCGCCGCAATGTCGAGCCGTATCGGCCGACCTGAGGTTGCGGTGATCAGCGGCGGCAGCGCCGGGACGGTGGACCGGCGCTGCAATAGCCGGCGGCTGCCAACCATATCGCCGTGGGTGGCGCAGGGGAGACCAAGTGCCCTGAGCATGTGGCGCAGCACATCGGGCGCTACCGTCTTCGGGCGTCCCGCGTAGTCGTTCCATTCGACGGCAATGCCGGCACGGCGCGCGAGATCGCGTATCGCCTCGTCAGTCATCGGCCGACGCCGACAGGCGAAACCGGGTCCGTCCATCCGCCAGCAGGTTGGCGCCGAAGCGGGTGTTCATCCGGCGTACTTAGCGCACAGCAGGACCGCACTGTGCGCGGCCACGTTCACGCTGTCTGCTACCAAAGGGCGCTCGCCAGCGTCGGGCTCGGCACTGTCGAGCAACACGCGGCTTGGCAGATGCGGCGCCGGCAATCGGAAGTCGCTTGGCCGATCCTCCGGATTCAGCAACAAGCTCAGGATCGTGACCTCGCCTCCGGTATCCTGCATCGACCGGCGCAAAATCAACGTTCGCTGCTCAACATCGTTCCATGCCTCAATAGAAATTGCCGCTCCGGACTGATCGAACCACGCGATGTCGGCGATACCCGGGGCCGGATACGCCTTGCCATGCAGAAAATCCGGGCAGCGCAGCACCGGATGCTCGCGGCGGAGCGCGCTGAGCTTCGCCACGTACGCGGTCAGCGCAACACCCGCTGGCGACGCCGCCATGCCCCAGTCCAGCCAGGACACTTCATTGTCCTGGCAATACGCATTGTTGTTGCCACCCTGGCTGCGGCCGAACTCGTCGCCGGACAGCAGCATCGGCGTCCCGGCGGCAAGAAACACGGTGGCCAGCATCGCACGCTTGACCCGGTCCCGCACCGCGTTGATCGCCGGATCGTCGGTCGGCCCCTCCACACCCCAGTTGCTGGTGAAGTTGGCGGGATGCCCGTCGTGATTGCCTTCGCCATTCGCGGCGTTGTGACGCTCGACATAGCTCACTGCGTCGGCGAGCGTGAACCCGTCATGCGAGGCGACGAAATTGATTGAGGCCCACGGGCGCCTGCCGTGGCGGGCGAAGATGTCGGCCGAACCCGCCAGCCGTGCGGCAATCGCCGGCCGGTGTCCTCCGTCGCCTCGCCAGAAGCGACGCACGCCATCGCGGAACCGATCGTTCCATTCGGCGAAGCCAGGCGGATGGTTGCCGAGTTGATAGCCTCCCGGACCGATATCCCAAGGCTCCGCAATCAGTTTCACGCCGGCGAGAACCGGGTCCTGGCGAAGCGCGTCGAAGAAGCCGGCACCGGGATCGTAACCGTGGGATTCGCGCCCAAGTGCCGCACAGAGATCGAAGCGGAACCCATCGACATGGAACGAAGTCACCCAGTAGCGCAGCGAATCCATCACCATCTGCACGACACGCGGATGCGAAAGATTCACCGTGTTGCCGATGCCGGTATCGTTGATGGTACGCCGCGGATCGCCTGCCTCGAGCCGATAGTAGCTGGCATTGTCGAGACCACGGAACGACAGCGTCGGCCCGGTCTCGTCGCCCTCGGCCGTGTGATTATAGACGACGTCGAGAATCACCTCGATCCCGGCGGCGTGCAGCCGGCGCACCGCGACGCGCATTTCATTCGGCGTGCCGTCCGAAAGATAGGACGGTTCGGGCGCGAAGAAGCCAAGCGTGTTGTAACCCCAGTAGTTGCGCAGCCCGCGCTGCTGCACGGCGCGGTCCTGTAGGAAGGCATGGACCGGCATCAATTCGATCGCAGTGATGCCGAGACGGTGCAGGTGATTCATCACCGCGGGATGCGCAAGGGCGGCGAAGGTGCCGCGCTCGGACGGGCGGATATCGCCGTGCAACATGGTCAGCCCGCGCACGTGCGCCTCGTAGATCACCGTCTCCGGCCACGGCACATCGGGAGGATGGTCGTCTCCCCAGCTGAACGAGTCGTCGGTCACCACGCATTTCGGCATCGCCGGCGCACTGTCTCGCCGGTCGAACGACAGGTCCCCACGCGGCTGACGAAAGCCGTACAGTGCGTCCGACCAATGCACGCTGCCCGCCAGCGAGCGCGCGTAGGGGTCGAGTAGCAGCTTGTGATGATTGAACCGATGGCCCTGTTCCGGCGCGTAGCGGCCGAACGCGCGGTAGCCATACAGCAGGCCGGCGGTCACATCGGGCAGATAGCCGTGCCAAATCTCGTCGGTGTATTCCGGCAGCGTGTAGCGCGCGATCTCATGGCGCCCGGACGGCTCGAACAGGCACAGATCGATGCGGTCGGCGTGCGCCGAGAATACCGCGAAGTTGATGCCGAGCCCATCCCATGTCGCGCCGAGTGGGAACGGCCGGCCTGGCTGCAGAGCGTCAGGCAAATGCTGCATGCGTTTGGGCCGGTCAGTCGCCTGGTCGCAGGAACAGCGTCGCCAGCGGCGGCAATATCAGTTCCAGCGACTGCGCCTCACCATGGCTCTGCACTGGCACGGTCGCGATGGTCCCGCCGTTGCCCATGCCCGATCCGCCATAAAGTGCGGCATCGGTGTTGAGCAGTTCGCGCCAGCTTCCCGGGCGCGGCACACCGATGCGATAACCGGTTCGCGGCACCGAGGTCATGTTGCAGACGATCAGTACCGGGGCAGCATTCTCGTCGCCGTAGCGCACGAACGCGAACACCGAATTGTTCCGGTCATCGCCCACCACCCAGCGGAAGCCGGCGGAGACCGCATCACGCTGATGCAGCGCGCGCTCACCCGCGTAGATACGGTTGAGATCACGCACCAGCCGCTGCACGCCCAGCCGCAACGGGTCGTCGAGTGCGACCCAGTCGAGTTCGCCGTCGTGGCTCCATTCGTGCTCCTGCGCGATCTCGCCGCCCATGAACAGCATCTTCTTGCCGGGATGGCCCCACATGAAGCCGAGATAGGTCCGCAGATTGGCGAAGCGCTGCCAGTTGTCGCCCGGCATCTTGCCGATCAGCGAGCGCTTGCCATAGACCACTTCGTCGTGCGACAGCGGCAGCACGAAGTTCTCGGCAAACGCATAAAGCAGACCGAACGTCATGTCATTGTGATGCCACGGCCGATGGATCGGGTCGTGCTCGATGTAGCGCAGGGTGTCGTGCATCCAGCCCATGTTCCATTTGTAGGCAAATCCCAGACCGCCTTCGCTGATCGGTCGCGACACACCAGGCCAGGCCGTCGACTCCTCGGCAATGGTGATTGCGCCGGCGCAGCGTTCGCCCACGACGGCGTTGAAGTGGCGCAGGAAGCCGATCGCCTCGAGGTTCTCGCGGCCGCCATAAACGTTGGGGATCCACTGCCCCGCGGGGCGCGAGTAGTCGCGATACAGCATCGACGCCACCGCATCGACGCGCAGGCCATCGACGTGGAAGTGCTCGAGCCAGTGGAGACCTGACGCGATCAGGAATCCCTGCACCTCGCGGCGGCCGAAATTGTAGATGTAGGTGTTCCAGTCCCGGTGGAATCCCTCGCGTGGATCCTGGTGCTCGTACAGCGGCGTGCCGTCAAAGCGTGCCATGCCATGGGCGTCGGTCGGGAAATGCGCCGGCACCCAATCGACGATGACGCCGATATTGGCGCGGTGGCAGGCATCGACGAAACGGGCGAAACCGTCGGGCGGACCGAACCTCGCACTCGGCGCGAACAGGCTGAGCGGTTGATACCCCCACGAACCGCCGAACGGATGCTCGCTGACCGGCATCAGCTCGATATGGCTGAACCCCATTTCGCTGACATAAGGCACCAGCCGTGCGGCCAGTTCGTCCCAGGTCGGGATGCGTCCATCGGGATGGAACCATGATGCGGCATGCACTTCGTAGATCGAGATCGGCGCATCGGTGGCATGACGGCGCGCGCGTTGCAGCATCCATGTCTCGTCGTGCCACATATGCAGCGTGGGATCGGCGACAACGGATGCGGTGGCGGGCGGCGGCTCGGTCGCCCGCGCCAGCGGATCGGCCTTGAACGGCAGGTGCGCTCCGTCCGGACCGATGATGGCAAACTTGTAGCGCGCACCTGGCGCGAGACGCGGAATGAACAGCTCCCACACGCCCGCCGGATAGCGCAGGCGCATCGGATGCCGTCGCGGATCCCAGGTATTGAAATCACCGACCATGGACACGGCGCGCGCATTCGGTGCCCACACGGCGAAGCGCACGCCGCTGACGCCGTCGATAATCGCCACGTTGGCGCCAAGATGCGACGCAAGCTCGAAATGCCGGCCTTCATTGAACAGATGCAGATCAAGATCGCCGAGCAGCGGTCCGAAGGAATACGGATCTTCGGTCTCCTGCAATGCGCCGGGCCACACGATGCGCAGCCGATAGGGTTCAGTGCCATTGACGTGGCCGACGAACAAGCCCTGCGGCACGGTTGGCGCGAGCCGCCCAAGTGACTTGCCGTTGGCGCGCGCCACGACCTCGACTGCCAATGCGCCCGGCAGGAAGGCGCGGACCACCCGACCCAACACGGTATCGAACGGACCCAGCACGGCGAACGGATCGCCGAATGTTCCCGCGGCGAGCGCCTCCGCCACACAAGGTGGCAGGCCAGAACCGTCGGCCACATCGTTCATGACGGCTCCTGCGCGATCAATTGGGCGAGACCGTGCAGCGGCACATCGATCCATGCCGGACGGTTGGCTGCCTCGTAAGCGATTTCGTAGGCCGCCTTTTCGATCAGGAACAACCGAAGCAGGTTCTGTTCCGCCGCGGTGTCCGCGCCCGGCTGTACATCGGCATAGCCGGCAAGGAAACTTTGGGCCGCCCCGACCACGAAGGTTCGCAGGAACGCATCACGCTGCGGGTCGGCGACATGCGCCTGGGTGGCAACGCTCCGGCGCTTCATCACGGCCCCCGCGTAATCGAACGATCGGAGCATGCCAGCAACGTCACGCAGCCGGTGGTTCTTGGCTCGGCGCAAGGCCAACGGCTTCGCCGGTTCACCCTCGAAGTCGATAATATAGACATCGCCGTTGGCCACCAGGACCTGGCCGAGGTGTAGGTCGCCGTGGATACGCGTGAGTACCGCACCCGGCGCGGCGTCGGCAAGTCCACGCACTGCCGTACCAAGCCTGTCGCGTTGCGCCATCACGATGGCCAGGTCGTGTTCGGAGTCGGCATCCCATTCCCTCGCCGTATCGAGCGCCGCAAATGCGGCGGCAAGCTGTTGTTCCGCCTGGGCCGCCCACTCGCACGCCAGGTCGGCGCTCGCCCGCTCCGGCGCGAAGGCCAAATCATTGGTTTCGCGGGCCAGGACAGAGTGCATCTCGCCCAGGCGACGCCCGAGCAGCATAGCGATCGCGCCGTAATCCTCGTGCTGCTCGGCTTCTGTTGCCTGCGCTTCCTCGGTTCCCGCGGTCAGATCCGACAGGCCGCGCATCAACAGATCCAGTGTCCACGTCCAGGCATCACCCTGGTTGCGGATGAAACCTTGTGCGACAGCGAGGGTATGCCGCTCACCCTCGGCGTCGACGCGCACAACCTCGCCGAGCAGGGGTGCGACGTTGGCAAACCCCTGCTCCGTCAGGTAGCGGCCCATTTCCGCCTCGGGGTGGGGCCCCGCCGACATGCGCCGGAACAGCTTCAGCATCGCCACATCGCCGACGATCATCGAGGAATTCGACTGCTCCGCGGTCAACCATTTCATCTCCGCGTCCGGAGGGACCACTGTCTCCGCCATGCGCGACGTTGATTCGAAGCGAAGCTCGCCGGTTTGCGCATTGGTCGCCAGCCCTGTCAGAATACTATTGGCGAATTCCGGTAACGAGAATCCGTCGGTCAACAGCCCCACGCGCGCACCACGCCGCACGCGCGCCAGTGCCAGTTGCGCGGGCAGCGGACCGGGCTGCCGGTCCTCCCAGGCGATTGCCAACGGCAGCAGCCAGCACGCGCCGCCGCCCTGCGCTTCGGTCTGGATCTCCGCCAGCAGCAGCTCCAGTTCGGCGTTCGGCAATGCGACGAGCGAGACAAGGCGCACTGCCCGCAGTGCCTGATCCTTCATCGCGAACCAGCGACGCTTGGCGAGATAGGCCGGAATAATGTCGCGTTCCAGCGCGGCACGATTGCTCGCGAGTGCATCGGTCAGGCGGGTCCGCAGGACAATCGTCTGATATTCCGGCATCGGCTCCGGCACGGGCGTGTGCAATGACGGCCAGGCCGCCTCTTCATCGGCCAGCAGGAACCAATAGAAGCCGTATGGCGACAGCGTGAGCAGATAACTGAGCTGGCTGATCGGCGGGAATATCGAACCACCGTCCAGCTCAATCGGCGTCCGGCCGGCAAACTCAGACAATTCCAACTCTACGGCCTGCGGCGTGCGCGCAAGATTGGCGACGCACAAGATTGTGCGACCCTCGTATTCGCGGAGATAAGCGAGGACCTTGCGGTTATGCGGATACAGCAGCCGGAAGCTGCCGCGGCCGAACGCTTGGTACTGGCGGCGGACCGCAATCGCTCGGCGTGTCCAGTTCAGCAGCGAATGGCGGTCGCCGGACTGTGCCTCGACATTCACTGCCTCGTAGCCATACAGCGCATCCATGATCGGCGGCAGCACGAGACGCGAAGGCTCGGCGCGCGAGAACCCGCCATTGCGGTCGGGCGACCACTGCATCGGCGTGCGTACGCCGTCACGGTCGCCGAGATGGATATTGTCGCCCATGCCGATCTCGTCGCCATAATAGATCACCGGCGTACCGGGCATGGAGAACAGCAGGTAGTTCATCAGTTCGACGCGCCTGCGGTCGTGCTCGAGCAGCGGCGTAAGACGGCGGCGGATGCCAAGATTGAGTCGCGCGCGCCGATCAGCAGCGTAGGTCTCCCACAGAAAATCGCGCTCGCTCGACGTCACCATCTCCAGCGTCAGCTCGTCGTGGTTGCGCAGGAAAATCGCCCACTGGCTGTTGGGGGGAATGTCGGGCGTCTGACGCAGGATGTCGGTGATCGGAAAACGGTCTTCGCGCGCGATCGCCATGTACATCCGCGGCATCAACGGGAAGTGGAATGCCATGTGGCACTCGTCATCGTCGCCGAAATAGTCCTTGGCGTCCTCCGGCCATTGGTTCGCTTCCGCCAGCAACATCCGATCCGGGTAGTGCGCATCCAGTTCGGCGCGGATCTGCTTCAGCACCGCATGCGTTTCCGGCAAATTCTCGTTGTTGGTGCCTTCGCGTTCCACCAGATACGGCACCGCATCGAGCCGCAGCCCATCCACACCAAGATCCAGCCAATATCGCAGGACAGACAGGATCTCTTTCAGCACGCGAGGATTGTCGAAATTCAGGTCCGGCTGGTGCGAATAGAACCGGTGCCAGTAGTAGGCCCCCGCCACCTCGTCCCAGGTCCAGTTGGACCGCTGTGTGTCAACGAAGATGACGCGCGTGCCGGCGTATTTATGATCGTCATTCGACCAGACGTAGAAGTCGCGGTACACCGAACCTGGCTTCGCCCGCCGTGCGCGCTGGAACCATGGATGCTGGTCGGAACTGTGATTCACTACCAGCTCGGTGATCACTCGCATTCCGCGCGCGTGCGCCGCGGCGATGAAGCGCCTGACATCCGCGAGCATGCCGTAGTCCGGATGGACACCCCGATAGTCGCTGATGTCGTAGCCGTCGTCACGGCGCGGCGACGGATAGAACGGCAGCAGCCAGATCGCGTTGACGCCGAGAGCCGCGATGTAGTCGAGCTTGGAGCTCAGGCCAGGCAGGTCGCCGATTCCGTCGTTGTTATTGTCGTAGAACGACTTGACGTGCAGTTGGTAGATGATCGCATCCTTGTACCACTGCGCGTTCTCGCTCACCGCGACCAGGGCCGGCGCAGGCGCGGCGGCGGAGATGTCCATCACGGTGCTCCCAACGGTGCAAGCTGCCAGATCGCGAACGGCAGATCGGCGGGATCGAGGCGGATTCGCTGCTGCTTGCCGCTCCAGGTGAATCGATGGCCGCGCACCAGATCGGTCGCCGCCAGCGACTCGTGATCCGGCAGACCCCATTCCCACAACGGGATCTCGATCGCCGCTTCCTGGACGCCGTGGGGATCGAGACTGACCGCGATCAGGATCATGTCGCGCCTGCCTGATGTTCGCTTGCCATACAGCAGCACTTGATCGTTGAAGGCCGAATAGAAGGTTACGCCGAGATGGGTCTGCAATGCGGGATGCGCCCGGCGGATGCGATTGAGCGCGGTTATTTCTGCCACGATGTTCCCGGGCGCGGCAAAGTCGCGCACGCGGATCTGATATTTCTCGGAATCGAGGTACTCCTCACGGCCGGGCAACGGCGCCGCCTCGCAGAGTTCGAAGCCGGAATACATGCCCCATAGCCCGGATAGTGTGCAGGCCAGCGCCGCGCGGATCAGAAAGCCGGGCCGGCCCGAGGTCTGCAAGAAAGGCGGGTTGATGTCCGGCGTGTTGACGAAGAAGTTCGGCCGGAAGAATTCCCGCACCGGCGGCGCGTTCAGCTCGGTCAGGTATTCGATGATCTCCTGCTTGGTGTTGCGCCAGGTGAAGTAGGTGTAGGACTGGGTGAAGCCCACCTTCGCCAGCCGGTACATCATCTTCGGCCGGGTGAACGCCTCGGACAGGAAGATCACGTCGGGATGCCGGCCGCGGATGTCGGCGATCATCCACTGCCAGAACGGCAGCGGCTTGGTGTGTGGATTGTCGACGCGGAAGATGCGCACACCCTGATCCACCCAGAACTGCACCACGTCGCGCAGCGCGAACCACAGCGCAGGCATCGCCGCCTCGGCGTAGAAATCGGGATTGACGATGTCCTCGTATTTCTTGGGCGGATTCTCGGCGAACCGGATCGAACCGTCGGGACGCCAGCGGAACCAGTCGGGATGCTGGCGCAGCCACGGATGATCCGGCGAGCACTGGACGGCGAAGTCGAGCGCAATCTCCAGCCCGTTGTCCTTGGCTGCAGCGACCAGAGTGCGGAAGTCATCCAGCGTGCCGAGCTGCGAATGGATGGCATCGTAGCCGCCCTCCGGTCCACCGATGGCATAGGGACTGCCGACGTCGTTCGGATCCGCCTGCAGCGCGTTGTTGCGTCCCTTGCGGTTGGTCGTGCCGATCGGATGGATCGGTGGGAAATACAGCACGTCGAAGCCCATCGAACGGATCGTCGGCAGCCGCGCAATCACATCGGCGAAGGTGCCATGACGCCGCGGATCATCCGTGGCGGAGCGAGGAAACATCTCGTACCAGCTCGCGAAGCCGGCCTGCGGACGATCGACATCCAGCGGAATCGCAGGCGTGTACTCGGTGGCAAATGGCCGGCGATCCGCCGCATGCATCGTTTGCGCGGTTTCCTCATCAAGCAGCAGCGCAACCTGTTGCGTGATATCCAACGATCGCACCTGCGCGGCGATGTCCGCATGGTCCGCCGCCTCGATCATACGGCAGCCTTCCTCGATCTCTGGTGTCACGTCCTGGCCGGCCGCGTGCTTGGCGGACAGATCATGCCGGAAGCTTCCCCACGCATCCCACCACGCCTGAACGGTGAACCGATGCCGGCCAATTCGTGCCGGCACGAAGCTCGCTTCCCAGCGATCATTCGTCAGCAGCCGCATCGCGACACGATACCAGTCCGTCTCGTCCTCCGCGCGCCACAGCAACGCGGCTGCCAGCACGTCATGACCATCGGCAATGATGTCGGCGCTGACCGTGACGACTTCACCGACCAGGCGTTTCACGGCGAACGCGCCATCGGGGACCTGCGGCAGAATCGCCTCGATGGCGATGCGCGCGGCGGCAAGCCGGCGCGGATCGAGGTCGTCGTCGCGGACCAACGGATGGATCACCGGTCGCGTCGGCTGATAGGCGAGCACACGCACCTCACCTGGATCCATCGGCGCATCCGCGTGTTCGCAACTATCCTCCAGGGTCAACGCCGCACCCGCCCACGGCGGCAGCGGCGAAACCGGCAGGTTGAGCGGCGCGCTGTGCCCGACATCGGGATTGGCCAGCACCATAACGGCATGTGACGCGTTGCGCACGTCCGGCGCATCGGATCGCAGCAGCGCCGTGACAGCGTCCTGCGGATCGGAGAGTTGCCGAACCTCGCCATCGGCCCGATATGCGGCGACGCGCTCGGCCAGAATGTTGGCGGCCGCGATGTCCGCCGTCAGGTCGCACGGCGCCTGGTCGCGGGCACGCACGAAATCCTCCGGGCTGGCCAGTGCGGCGTCGAACGGATGGCGCGTGGCGTACTCGAAGCCCATCGGTACGAACACGCCGCTTGCGGCCGCAGCCGCCAGACGCAGCGCGAAGCGATAGGCGGCAGGAACATCGCTGCCCGGTGGCAGCCGCGCCGCACGCCGTTCGAACAACGAAGGCTCCGGCGAGGCAATCACCGGCGCGATGCGCCGCAACTGCTCGATCTCCTCCACCAGCCAGTTCGCACGGCCGTCCCACCATGCCAGCGAGCAACACACGTGGTCGAAGCCGATCCCTTCCAATCGCGGCAACGCGGCGCGTTCGACACCCGGCGTCCACGCCAGGAAGCGGCATTGCTCTTGCTTCAACCTGCCGATGATCCGCCGCCACAGCGCGGCGGGCGCGTGATCGGGATCCAGGCAGCGGAAGCCGGCGATACCCGCCTGCGCCAGGCGTACCAGGCGCTCCAGCCACCATTCCGCTATGGCCTCGGCGATCTCGGTCTGGTGCAGCCGGGCATAGGCGACATCGGGCCGATGCGGCGTCCGCCACGGGGTCGGTGGCGCGCTGCAGCCGCCCGGGGCGAACCACTGCTGCTCACGACGGCGAATCGCGGCGTCGATTGCAACCTGGCCGACGGCAAGATCGAGCCAGATGCGCAGCCCATGCTCCGCAGCCTGCTGCGTGATACGTGCGATACCGGCATCGGCGGAGCCTGACCAACCCAACGCCGGGTGCAGCGCCTCATGATCGCCGGTGACGAAGATGTCGCCGCTGGCACCCGGCACGAACGGCGGGGCGACGCAGACCGTGTCGAATCCCATGGCGCCGCAGCGCGCGAAATGCGACGTCCAATCGGACAGATCTCCGGCAACCAGCGGATGCAGGTGATAAATCTTTGGTGCCATGCCGTGCGTGGTTCCGTTTACTCAGAAAGTCCCAGTTGGCGACGGTGAAATGCCTCGGAGTGAGGCCAACGACAATGTGCGGGAGCTGGTCGGCATGCGCTGTAACGATTGCGCCCACCCGCGATCACTTAGCCGGGAGCGCGGGCGCCCACAATTATCCGTGAAGGTTGCGGTTCAGCCGGGCGCGCCTGCCATGAGCCGCCTCGGTCAGAAGGGATGCGTGCCTATGCTGCCGGGATATTCGATGGCGGCGCGAATCACGCCGCCTGCATTGGCGATGAAGTCCGACAGCGAGGTGCCGCTACCGTTTTCCACGGCTTGCAGTGCGGCGGGGGCCGTCTCACACCAGGCCATACAGCGCCGCCGCATTGTCATGGGTCAAAGCGCGCCGCATCTCCGGCGTCAGGCCGCGCATCTGCCGTTCGATCGCGTCGCGCGAGTTCGGCCACACGCTGTTGGGATGCGGATAGTCCGATGCCCATAGCAGATGCCCGTCGCCGAAAAACGGCAGCAAAGACAGCGCCACATAATCCTCCTGGAACGTCGCATAAATCTGCCGCTGGAACAATTCACTCGGTTTCGTCACCAGCGTACTGCCGCCCTTGTCGGCCCAGAATTCCTTCGCCTCCCACAGCCGCCAGTGGCGATAGTCCAGCTCCTGGACGAGCCAGGGGAGCCAGCCCGTGCCGGCCTCGGCCATCACGATGCGCAATTTCGGATGGCGCTCGAGAATTCCCCAGGCGAACAGATCGACGAAGGGTTCGAGGAAATTGCCCAGGAAGAACTTGGTGTTCTCGAACACGCTCGCCGCCTTGCCGGCGGCACGGTCGCCGGGTCGGCCGACGAACACCGTAATGTGCCATGCCAGGATGATGCCGCTCGCTTCAAGTGCGTTCCACAACGGCTCCCAGGCGGGATCGTCGAGCTTCGGATTGATGTTGGCGATCATCAGGTTGACTTGACGCACCCCGCCTCCGGCCGTCAGTCGGTTCAGTTCCTGCACCGCGCCATCGGCGGTTTCCGGCAGCATCGGCACGCCGATCAGCCGGTCGGGCGCTGCGCCGCAGAAATCCAGCAGCCAGTCGTTGAACACTCGATAGCACGCGGCGCGCAGCGCCGGGTCGTCGGTAGAGATTTGAAAGATCGGGCCAAAGATCAGCTGCGTCTGCACCCCGTCGCGATCCATATCGGCGAGGCGCAATTTGGCGTTCGCCGGGCGCCGCGCGCTGTTGTCGTGGATTCCGGCGCGGTCGAGCGCGGTGTAGATCGGCTTGATCGGCCGCGCGGAACCGGTGGCAGGTGGCTTGCCGTCCCAGCGGCCCCAGACCTTGCCGTCGCAAATCCACATTGCCTGCCCGTCGCGTTCCTCGACGTGCGGCGCGCGGTCGCGCAACCCGATCGGCAACCGCGTCTCCCATAGGTCGGCGGGAAGCTGTCCGAGATCCATATGATCGTCACAGGAGATCAGTCCGGCCGCCATGTCATCCTCCATGGGCTATGATTGATTGAGCATCACCATCACCGGAGGTGCTGGCGCGCCAGGTGGTCGATGATAGCGCGTCAGATTGGGCGTGCGAAGCTGAGTTCGTGTCCGTCCGGATCGACCATGTGGAAATACCGCTCGCCCCATGATCCATCCCGCGGAGAGAACTCTGGCGCGAGGCCAGCGGATACGGCTCGTGCATACTGCGCGTCGACGTCGTCAACATAGAAGATCACGCGGCCCCACCAGCTCCATATGCGCTCCGCCGGCATTGCAACCAGGTTCAGGTAGTCGCAGCCGACTTGTAAGCTGGTGAATCTGGCGGTCGGACCACCGAACTTCGGAACGAACCCCAGAGACTGGTAGAACGCAACTGCGCGAGCCATGTCGTGCGTCGCCAACGTAATCGCGCTGATTCCCGCCAGCTGTTTGCGATCTTCTGTCGTCATCTGTTGTGCCACCCCGTCGCCAGCGCTGCCAGGCCCGCGGAATCAGGCGGCGGACCGTCGCCGCGCCATACGATGTGGAGGTCCGGACGCAGCAGGAACACGGAAGCGCCATACACGGAGCGCACCCGCTCCTTGTCCAGATGGAGCACGTCGAGCGGTGCGCCCACCGCCCGGAATGCCGCCACCAGTGGACCCGCACCGCAGTCGCCATGCAAATCCAGCAGCGTGTAGTCGTTCCCCAGCACGTCCTGCAGCGCGCGCCCGTCCTGCAGCCACATGTGCGGGATGCGGACGCCGGGACGTGCGTGCGGCACGTATCGGCTGGTTTCCCATTCCGCGACGTTGCCCGGTTCGTCCGAGATCAGCGACGAACCGGCATAGGAATAGCCGGCCTCGACGCCGACCATCCCATGCATGCGACGGTGGCTGACGTCGAACGATGCCGCCAGTTCCCGCCGCTTCGCCTCGCCTTCGGGAGTGTCCTCGTACACCGCAGGCGTCACCAGCGCACGCCAGATCGGCACCCCTGCCGCTGCCCATCCGGCCGCGGCGACGTTGCGGATACCGATCGGCCGGCGTTCCTGTTCATAGCTGTCGAGCAGGCCGGGACCGCCCCAGCCCTTGATCGTGCCGGCCAGCTTCCAGGACAGGTCGAAGGCATCGCCGACGCCGGTGTTCATGCCGAGGCCGCCGGTCGGGATGACCAGATGCACCGCATCGCCGGCCAGGAAGACGCGGCCATCGCGGTAGCGTTCGGCCACCAGGAGATGATGCCGCCACGGGATCACATGGCGGATGTCGAAGTCGCAGGGAAAGCCGATCAGATCCTGGATGACCGGCCGGAAGTCCGTGTCGGGCGGCAGCGAGGAATGCAGCGTGAACTCCTTGCGGGTTCCCTGCGCCACCATGCTCGACCCGGCGGCATCGGCGAACTGATAGTGGCGTCCCTTGCCGGTGATGATCCGTTCGTAGAGATCCTCCGACCGGAAGATCACCTGGACCAGTTGGCGAATGCCGCCGCGCCCTTCCAGCTTTATGCCGAGTTGCTTGCGCACCGTGCTGGTCCCGCCGTCGCAGCCGGCCAGGTAGGCACAGCGCAGCGTCTCCGGCTTGCCATCTATCGAGCGCGTGGTGACGGTCACGCCGCTCGCGTCCTGCACGAAATCGATCAGCTCGCAGCCGTACCTGACAGTGACCTTCGGAGTTGCCTCGGCCACTTCCTTCAACAGCGGCTCGAGCTGGTTCTGAGAAACGAGCTGATACGGCTCAAGCAGCCACTCGCCATTCGGCGATGCTGCGATTTGCTTCCGGCGTTCCGCCACCGACGGGTATTTCAGCACCGCGATCGGCGGATCGCTCAGTCTGGTGGTCAGGAATACGTCCATCGGGTTGTCAGGCGGGTAGCCCAACGCGCGCACCCGATCGGCGATCCCGAGCCGGCGGTAGAACTCCATGGTCCGCGCGTTGGAGCGGTCCATCTTCGGCCATGGCAACGTCGTCGGATGGCGCTCCATGAGCAGACAGCGGACGCCGCGCCGCCCCAGATCGATGGAAAGCGTCAGACCGACCGGGCCTGCGCCGGCGACGATCACGTCATAGGTTGCAATCTCGGTGTCCATCGTCTTGCGCTGGCCGGGTGCCTTGCCTCAGCCCGGCGGCGCAATCAGGAAGGCCTTCGATGAGTTGAAGATCCACGTGTCCACGAAGCCGGTCTCCTGCGGCTTCCGCCCAAGGGCGCTCAGAGCACCGACCAGGCACATCCAGTTCAGGATCTCCTGCTGCCCGCTGTCCTCGACGCTCTGTGCCGGGTATTTCCGCCATGCCTCATAATCACCGTCCCGCAAGCGCTCATACATGAGTCGATCGGCGGTCCGGTCGGGGTAGAGATAGTGATTCTTGGCGGTCAGGAATGCGTGAGACCATCCGGACGAAGCCAGCAACGCAACGCGGTACGCTGATTCGGCAAGGATTCGTGCTGTCGCGGCGCCGAGGTCGAACAGACGCCAGGGCGCGGGCGCCGGGGGATCGAATTCGACTTCTGTCTGTGTCTTGTCGAATACCGGCACCCCACCGCGCTGTGACACCACTTTGCGTCCGTAACAGTTCACCGCGAACGGCACGATCGGATAATGAAAACCCCTGCGATCGTAATCGAGGTAGAAGATCGCGTTGGTAAACGCGTGCCCGAGCGGATGGTGTAGTGGCTTGTAAGCGTAAGCAGTGTCAAAGCCCTGCTCGATCAAGCGGGTCGCCAGCATCTTGGCCGCATCACGATTTCCGGGCAGCTCGAACACCTTGTCCGTCTCGCCCCAGACGTTGTCGGGACGCGGCGAGAAGGTGAACTTGTCGTGGGCAGCGATGCAGTAGGGCGGGATGATGTCCTCGCGAAAGTTCTCGTACTGGTCATCACCCCAGAGCAGAATGAAATCCGGCTGGAACGCATCCAAGGCGGCCCGCGTCTTCGCCATCCAGCCAACCAGGGCGGCCCGATGCCCTGCGGCCGCGGTGGTTCCCTTGTCGTTGCCCCATTCCGCCCGCATGCCCTCCGGCCATCCCTCCGGCGTTCGCAGCTTCGGCGGCAGGTCCGGATTCTGCAGCATGCGCTGCAGAATCGCCGCCATGCGGTTATCGTGACCGCTCAGCGGCGGGTAGTGCGATATTCCGAGCGCCAGGATTTCAGCCATCACGTCCTCCCTGTCAGTGGAACAGTTCTCATTCGGCGGCCCGGCGGTGCCTGCTGTAGCGGTTGATCACCGGCCTCAGGCCCAGGTTTTCGCGCAGCATCCTGCCTTCATACTCGGTACGGAACAGGCCGCGGCGCCGCAGTTCAGGCACAACCATCTCGACAAAGTCTTCGCCTCCGCCTGGCAGAGTCGCGGGCGTGATGTTGAAGCCATCGCATCCCGCAGCCTCAAACCATTCCTGCATGATGTCGGCAATGTCGGCGGGCGTGCCGATCTTCGCGGAACCAGTGATGCCGGAGCGCAAGTACAACTCGCGGATCGTCGGTTTCTCCTTCCGCACGCGTTCCACCAACTGAACGCTCAGGCTGCGCAGCTCCTGCTTGCCCAGCGCATCATCCGGCACCGGACCGTCCAGCCGATAGCCCGACAGGTCGCCGAACGAGCCATAGATCTGGCCCAGGCCAACCAGCGGATCGATCAACGCCTGCAACTGATCGAACTTCGCCTGCGCCTCTGCGCGGGTGCGGCCCACGACCGGACAAATCGCCGGCAAGATCTTCAGGTCGTCGGGCTCGCGTCCATATTTCGCCATGCGTCCCTTCACGTCAGCGTAGTACGCTTGCGCGCTATCCAGCGAATCGTGGATTGCATATATGACGTCCGCGGTCGCGGCGCCAAGTTCGCGCCCCTGCTCGGAGGCACCCGCCTGCACGATGACCGGATGACCCTGTGGCATGCCGGCAACATTCAAAGGGCCGCGCACTTTGAAGAACCGGCCCCTATGGTTGAGCACATGCATTTTCGCTTCATCGAAATATCGTCCCGTTGCCTTGTCGAACAGCAGGGCGCCGTCCTCCCAACTGTCCCACAGCCCCTTGACCACCGCGACGAACTCGGCCGAGCGCGCATAGCGCGTGTCGTAATCGAGCGTCGTCTCCAGGCCGAAGTTCTGCGCCTCGTGTTCCGACCATGATGCCACGACGTTCCAGCCGGCGCGGCCGTTGCTGATCAGATCCAGCGTGGCAAACTTGCGCGCCAAGTTGTACGGCTCGTTGTAGGTTGTGGACGCCGTTGTCACCAGACCGATATGCTGCGTGACCATGGCGAGCGCCGGCAGCAGCGTCATAGGCTCCATCTCGACCATATCCCTGCCGGTGCGACACAGTGCACCTCGGGGGTCGTCGCCCTGGCGGATGCCGGCGCCGTCGGCGAAGAAGATCAGATCGAGCTTGCCGCTTTCGGCAACCTGTGTGTTGTGCACATAATGCTCGACATGCAGAGTGCCGTCGGCCGGTACATCCGGATGGCGCCAGGCCGCCGGGTGGTAGCCATAGCCGCGGATCGACATGCCCAGTCGCATTCTTCTGGCAGTCACCACCCGGTCTCCTCAAATGAAGTGTCGCAGCAGTTCGCTGACATCTGACACGTCCTCCAGGTGAAGAATCGTGTGCGTCGCCGCACGCACTGCATCGTTTGGCAGCGGCCGCACCGCGTTGCGCGCGCAGTCCGCAAACTTCATCTTGAGTTGCTCAATGCTGAGGCGGTTCTCGGGCGACCCCAGAGGCGGTCCTATGGTGACAGAAGTCGTTCGGCCGTCTCGCAGGCGGATCGTCACTCCGTCCACGTGCTGCCCCGCGTCGAGGCCCTCCATGCGCTCGGCGATGTGCACGACCTGGGCGTGATCGATGTCGGCAACCTCCGTGATGCCGACACGGCCGTGCACCAAGGCTGCGGCGATCAGATACGGCAGCGCGAACTGAGCCTCCACGATCTGCGTCGGCCGGCGTTTGTGCGGGGCGCCATTGAATTGTTCGGCAATCGTCGTGGCGACGGCGGCCACCCGTACGTCCGCAATTTCGGCAAAATCAACTGCAGTTCCCAGCCCTAGCCGATCCCGTGCGGCTATGGCGGCATCGAGGATGGCATGCTGGGGGCGACCGCACGCATAGGGTTTGAAGCTCAACTCGTCGCCGCGGAATTTCGTGCCCAGGTCTTCGAGGAGTTTCGCCGGATCATAACCGTTGGGCTGATACAGCTCGAAGAATCCGAACCGGCCGAGGAAGATGTCGTGCGCTCCGGTAAAGCCGTCACCGGCCAAGATCGCGGCCAATACACCGCTGCTGGCAGCCTGGCCGGCCTGCAGGCGCTTGGTCAGCGCGCCATCTACAATGCACTGGCGGTTGCCGGCGGCTTGGCTGAATGCGATCCCCAGCGCATTCACCATCTGCTCGACGTTCAGTCCAAGCAGCTTGCCGGTAGTCGCCGCGGCGCCGAACACACCCATTGCCGCGGTGCGATGCCAACCTCGATCGACCGTCGAGGCCAGGGCGACACGGCAGGAAACGTCGAGCCCGAGCGCAACCGCCAACAGCAGCCGTTCGCCCGACACGCCGCCAAGCATGTCGGATACCGCAAGGCTTGCGGCAAGGACCGATGCGCCTGGATGGATCGAACCGCCATGGTCGAGCGTATCGTCGAAATCGAGCGCATGCGCCATGCTGGCGTTCAACATGGCGGCCTGTGGTGCCGGCAGCCGTTGCTGCCACAGCATCACCTGGCTCTGCGGCGCGCCTCCCCAGCCGCCGACGATGCGTGCGAGTTCCGCGATGCCGGGTGCAGCGCTGCCGCCGAGCAGACAGCCGAACGTGTCAAGGATGTCGTTGCATGTGGCCACCCGGGTGGCGGTAAGCAGGTCCGGGAAACCACAACCGCATACGTGCTCGGCCAACGCCCAAGCTGGATCCTTGATCATGTTCCGAGCCTTGCGCTTTCGATCGGCGGTATCATCCGCTATTGGACGTCCGTTGCAAACTACGACGCGGCGATGGAGACAGTGACATGACAAGCCTGACGGTGACATCTGCCAACGACATCGACGCCAGGGCCTTTTGGACGACGCTCGGGCAGCGGGCCACCGGCATGACGGTTGTCACTGCGGACAGTGACGATGGACCCACCGGCTTTCTCGGATTGTCCGCGGCTCACGTGACGGCCAGCCCGCCAACCATGCTGGTCTCGGTTGATCGCAAGACCAGCGCACTGGCCGGCATCATGTCGCGCCGCCACTTCGCGGTGAATTTTCTGCCGGCCAACGCTGTCGGCGTTGCCGATGCCTTTGCCGGAAAAGCCGGCCTCTCGGGTGCGGCCCGCTTCACCCCCGGCGAGTGGTGTGTGCTGTCGACCGGTGCTCCGGTCTTCTGCGACGCCCTCGGCGTGTTCGACTGCGTGGTTGACGAGGTTCTGCAACGGGGTGACGTCTCGATCGTCATCGGCAGGGTCGTCGCGGTCGCGTCGCGGGCAGACGGAGACCCGCTGATCTTCTTCCGCGGCAAAAGCCACGCGGGTGTGGGCGGGTTGTAACCTATGATCCGCCAAAGCCATCCACCACGTTCCCACGCAGGAACTCCATGTTCATCTCGATCCCCAGTCCCGGCTTCGGTGGCAGCTTCAGCCGGCCACCGCTGTTGTCGAGCGGCGTGGTGATGAATGCGTTGTAACCGGAGAGGTCCCACCGCGACGTTTCCAGCCGGTAGAAGTTTGGCGTCGACATCATGACGTGCGCACCCGCGACGACGTTGATCGGACCGCTCGCGTCGTGGGGCGACAAGGGAATGTAGAACGCCTCCGCCAGGGTGGAGATCTTCTTCAGCTCGGTGATCCCGCCAGTCCACGTCACGTCCGGCATCAGGTAGTCGGTGAGGCGGTTTTCCAGGATCGGGAGGATCTCCCAGCGCGTGTGCAGCCGCTCGCCGACGCTGATATGGGCGCTGACCTTCTCTCGCACCTGATGCAGCGCATGATAGCTTTCAACCGGCACCGGCTCCTCGAACCAGTCGATCTGGCCGGCGTCCTCAAGACTGCGGCAGAGGCGGATTGCGGTCGGCACATTGAACCGGCCGTGCGCGTCGATCAGGATTTCGATGTCCGGTCCGGCGATCTCCCGAATGCGGGCGGTCAGCTGGGCGGCGGCCTTCTCGCCTTGCTTGCTCATGCCGCCGTCCAGATAGATGTCGTCGGCGGCGCCGATGCGGTTCTGATGCGGGAAGGGATCGAACTTCAACGCGGTGTGGCCGGAATCGAGGATGGCGCGAATCTCCTTCACCACGCCTTCGTCGGTGCTGAAATTGCGGCTGTTCGGGTGTGTGTAGAGCAGGATGTCGTCGCGCACCTTGCCGCCGAGCAGGTCGTAGACTGGCTGACCCAACACCTTGCCGCGGATGTCCCATAGCGCGATGTCGATGCCGCTGACCACGTTCGTGGTGGCACCTCGCGAACCGGTGTAGGTAAACGAGCGGAACGTCTTGTGCCACAGCAGCTCGATCTGCGACGGATCCTCGCCGACAAGAAGCTCGTTGAGCTGGTGAATGATACCCGCGACGGCGCGGTTGGCGATCCTGGTCGTCGTCGTGATCTCGCCCCAGCCGGTGACGCCTTCGTCGGTGCGGACCTCCACGAAGAAGTATTCGCCCCAGTAGGTGCCAGCCGCCTTCACCAGCCACGGCACCAGCTTTGTGATCTTCATGGCTTCGCCTCCTCCTCCATTCGGGTTTACACTGCACGTCAAGCTGGGCTGTTGCCAATGTAGCGCCGGCCACATCAAGGGAAGGAGGAACGCTATGGCGAAGGGTGCACTGATCGCGGCGATGGATTTCTCGCATGTCGACGCCGGCGAGTTCAACGACTGGTACGATACCGAGCACATCCCGGAACGCCAGCGCGTGCCGGGTTTTTTGACCGCTCAACGGTGGATTGGCGCGGAGAATCCGCGACAGTCGGTCGCGACCTATGACCTCGACAACCTCGAGGTGCTGCGCAGCCCAGGCTACCGCGCGATCGGGGGAGAGAACCTGTCGCCGTGGTCGAAGCGTGTGACCGCGAAGGTGGAGCGCCTGCTGCGCTACGAAGGCGAGCAGATCCTCCCTGGCGACGCGACCGCACCGGCCAATGCCGGCGGGCTCCTGTTGGTCGGCATGACCCCCGGGCCGGACGTGGAGGCCGCGTTCAACGCATGGTATGACAGCGAGCACATCCCCGCTCTGGCGCGTGTCCCCGGGGTGCTGTGCGCGCGCCGGTTCCGCACCAGCGGTGGCGGCCCGAAATATCTCGCGCTTTATCATCTCGCATCCCCAGGCGTGGTGGATACACCGGATTGGAAGCAGGCGAGCGGATCGACCCCGATGCCCCAGCGCGTTCGAGACCAGATCAGCAACCGGCTGCGCATCGTGTGCCGGAACTACGTGCGCACGTAGACCGAGGCGATCGGTTGTCGATGGAGCAGTTGCCGGGGTTGCCGAACGCGGCATTCGACAAGGCGGATCCGTCACCGGACGCCGAGTTCTACGCATACCCGAGGTTTGTCACCCACATCGATGATGGGGCGGTCGCCACCGTGACGCGGGTGTATCGCGAGCGTCTGCCACCCGACGGAGCGGTGCTGGACCTGATGAGCAGTTGGGTGAGCCATTTGTCGGAGGACATTGCCTACGCTTCCGTCATCGGCCACGGCATGAACGAGGAGGAACTCGCGGCGAACCCGCGGCTCTCGCGATGGTTCGTTCAGGACCTTAACATCGAGCCGTCGCTCCCGCTCGACGACGGCCGCTTTGATGGCGCCTGCGCGTGCGTGTCGGTGCAGTACCTGCAGCGACCGGTCGAAGTGTTCCGGGAGGTTGGCCGCGTGCTGCGACCCGGCGCACCATTCGTGGTGTCGTTCTCCAACCGGTGTTTTCCGACCAAGGCGGTCGCTGTCTGGCAGTCGTTGTCAGGGCTGGACCAGCAGCGTCTGGTTGCAGCCTATATGCGGGCAGCCGGGTTCACCAACGTCGTTGGCCAGGCCTCGGCGCCGCGGCAAGGCGATCCGCTGTGGATTGTGATCGGCACCGTCTGAGGGCTAGGGCCTGTCCTCAATTAGCCGGTTTCGGTCGGCGGCCGCCACCCGGACACCGTATTGGGCGGCCAGTGAGTCCCGATTGCCACACTCAGCCATCA
>Ga0209040_10000204_pt1 | contig 42019 bp, 34 predicted proteins | sample BogFormECP12_OM3_FD_188240 | JGI IMG/M metagenome (GOLD analysis project Ga0209040, IMG submission 188240) | Bog forest soil microbial communities from Calvert Island, British Columbia, Canada - ECP12_OM3 (SPAdes) (version 2) | ecosystem: Environmental > Aquatic > Freshwater > Wetlands > Bog ... | reverse complement strand
ACCTTTGACCGGTTGGTCCAGGTGTATCCGCACGTCGTGCGGCTGCGCCCGGCGCCCCACTCGCGCACGCCCATCGAGGCCTATTCGCTGCGGATCGAGCCGGCCGACCACTTCATCAACTGGCAGCAGGACGCGGTGGGAAATTTCCTGGCCCGGCTGGTATTTCCCAATCCGACGCGCAAGCTGAGCATCACCGTCGGGCTCATCGCCGACCTGAAGGTGATCAACCCGTTCGACTTCTTCATCGAGGATTGGGCCGAGAAGTGGCCGGCATCGTCGGGGTTCAGCTACTCCGGAGAGCTGGCCGATGACCTCAAGCCGTACCTGCGACCCGTCGACGAGGACGGTGAGGGCTCGGGGCCCGGCGAGCTGGTGCGGGCGTGGGTGCGCAATTTCTCGGTGCCCGATGGCACGCGCACCATCGACTTCCTGGTCGCGCTCAACCGCGCGATCAACGCCGACGTCGCCTACACCGTGCGCATGGAGCACGGTGTGCAGACACCGGATTACACGCTGCGCGCCGGCATCGGCTCGTGTCGGGACTCGGCGTGGCTGCTGGTGTCGATCCTGCGCCAGCTGGGATTGGCCGCCAGGTTCGTGTCCGGCTACCTGGTACAGCTGGCCTCCGACGTCGAGGCGCTCGACGGGCCGTCGGGTCCTCCCGCCGACTTCACCGACCTGCACGCATGGGCCGAGGTGTACATCCCCGGTGCCGGTTGGATCGGGCTGGACCCGACGTCGGGGCTGTTCGCCGGTGAGGGTCACATCCCGCTGGCGGCGACGGCGCACCCGGCGACCGCAGCACCGATCACAGGTTCGACCGGGCCCTGCAACACCATGCTGGACTTCTCCAACACCGTCACCCGCGTCCACGAGGACCCGCGCGTCACGCTGCCTTACACCGAGGCGGCGTGGCAGGCGATCTGCGCGGTCGGCGAGGCCGTCGACCAGCGGCTGGCGGCCGGCGACGTCCGGCTGACCGTCGGCGGCGAGCCGACGTTCGTGTCGGTGGACAACCAGGTCGACAAGGAATGGACGACAGCAGCCGACGGCCCCCACAAGCGCCGGCAGGCATCGGATTTGGCCGCCCGGCTGAAGACGTGCTGGGCGCCGCAGGGGCTGGTCCATCGCGGGCAAGGCAGGTGGTATCCGGGAGAGCCGTTGCCGCGCTGGCAGATTGGCCTGTACTGGCGCACCGACGGGCAGCCGCTGTGGACCAACGGCGCGCTGCTGGCCGATCCCTGGAGCAGCGAGCCGGCAGCTGAGCCCGTCGATCCCGACATGGCGCACAAGATGCTCGCCGAGATCGCCGGCGGTCTCGGGCTGCCACTCTCACAGGTGCGGCCGGCCTATGAGGATCCGCTGAGCCAACTCGCGGCCAAAGTGCGACTGCCCGGCGGGGACCCGGTGGAATCGAGCGACGACCTCGCCGACGACAGCTCCGCCGCCCGCGCCGCGCTGCTGGCGCGCCTCGACGAGTCCGTCGCCTCCCCGACGGCGTTCGTGCTGCCGCTGCACCGCCGCGACGAAGACGACGGTTGGGCCAGCGCCAACTGGCGGTTGCGCCGCGGCCGCATTGTGCTGATCGAGGGGGATTCGTCGGCGGGCCTGCGGCTGCCGCTGGATTCGATCAGCTGGCGGCCGCCGCCCATGTCGTTCGACCTGGACCCGATGACCGTCGGGCGTGCGCTGTCGGCGAAGCCCGGCACCCCGGAGGCGGGAGCGGCAGGAATCGAGGACCCCGAGACTGCACCGAGGACCGCGATGGTCGCCGAGGTTCGCGGCGGGTTGCTCTACATCTTCCTGCCGCCCACCGAGGCGCTCGAACATTTCGTCGACCTCATCGCCCGCGTCGAGACCGCGGCCACGAAGATCGGCTGCGCGGTCGTGGTCGAGGGCTACGGCCCCCCGCCGGACCCGCGGCTGAAGTCGATGACGATCACTCCCGATCCCGGTGTGATCGAGGTCAACATCGCGCCAACCGCCAGCTTCGCAGAACAAAGGCAGCAGCTGGAAACCCTGTATGGACAGGCCCGATTGGCTCGGTTATCTACCGAGTCGTTCGACATCGACGGCAGCCACGGCGGCACCGGCGGCGGCAACCACATCACACTCGGCGGCGTCACCCCGATCGACTCTCCGCTGCTGCGCCGACCGGACCTGCTGGTCTCGCTGCTGACCTACTGGCAGCGGCACCCGTCGCTGTCCTACCTGTTCGCGGGCCGGTTCGTCGGCACCACGTCGCAAGCGCCGCGGGTTGACGAGGGCCGCGACGGGGCGCTCTACGAACTCGAGATCGCGTTCGCGGAGATCGCCCGGCTCGGCGGCGGGGCGCCCGCAGAAAACCGAGCTAAACCGTGGGTGACAGACCGCGCACTGCGGCACCTGCTTGTCGACATCACCGGCAACACCCATCGCGCCGAGTTCTGTATCGACAAGCTCTACAGCCCTGACAGCGCCCGTGGCAGGCTCGGCTTGTTGGAGCTGCGCGGCTTCGAGATGCCGCCGCATCTGCACATGGCGATGGTGCAGTCGCTACTGGTGCGCTCGTTGGTGGCGTGGTTTTGGGACGAACCGCTGCACGCCCCGCTGATCCGCCACGGTGCCAACTTGCACGGCCGATACTTGTTGCCGCACTTCTTGATTCATGACATCGCCGCCGTGACGGCCGATCTGCGGGAGCACGGCATCGCCTTCGAGACCAGCTGGCTGGACCCCTTCACCGAATTCCGCTTCCCGCGCATCGGCACCGCCGTCTTCGACGGTGTGGAGATCGAGTTACGTGGCGCGATCGAGCCGTGGAACACCCTGGGCGAGCAGGCCACCGCCACCGGCACCGCCCGTTACGTCGACTCGTCGGTGGAGCGCATCCAAGTGCGCATCATCGGCGCCGACCGCCATCGCTACGTCGTGACGTGCAACGACTACCCGGTACCGCTGCTGGCCACCGACAACCCCGACGTCCAGGTGGGGGGCGTGCGGTTCAGGGCCTGGCAACCACCCAGCGCGCTACACGCGAGCATCACCATCGACGCTCCGCTTCGGTTCGAGCTCATCGACGTAGCCACCGAAACGTCGCGCGGCGGCTGCACCTACCACGTCGCACACCCCGGCGGGCTCGCCTACGAGGACCCACCCGTCAACGCCGTCGAGGCCGAGGCACGGCGTAGCCGCCGCTTCGAGGCCACCGGTTTCACCCCGGGCAAGGCCGACATGTCCGACATACGGGAAAAACAGGCCAGGATGTCCACCGACGTCGGCGCGCCGGGCATGCTCGACCTGCGGCGCGTGCGTACCGTGCTGCGGTAATGGCATCCGCAGAAGCGGCGCTGGGCACCAGCGAATCGTCGGCGGTTTCTCACAACCGCTCCGATGTCGACCGCCTGCTGGCCGGGTACCGTACCGCGCGCGCCCAGCAAGCGCTGTTCGATCTGCGTGCCGGACCGCGAATCGGTTACGACGAATTCGTCGATGAAGCCGGCAACGTGCGGCCCGCCTGGACCGACCTGGCCGACGCGGTCGGCGAGCGGGGAAGGGCCGGGCTGGACCGGCTGCGCTCGGTGGTGCACAGCCTGATCGACAACGACGGCATCACCTACACCGAGGTCGACCCCAACCGCGGGCCGGTCGCCGACGGCCACGGCGCGGAAGCGGGTCCGTGGCGCCTGGACCCGTTGCCGCTGCTGGTCTCGGTGGCCGATTGGGAGACGCTGGAGGCCGGGCTCGTGCAGCGGTCGCGCCTGCTCGATGCCGTGCTCGCGGACCTGTACGGCCCCCGTCGAGCGCTCACCTCCGGTGTGCTGCCGCCAGAACTGCTGTTCGCCCACCCTGGTTATTTGCGTGTTGCCAACGGAATCGAGGTGCCAGGGCACCACCAGCTTTTTATGCACGCCTGTGACGTCAGCCGGCTGCCGGACGGCAGCTTTCAGATCAATGCCGACTGGACGCAGGCGCCATCGGGGGCCGGCTATGCGCTGGCCGACCGACGCGTTGTCGCGCACGCGATTCCCGACCTCTACGAGAGGATCGGGCCGCGACCGACGACCCCGTTCGCGCAGGCGCTGCGGCTGGCGCTGATCGACGCGGCGCCCGATGGCGCGCAGGACCCTGCGGTCGTGGTGCTCAGCCCGGGTATCTACTCGGAAACCGCCTTCGATCAGGCGTATCTCGCGACCCTGCTGGGTTTCCCGCTGGTGGCGAGCGCGGATTTGGTGGTGCGCGACGGCAAGCTGTGGATGCGTTCGCTGGGCACGCTGAAGCGCGTCGACGTCGTGCTTCGCCGCGTCGACGCGGACTTCACGGACCCGCTGGATCTGCGTGCCGATTCGCGGCTCGGTGTGGTCGGTATGGTGGAGGCCCAACGCCGCGGAACGGTGACCGTCGTCAACACGCTCGGCAGCGGCATCCTGGAAAGCGCTGGGCTGCTGCGGTTCCTGCCCGAGCTGGCCGAGTGCTTGCTCGACGAAGCCCCACTGCTGCACACCGCACCCGTCTACTGGGCCGGCATCGACAGCGAACGCTCACACCTGCTGACGAACCTCTCGTCGCTGTTGATCAAGTCCACCGCCGGCGGGGAAACCCTTGTCGGACCTACACTTTCGTCGACACGATTGGCCGAGCTCGCTGCGCAAATCGCCGCCATGCCGTGGCAGTGGGTCGGCCAGGAGCTACCCCAGTTCTCGTCTGCGCCCACCGACCATGCAGGTGTGTTGTCGTCGGCCGGTACCGGCATGCGGTTGTTCACGGTTGCCCAACGCAGCGGCTATGCGCCGATGATCGGCGGACTGGGGTACGTATTGGCATCCGGTGCAGCCGCATACACGCTGAATTCCGTTGCAGCAAAAGATGTCTGGGTGCTTCCGACGGAGCGTGCGCGAACCGAGACGGTGAGTTTGCCGTCGGTTACACCGCCGGTGAAGACCGGCGCGGGCACGCTGGGGGTCAGCTCGCCGCGTGTGCTGTCGGACCTGTTCTGGATGGGTCGCTACGGCGAACGTGCCGAGAACATGGCCCGGTTGCTGATCGTGGCCCGCGAGCGCTACCACGAATTCCGGCACCGGCAGAACGCGGACGAAAGCGAGTGTGTGCCGGTGCTCATGGCAGCGCTCGGCCGGATCACCGGGACCGACACCGGAGCGGGTGGCGATCACGCGGAAATGATCGCCGTCGTGCCCTCGACGCTGTGGTCGTTGACTGTGGACCGAGACCGGCCGGGATCCCTTGTGCAGTCGGTGGATGGGGTGGCACTGGCCGCGAGGGCGGTGCGCGACCAGTTGTCGCGCGACACCTGGATGGTGTTGGCCGGCGTCGAGCGCGCGATGGTGCACAGGTCCGACCCGCCGGACTCGCTCGCCGAGGGCGATGCCCTGCTGGCCTCGGTTCAGGCGCAGACGTTAGCCGGCATGCTCACGTTGTCGGGAGTGGCCGGGGAGTCGATGGTGCGTGACGTCGGCTGGACGATGATGGACATCGGCAAACGCATCGAACGCGGCCTTTGGCTGACCGCGTTGTTGCGGGACACCCTCACCAAGGTCCGCGCCGCCGCGGCTGAACAAACCATCATCGAGTCAACACTGGTGGCGTCTGAATCGTCGGTGATCTACCGTCGCCGCACGGTGGGCAACGTCAGTGTTGCCGCCGTGGCCGAACTGATGCTGTTCGACGCGACGAACCCGCGGTCACTGGTGTATCAGCTGGAGCGGCTGCGTGCCGGCCTCAGTGACCTGCCGGGCTCGTCGGGATCGTCGAGGCCGGAGCGGGCGGTGGCCGAGATCAGCACCCGGCTGCGCCGGTCACATCCCGACGAGCTGGAAGAGGTCAACGGGGACGGACGTCATCGTGAGGAGTTGGCCGATCTCCTCGCCGCGGTACATACCGGGTTGCGTGACCTGGCCGAAGTCATCACCGCGACACAGCTGTCGTTGCCCGGCGACATGCAGCCGCTGTGGGGGCCCGACGAGCGGCGGGTTATGCCGTGACGGCCGACCGGTCCACCGGCCGCGGGCGGCGTCTCAACGGTGGTTTTGACTAACGGCGGCTTTGACTAAAGAACTGCCAGATGGTGTCGGTGGCGTTGAGCGCCGTCGATGGTGGGGGGATACCCGCCAACTTTTCCAGAACTGGTTTCGCCACACCGCCGGGCCATTGATGGCCTGCCCCCGCCACCGAGATCAATTCGACCGTGAGCCCGTTCGCGCACGCGGCCGTTTCGGTCGTCACGTCCCCACCGGTGGTCGAGCTCGGTGGTCCACACGCGTCGATGGAGCGCCAGGTGGCGTTGACCGACTGCACCGAAGGACCATCGACGCGCGGATTACCGTTGGCCGCGAACGCTTTACCCGGTCCGCCGTTGTAGGGAACCCTGTCGTCGGCGGTGCCGTGGATTTGCAGAACCGAGATCGGCCGTGCGTTCGAGCAGTCGGTCAGCAGTGTGCCCGCGACAGGAGCGATCGCGGCGAAGGCATCGCTTTGGCAGCCAAGTCGTAGTGCCATCATGGCTCCGTTGGACATGCCGGTGGCATAGACGCGTGCCGGATCGATCGGGGTCTGTTGCTCGATGGCGGCCACCATGCTGGTGATGAATCCGACGTCGTCGAGGTTGGTGCGCTGCGGTTCACCACAGCACGACCCGGCATTCCAGGCGCGACCCAGACCGTCGGGGTAGGCGACCAGGAAATGTCCATTGTCAGCCTCGGAGTCCCAGTTGTAATCACGCTCAGCCTGGTCGCCGGTGCCAAAACCGCCGTGCAGCATCACCACCAGTGGCGCCGCTCCGTTCAGTCCCTGCGGCCGGTAGACGTGAAAGGTCCTGCTTACCCCGCCCGCCTGGATGGTCTGGGTGGACTGCCCAACCGGGATCCCCTGGTCGGGCGTCCCCAATGCATGGCCGCCGCCAAAGCAGCCGCCGACCAGGACCACCAAAACGCCGAGGAGACACACGCCGAGCATCCGAACGCATCCAGGCCGCATGAGCCCTATCGTGGCAGCGCGTCGGATATTTGACAAGTAACTTGTCAATCTTGGGGCGAATGGCACACTCATGGCCATGCGACGTGTTCTGGATTCCGGGTGGGAGCCCACTGTGCCGGCCCTGGTGCAATTGGTGGCCGCGTCCGGGGTCCCCCACTTGAGAGCCGCATTCGCGGCCGCCGGACTCGACGGGATCCGCCCGGCGCAATCGGTTGCGCTGGTGGCGCTGGCGGCCGGCGCACTGCATGCATCGGATCTGGCCGACCGGCTCGGGGTGAGTCGGCAGGCGGTAGCCCAGGCGATAGCGGCATTGGAACGCCACAGCTATGTGACTCGAGTTCCCGACCCTGCGGACGCGCGCGCTCGCCTCATCGAGTTGACGCCCCGCGGTCGGCAGGCGCTGCGTGTAATGCGTTCCAATGCACTAAATTTGGAGGACCGATGGCAACAAACTTTGGGGCAGCGGCGATTCGGAGAACTGCGCAACATCTTGCGGATGTTGCTCGACGCGGAATCCGTGGAATAGCCAGGGCGTCTCCATCCACTAGCCGGTACGCCGGTTCAGCTGTAGTCCCCAGAAAGGAAGTCGCGCAATGCTTCTCGCCCGTATTGACCTGCCAGAGTCCGTAGAGCCGTCACGTCGCAGCCTGATCGGTGACATCGTCTACCAGACCTTGGTCGATGTGCTCAACGCACCCACCGGCGACAAGTTCCAGATCATCACCGCCCACGACAGCGACTCGCTGCGCATCGATCCCTCCTACCTGGGCACCCACCGTTCCGCGGCAGCCTTCACCATCGACATCACCCTCAACGCCGGGCGCACCACGGAAATGAAAAAGCAGTTCTACGCCACTCTCGTGGATCGGCTCAACACTCAGGCGGACGTGCGGCCCGAAGATGTACTGATCGTCCTCACCGAGGTGGCAAAGGAGAACTGGTCCTTTGGCAACGGTGAAGCCCCATACGCCTGACCGACAAGGTGCTCTGTAGGTACGTGCGGCGTCGCGTCCGCATTATCGTGACGGGATGGAAGAAAGGTTTTCGCTCATCAACCGGCGTCTGGCCCTGCTCGAAGAGCAGGTTCATCGGTTGTCGGAAGCGCTTGGCGTTTCATGCCCGACTTTCGCGAGTGACGTGGGTACTACCGCACCGACGCAACACGAAGGCGGCGTGCCCGCGGAAGTTGTCTCCGTTGCCCGCGGCGGACAGGCTATCGCCGCGATCAAACTGTACCGGCAGCTGACCGGCGCAGGATTACGCGAGGCAAAAGAGATTGTCGACTCGCTATAGAGGAATACCCAACAACTTTCGTCGATAGCCGGCACTATGCCCGGCGAATGAGTCATCGCCTGCCGTAATCGGCGGGGTCATTTCGCGGCCGCTATCGATTGGCGGGACAGCTCTATGGCGATGTCGCACGGATTGGGGAACGGCTTTCCGGTGAATTGGACCGACCATTCGAAGAAGGCGTCCTGGTACTGGATGCCGACGTCACAGAGCCTGTCGCCAAGTCTGGGGTCGGTGGCTACCGCGATGAAACCGTTGTGCCCGTCGATGTTGATGTCGTCCACCCTGTTGCGCGACAGCTCCTCGGTCTTGCGCTCGCGGCCGATGGGGCTGCCGCGAAACCAGGCAAACGAGATCAACGGCTCCTTGATGCTGCCGCCGGTCAGCCACTGACAGCCCACCGAGTTGCGGGCAGTGGTAAGCAGCTTCGAAACCCCGGTCAGCCGGGAGATGGTCTCATCACTGACACCCCCACAAAACGGGAAAAGGGGGCTCTTCGCCGTATTTGGCCCGGCGGACGGGGACGATGATGGTTGACTGCCGGGTCTGGGCGAGCCGGCCGAGCACGCGGCCAACGGTGTAGTCTGCAGCGCGGCGACGATGCTCAGCGCCAGCAATCGGCGTCTCACCCGCTGTATAGAGGTGTCGATTCGTGGCATTGTCATCGGGGCCGTCAGGGCAGATAAGCCCGCCGCAAGCCGCGCTGCACTATGACCGGCGAAAGACACTGTTCAGTCGTTGCTTGAACGTGTCGTCGAAACGACGGTACGTGCTCCGCAACTTGTGCCCCGGCCAATGGTCCGGAATGAGCTCGACGGGCAGCAGCGGGTCGAGCTGAAGATGCCGGACTACGGCGATCGATAAGGCGAACTCGTATCTGAAGCTTTCGGCTGAATCGTCCCGCTTGCCTGACTTGAGTTCGACGTCCATCGCCTCGATGAGTACCCTCGCATCGGCTGCCCACGCATCAAGGGAAAACAGAGATCGCATCTTGTCGGCGGTGATGTCCGTGGCGGCGCCGTGAAAGTGCGTGCACTGCTGGTCCAGCACCGCCCGGGATGTCGGAAGCCGTTGCGGGTCAAGGTTGTCCGGGCGGAACCACACGCCTTCGCGAAGCTCGGCCAGGTGCAGCGCCATCGCTGCCTTCCTGAGCTCCAGACGATCGGTTGCCGACCGGCGGTCCAGCGACACGATCGCCAATTCCCATGTGCCGTCCCATCGGGGGGTGGTTGCGTCGTCGATCCGGGACGCCTCGTCGACCCGCTGGCGGCGCTCCAGCAGGCGCCCCGCAAGCGCGTAGTTCCCGTCGTCGGCGGCGAGTTCACCGGTAGAGACCATCCGCCACAGACAGGTGCGGGCCGCGCCGTCGCTGATGCCGAACATGGAGGCCAGCGTGACCAGCTCGCCTACCGAAAGACGGGCCTGGTCGGCTCCCAACAAAGCCGACGCGAGCACCGAGCGCGCGCTGAGCGGTCGGTTGCCGATCAGGTCGCTCACACGGGATTGAGGTGCTGCGGGCACGCCTATATCTTGACCGATCTCCACCTATATCACTAAATCATTGACGCGTGACGTTCATAGTGTGATACTGGCATTATGAGCTCCCCGACCAAGTCGTTGGTTGCTGACGATGTGGAGATCGTCCGGCGCATCCTCGCCCATATTGATGCCGGCACCACCGATGAAGGCGGTGGTTGGCGTGAACCCGTCGAAAACTACCTGAACCCAAGCCGGTTTACCGAGGAACTCCGATTGCTGCGTGCGATGCCGAGCGTGTTCGTTCCCTCCGCGGCAATCCCGAACCCGGGTGACCACGTCGAACAAGTCGCCTTCGGGGTGCCCTTGTTCGCGGTGCGTGGGCACGATCGGCGGGCGCGGGTGTTCCGCAATGCCTGTCGGCATCGCGGCTTCGCCCTTGTCGAGGGGGCCGGGTGCTCCCACGCGTTCGTGTGCCGCTACCACGGCTGGACGTATCGCCTGGACGGCTCGCTCTCGCACGTTCCGCACGCCGACGCTTTCCCCGATCTGGACATGTCGACGCGCGGTCTGGTCGAGGTCGCCAGCCGCGAGATAGACGGGCTCATCGTCATTGGGCCACTCGACTCGGTTGGCGCAGGCTTGCAAACCTGGGCTGACGAGGCGATGGAGTGGCTCACCGACGGGAGCCCGTGGCGCGACAAACTGGTCCCGGCCGAACAGCTCGTTTTTATGGAATCTACTCTGCGAGATATAAATTGGAAGGTGCTCGTCGAGCAGTTCCTGGAGGGTTATCACATCCGCTCGACGCATAAGGACACGTTCTTCCCGGTGCAATACGATGACCTCAACGTCGTCGAGGCGTTCGGCCCGAACAGCCGTATCACGTTCCCGTACCGCAATATTGAGCGGCTCCGCGACCGTCCCGAGAACACTTGGACGGTCGGCGCGCGAGTAACGTATCTGTATCAGCTATTCCCCAACGTCATGTTGGCGACGTTCCCCGACGTGATATCCATGGTCTCGATCGACCCGGTAGACGTCGACCACAGCACGGTCACCGTCTATTCGATGGTCAGGCCTGACGTCGCCGAGCGGGCCTCGCTTGACGCATCGAGCAACCTGGTCGGCCAGGGGAGCTTCATTGAGCGCGGTCTGGTGGAGGACAACGAGATGTCTGCAGGTGTCCAACGTGGCTTGCACTCCGGGGCGAACCCGTTCGTGGAGTTTGGGCTCCACGAGAGCGCGATAGGCCATTTCCACGCCACCCTCGACGAGCGTCTGGCCCGACTGACGACCGCCTGATCTCAGGAGTCGAATGGCGCAAGCCGCACCGCCAGCGGCAATCCGCAGCGGACGAGCAGCCTGAAGCGTCCCGCCGGCACCGCCGCCGCCTCGGCACGCATCATGTCAACGAGTTCCCGTTTGAAATCACCTCGTGGGTAGCGACGCAGGACCTCTTGGACGTTGGCGGGAGCGATGTCCCAGATGCGAAGTCCGGCGCCGTCGACCATCGCTCCCCATTGCAGGTAGCAGCCGATCGCGCCGTCGGTTTCCACCGCGACTCCGGGTGTTGTGTGAACACATATCCCATCGGCGAGTAGATCCGCGCGTTCATCAGCGAGCCCCGCAGCGCTCGGGCAGGAAAGCATCCGATCGACACTGCCGAGGGTGAAATCACGGTTGGCCGTTGGGTCGACAATGCCATAGTCGTGCAGTAGCGCCCCGCAGTAGAAGAGCTCGTCGTCCATCTTGTTTCCGTCGACCGTCGCGAGCGCCCACCCGAATAACCAGGTGCGGTAGGAGTGGCCCTCGAGGGCCGGCGGCAACTCCGCGCACGCCTCTTCGGCCTCGCGCGCGAATTTCGAATCAGGTACCTGAAATGTGTCCACGTCGACGCGTGCGGCCGCAGCCGGAATCCGGCCCAGCGCGAGCTTGGCCCGTCCCACGGCGTTCTCCCACTGGCCTACCGCGATTGCGGCCAAGAGACGAAGCCGCTCCGCACGCGATAGCCGACCACCGGTGCGACGGGCCCAAGCCAAACCGCCGAGCCGCTGCGGATCCGGTGTGTTCATTTCGCTTGCCAAGAAATCGTGCGCGGTTGCATCCGCAGAATTCTTCCAGCAAACTCAGCCCCTGGCTAGCGAACACTATGCCTCTGAAGGCAATTCGCGCCTCGGCCCAGCCACTCGGATGCGCTGAGCGCCCAGCCAGTGCTAAAGGGTTTTGAGGAACACGTCGTTGAGGGTGACGGTGCGAAGGTTCCGGGATCGGATGATGTCGATGAGTTGCGGATAGACGTGTGTGACCGGCAGGTGATTGAGGTGACCGATGACGATGGACTGTGGGGTGAAGTACTTGTCGGCCATCTTCACGATGTATTCCTCGGTGATCACCGTCGAATCCGACAGTGAACCCGACCACAAAACCGGGACGGTATAGCCGAGGTCGGCGGCCACTGCATCAACGGCGGCGTTGTGCTTTGCATAAGGTGGCCGGTAGTACGGTTTCACGCCGACGCCGTAGGTCTCCTTCAGAAATTCGTCATTGTGGGTGAGTTCTTGGGCGATCTTGCTCTTCGGGACCGTCGTCAAATCCGGGTGTGACCAGGTGTGGTTGCCGAGCTGGATCTGCCCGGAGTCCACCATCGGCCGCAGCATCGCCAGGTTGTCGGTCCATGAGTTGTAAATCCCGTTGACGAAAAACGTCATCCGCGCGCCGGTGTCCTTGGCGAACTGAATGTACGCGCGCACTACGTCGCTGCTGACCCCATCGTCGAGGGTCAGCGCAAGCAAGTTACCTTCGCCGGGAATCTTGGTCAGCGCCCCACCGCCAGGCAGCGCGATGCGATCACTCAGTGGTCCGGCGGACAACAAGGCCGGTGGGGCGGTTGGACCCGAGGTCGCCACGTCCGCGGCGGGTGCCTGGGCGAATGTCCGCGGTTGCGGGTCGACGACCAGCCGAGCCGCGCCCACGCCGGCCACAGTGGCCGCGGCGAGCGCCCCGAGGAAACGACGCCGGTTCAGCTCTGACGCGGCAACGCCGCGGTCGAAACCGGCAGACCCCACCCGCCTCTTCGCGGGTTGTTTGCGGTGCGCTCCTCCAGCGCGCGGGCGCCCGCGAGGGATGCCCGTGTTGCCGAACTGCGCGTCCACAGCAGCGAACCGTACCATTGGCAGCGGCAATATGTCGGATTGGTGGCGGGAGGTCAGCTAACGATTCGCGTTCAAAACAGTGCACGCGACCTGCACGGACCTCGAGCCCAGGGCTTGCAAGCAGTTACGCTCACCCGCCGGGCAAACACCAGGATGATGATCACCGGCAATCGCGCTCTGCGGCCGCGCCGGCGCAGTTAGATAGGCGCATGACCACAGCATTCGTGTTGTCGGGCGGCGCCAGCCTGGGTGCGGTCCAGGTGGGGATGTTGCGTGCCCTGGCCGATGAAGGCATAACGCCAGACCTGATCGTCGGCACCTCCGTCGGCGCTCTCAACGGCGCGTGGGTCGCGTCCCGGCCGGATGCCGCCGGCATTGACGCGCTTGCCGACTTGTGGCTGTCGCTATCCCGAAAAGAGATATTTCCCACTCATGCGATCGCGGGGCTGTTGGGCTTCCTTGGCCGCCGTCCGCACCTGATACCCAGCAGTGGTCTGCGACGGATGCTCTCCGAACAGCTTGGGTTCACGCGGCTCGAGGATGCACCGATCCCGTTCCACGTGGTGGCCACCGACGTGATTTCGGGCACCGACGTGCTGCTGTCGTCGGGAGACGCGGTCGACGCGATAGCGGCCAGCGCCGCAATCCCCGGCGTATTCCCGCCGGTCAACATCGATGGGCGGGGTCTCATGGACGGCGGTGTCGTGAACAACACCCCGCTGTCGCATGCGGTCGCGCTCGGCGCCAACCGGGTGTGGGTGTTGCCCACCGGCTACTCGTGCGACCTGCCCGCCTTACCCCACTCGGCGCTGACGATGGCATTGCACGCCCTGACCCTGACCATCAACCACCGCCTGGCGGTCGACGTAGCCCGCTTCGAGCAAGCGGTCGAGCTGCATGTCGTCCCTCCGCTGTGTCCGATCGCCACTTCAGGATCGGACTTCTCACACGCGGCAACGCTCATCGAGCGATCGCACGCGGCTACCCGAGAGTGGCTGGCAGCGTGCCCTCCGTCGACGGGCCAGGCTGTACTGCTCGAGCCGCACCGCCACTAGGCGGGCATGCGTGGATTCAGTGGGGCTCTGCGCCGCCGCGCTGTGGTAACTGCACAGCCTCGTTATTGGGGGTTCCCAGCGCGGACGCCAGCCAGGGCAGTGATGCGGCGAACGCCTGCGCGGCGAACGGCCAGTCATGCCTGCCCGGTTGGGTTACCACCGCGCAGCTGATCCCGTTGGCGGTGGCGACGTCGCACAGCCGGCCGGCGGCGGCATCTTGGCCTTCCGGGTTGGCGGATGGGTCGCTGGTTGTGGCAACGAGGGCGGGGTTGATTGCCTGAGCGAGGTTCTGCGCACCGGACGACGAGGGGACGTCGAACCACCCCGACACCCCCGTGTAGCGACCATGCCGATCCATGATGGTGACCGGGTCGGAAGCGGTCCAAGCGGCGGCGTCGCCGCCGAACAACCGGGCGATGGTTTGGTCCTTGGTGCCTACATTGGGTCTGCGGTCGCCGGCGATGTCTACAAACGCGCTGAACATGTCTGGATGCATGACGGTCAAGTCGACGGCGCAAGTACCGCCCATCGACCATCCGGCGATCCCCCAATTGGCCCGTTCGGCGCTCACCCCGAAGTTCGACACCACGAACGGCACGACATCTTTCGTCAGATGATCAGCTGCGCTGCCGCGGCTCCCGTTGACGCACTCGGTGTCGTTGTCGAACGCACCGGTCGGATCAACGAACACCAGCACCGGGGCGAAGCCGTGATGATGGGCCGCGAAGTCGTCGATGGTGTCGAATGCGCCGCCGGCACGTAGCCAGTCCACAGGCATGTTGAAGGCCGAACTGATCATCATGACCGTCGGCAGCCGGGGCGGCGGATTGCTGGCGAACCACGCAGGAGGCAGATAGACCAGTTCCTGGCGGTGGGCGAAGTGCGACGCGTCGGCACTGATGTCCACCGGCACCACGACGCCCTTGGTCGGTTTGAACCCGGCAACCTGCATTGCGGTGACCCGCAGCCGATCAATCTGATCGGGCAAGGGCCCCGATGTGAGCTGATTCCATGCGGCGAGGACGGTGGGGAAATAGCCGACCCAACCGTTCAAGGCCAAGGTCGCGCACAACACGCACAGTGGTACCGAAAGCACCGCCAGCCCGCGCCGCCACCAGCGGGCACCTGGCCAGCCCAGCAAAAGCACGGCCGCGGCGAACCCGCTGATCGCGATCCATAGCCACAACAACGCCGGTGCCGGGTCCCCGGCCACCCCGATCGACGTGATGTACCAATGCGACAGCGCCGTCACCAGCGCCGCAACGCCCAACGGCACCGCCAGTGCCCACGTACGCCAACGCCGCCGCCACCCGATCGCGTTGATCACCACGAGCAGCGCCAACACCTGCACCACCGCCGGCAACCAGCCGTGCAGCAAGGACAGCTGTCCCATGAATCGGGGCACCAGTTGTGACTTCCGTGTAGACGCTAGATGCGATCAGGCCGCTCCAACTATCCCACACCGTCGCTGCAAAACCCGTCCTGAAGACGCGGCGTCGGCGCGGTGCTCACGGTCGGTCGGGCGCCGTTTCCCCTTTGATGAGGCTCGTGAAAGAGCGCAGGCGCAGGCTGTTGCCGACAACGAAAACGCTGGAGAATGCCATCGCGGCGCCGGCAAGCATCGGATTTAGCAGGCCGAGCGCGGCCAGTGGGATCGCGGCGACGTTGTAGCCGAAGGCCCAAAACAGGTTCGTCTTGATGGTGGCCAGCGTCTTGCGGGAGAGCCGGATCGCGTCGTCGGCGGCGCGTAGATCGCCGCGCACCAGGGTGATGTCGGCGGCCTCGATCGCAACGTCGGTGCCGGTGCCCATGGCCAGCCCCAGATCGGCGGTGGCCAGGGCGGCGGCGTCATTGACGCCGTCGCCGACCATGGCGACGACCTTGCCCTCGGATTGCAGACGCTTGACCGCGTCGACCTTATCGGCGGGCAACACGTCGGCGATGACCTCGTCGATACCGACCTCGGCGGCGATGCGGTTCGCGACGGTCTGGTTGTCACCGGTCAGCAGCACCGGCTTCAGCCCTAGCCGCTTGAACTGCCGGATGGCTTCGGCGCTGGTGGGTTTGACCGTGTCGGCGACGACCAGGATGCCGCGGGCGCTGCCGTCCCAGCCCACGGCGATGGCCGTTTTGCCTTCGCTCTCGGCGCGAGCTTTGGCCGCCGACAGTGTGGTGTCGAGGTGCTGGGCCCAATCGGCCAGCAGGCTTTCCCGCCCGACGATGACGGCGTGCCCGTCGACAATGCCTTGCACACCTTTGCCTGCCACTCCGGTGAAGTCCTCGAGTACGGGCAGGACGCCGAGTTCTGCCTTGGCGCCCCCCGCGATCGCCTGTGCGATGGGGTGCTCGGAAGCGTCCTCAAGGGCTCCGGCGTGGCGCAGCAGCGTCTGACGGTCGGTGTTTGACGCGGCGATCACGTCGACGAGGGTCATCTTGCCGGTGGTAACGGTGCCGGTCTTGTCGAGCACGATCGTGTCGACCTTGCGGGTGGACTCCAGCACTTCGGGCCCCTTGATAAGCACGCCGAGCTGAGCCGCTCGACCGGTGCCCACCAGCAGCGCGGTCGGCGTCGCCAGCCCGAGTGCGCACGGGCAGGCGATGATGAGCACCGCGACCGCGGCCGTCAGTGCCGCCGTGATCGGGAAGCCGGCGCCGAGCCACACCCCGAGGGTGGCCAGGGCGATGGCGACGACGATGGGAACGAAGACGCCGGAGATGCGGTCAGCGAGCCGTTGCACCGCGGCCTTGCCCGATTGGGCCGCCTCGACGAGTTTGGCCATCTGTGCCAGCTGGGTTTCGTCGCCGATTCGGGTGGCCCGCACGACCAGGCGCCCGCCGGCGTTGACTGTGGCACCGGTGACGGGGTCGCCCTGGCCGACCTCGACGGGCACCGACTCGCCGGTCAGCAGCGAGGCGTCCACGGCCGACGAGCCCGAGACAACCGTTCCGTCGGTGGCGATCTTTTCGCCGGGGCGCACGACGAATTCGTCGCCCACCTTGAGCTGGTCGACCGGGATGCGGGTCTCGGTGCCGTGGCGAAGTACCGCGACGTCCTTTGCGCCGAGCTCCAGCAGTGCGCGCAATGCGGCACCGGCGCGCCGCTTGGAACGCTTCTCGAAGTATCGGCCGGCCAACACGAACAGGGTCACGCCAGCCGCCACCTCGAGATAGATGTTGGCCGCGCCGTCGCTGGGTGTCACGGTCAGCTGGAAGGAGTGGCGCATACCCGGTTCCCCGGCCGTACCCAGAAACAGGGCATACAGCGACCACAGGAACGCCGAGAGGGTCCCGATGGATACGAGGGTGTCCATGGTGGCGGAACCGTGCTTGAGATTGGCCCACGCGGCCGCGTGGAACGGCCGTCCCGCCCACACGATGACCGGCGCGGCCAGGGCGAGGGACGCCCACTGCCAGTAGCGGAACTGCAGGGCAGGAATCATCGCCATGGCGATCACCGGGCTGGCCAGCACGATCGCGGTAACCAGGCGGCTGCGTAGCGATGCCAGCTCGGGGTCGTCCGTCGCCTCCGCGGCTTCTGGGGTGGGCTCCTCATGGGCACGCGGCACGGCTGCGGTGTAGCCGGCCTTGTCGACTTCGGCGATCAGCGTCTGCGGGTCATACCCAGAGGGGACGGTGAGGGTGGCCTTCTCGGTCGCGTAGTTGACGGTCGCGTTGACGCCATCGAGCTTGTTCAGGTTCTTTTCGAGGCGCATCGCGCACGAGGCGCAGGTCATCCCGGTGATCTCTAACTCGATACTGCTCACCGCGGTCGTCATGATGACGCTCCCTTCTATATACCCCGCCCGGGTATATCCCTAAAACCAAACTACATACCCCAATGGGGTATTCCCGTCAAGAACCGTCCTCGCCGAAGGCCACGCCAGGATCCGCCACATGTGCCGAGCCCATGGGGGCTCTATCGTGGGTCAATCGGGTAATCCGGACCACGAATCGGCGGCGGAGGTCGGATGGGGTCAGCACGATTCTGCCGGGCCTGCGGTCGAGACCTGCGGCCAGGCGCCCGATTCTGCGACGGTTGCGGTGCGCCGGCCAGCGCAGACTCCGACCTTGCCGAGTACAAGCAAGTGACGGTGATGTTCGCTGATGTGGTGGGGTCGCTGCGGATCGCATCGGCGCTCGACCCGGAGCGGTTGCGCGAGATCATGGCTGAGCTGATGCGTCGCAGCACGGCGGTGGTGCAGCGCTACGGGGGCACCGTGGACAGATTCACCGGCGACGGACTCATGGCGATGTTCGGGGCGCCGGCGGCCCTCGAAGACCATGCCCTTCGCGCCTGCTTAGCCGCCTTGGCGATCCAAGACAAGATTCAGGGCCTGGCCGCCGAGGTCGACCACCGCGACGGCGTCGCACTGTGGTTGCGGATAGGGCTGAATTCGGGTCAGGTGATCGCCGGTGAAATGAGTTCTGCCCCGGGCGGTTACACCGCGATCGGAGAGCAGGTCGGATTTGCGCAACGGATGGAGTCGGTGGCCCCGCCGGGTGGGGTGATGCTCAGCCAATCCACCGCGCGGTTGGTCGAACACGTCGCGGTGCTGGGAGATCCCGAACCGGTGCACATCAAAGGCGCCGATGATGCAGTCCTCGCGTCTCGCCTGCTGGCGGCGGGCGGTGAACACATGCAGCTCGGCCGGCGAGAGCCGATGCTGATCGGGCGCGACGCGGAGATGAACACCGTCGCCGAGATGCTGGACCAATCGATTGACGGCGTTGGGTGTGTGGCCACGGTGGTCGGGCCACCCGGCATCGGCAAAAGCCGGACGGTTGGCGACGTGGCCAAGCTGGCTACCGCCCGCGGAGTCGCGGTGTACTCGACGTTCTGCGAGTCGCATGCGCGCGAGGTGCCCTACCGTGTGGTGGCCCGGCTGTTGCGGACGGTGTTCGCTGTCAGTGACCTCGCGCCGGATGCCGCGCGGGCTCGGATGCGTTCGCGGCTCCCGGACGCAAACCCGGAGGATCTGCTGCTGCTGAACGACCTGCTTGGTATCGGGGACGCCGCGGTGGCTCTGCCCGCCATTACCCCCGATGCCCGCCAGCGTCGGTTGGCTGCCCTGTTGAAAGCGGCCGCGCTGGCAGGGACGACGCCGACGCTGTACGTCATCGAGGACGCGCACTGGATCGACGAGGCCAGTGAATCCCTGCTCGCCGAATTCGTCGCCGCGGCGCCGTCAACCCGGTCGCTGGTGCTGATCACGCATCGTCCCGAATACCGGGGTGCGTTGTCGCGGGGTGCTCAGACGGTCGCGCTGGCTCCGTTGACCGCGGCACAGACCGTTGCGCTGACTACCGAGCTGCTGGGCACCCACCCGTCGGTTACGGGGCTCGCGGCTCACGTCGCCGAACGGGCCGCGGGCAACCCGTTCTTCGCTGACGAGATCGTCCGCGACCTGGCAGAACGCGGCGTACTCAATGGCGATCACGGCGCCTACGTCTGCCGCGACCAAGGCGCCGACATCCGCGTGCCCAGCACACTGCAGGCCGCTATTGCCACTCGCATCGATCGCCTTGGCGCCCGCGCCAAACATGCGCTGTACGCAGGCGCCGTCATTGGCGCCCGGTTCAGCCTCGATCTGCTAAACACCGTCCAGCCCGACGCAGGCGAGTCCAGGACTGCGATCACCGAACTCCTGCGGGTCGAGCTCATCGACCAGGTGGGGCTTCCGCCACGCGCCGAATATGCGTTCCGGCATCCCCTGATCCGCGCGGTGGCCTACGAATCGCAACTGAAGACCCGCCGCGCCGAGCTCCATCGCCGGGTGGCGGAGGCCATCGAGGAGAACAACCCCGACTCGGCTGACCAGAACGCCGCGCTGATCGCCGAACATCGTGAGGCCGCCGGGGATCTGAGTGTCGCCTTCGGCTGGCACATGCGCGCCGGAGTGTGGTCGATCCCTCGTGACCGCACCGCGGCCCGGATCAGCTGGCAGCGCGCCCGTCAGGTCGCCGACCGGCTGCCCGCCGACGATCCCGACCGGACCGCGAAGCGGATTGCGCCCCGTACCCTGCTGTGCGGGACTCTGTGGCAGGCCGGCGGCAGCGTCGCCGACACCGGCTTCGACGAACTCAGAGAGCTGTGCCTGGTCAGCGGAGATCGCGCATCCCTGGCGATGGGAATGGCCGGGCTGGTCATGGCGCTGGCCGGGCACGAGCGGCTGCGCGAGGCGGCGCGGCAGGCCTCGGAGTTGGTCGCGCTGGTCGACGAGATCGGAGATCCGGCCCTGACTGTTGGCCTGCTCGCCGCGGCTGCCTATGCAAAGTCGGAGGTCGGCGAGATGACCGAGGCCTTGCACTTGGCGCAACGCGTCATCGACCTCGCCGACGTCCCTCCCCCGATGGGCCACGCGTTCATCGGATCACCGCTGGAGATGGCGACCAGAATGCGCGGCCTCACCAGACTGTGCCTGGGCATCCGGGGTTGGCAAGCCGACTTCGACGAGGCTGTCAGGCTTGCTTCCTCGGTCGCCCCGACAAGCCACGTTGGGGCGATCTTGGTCAAGTACGTGGTCGCCGTCCCGGTGGGCGCGCTGCCTGCCGATGCCGTGGCCCTGCGCGAAACCGCCGATGCGCTGCGGATCGCTGAGCAAGTCGGCGACGACTCCACGATGGCCCTGGCCCAGCTCGTGCGGGGCGTGGTGTTGGTCCACCACGCTCCCCGGGAGGAAGGCTTCAACCTCCTCACTCAGGCCCGCAAGGCCGCGCTGACCAAGGGGTTCACTCTGAACGCGCTGTCGGTTGTCGATCCCGAGATCGCAAGGGAGAAAGCCCGAAACGGCGATCTCGACGGTGCCATCGAGCTGGCCAGAGCAGCCATTGACGACATGTTCGACAGGGGTGCGATGTTCTTGCGGGGTGTTGCCGCCACGGTCCTGGTGGAAGCGCTGTTGCAGCGCGGCGGCGACGGCGATCTGCCGGAAGCCCAAGCCGCTATCGACCGGCTGGCCGCCGTCCCCACCGAGCCAGGATTCGTGCTGCACGAGCTCCCGTTGTTACGCCTTCGGGCCCTGATTGCACGGGCACAGGGCGACGACTCAGGCTGCGGGGAGTTCATGCAGCGCTACCGCGCCAAAGCGGCGGCGGCCGGATTCGGTCCGCTAGTCGAGGGGGTCGACACAGCGGAGTAGCGGGTGATCGGTTCGGCTGAGATCAGCAATAGGAAACGCCCATGTCAACCGAAACCTGGTTACCGGTAACGAATCTGGATTGGTCGGAGGCCAACCACGCGACGGCGTCGGCGATGTCCTCCGGCTGGGCGCTGCCCTCGGGTAGCAGCGGTCTGTTCAGGCCCCGCAGGTAGGGGTAGGTGTCGGCGGCCGATCGGATCGCTTCGCGCATCTGGCCGCCGCCCATGGGGCTGTCTACCGCCCCCGGATGCAGGCTGTTGACGCGGATGTTGTGCCGACCCAGTTCGGCGGCGAATGCGCGGGCCATACCGGTGACGGCGTGTTTGCTCACCACGTAGTGGACCATGAACGGCTCCATTTTGACGCCGGCCGCGGAGCCGATCAGGATGATCGACCCGCCACGGCCCGTATCGATGATGTGACGAGCACTCGCCATCACGGTGTTCCACGTACCGGTCACGTTCGTGTCGATGGTGTCGCGGAAGGCTTCCGCGGTTATCTGATCCCACGGTGCGGGGCTGCAGATCCCGGCGTTGGCGACGACGATGTCGAGACGGCCCAACTCGCCGACCGCCTTGTCGACGGCGGCTTGGAGCGCGTCGAGGTCACGGATGTCGACCACCGCGGTGATGACCCGTCTCCCGTTGGCGTCTACCAGCTGTGCCGTTTCGGCGAGGTCGGCGGGCGTCGGCGAATCGTAGGGAACGCTGGACGGCAACGGCCCGGCAAGATCCACCGCGATGATGTCGGCGCCTTCGGCGCTGAGTCGCACCGCGTGCGCCCGGCCCTGTCCCCGCGCGGCGCCGGTGATCAACGCCACCCTTCCCGAGAGTGACTGGCTCATCAGTCTTTTGCGTTCCCTTCGTGCGAATCCCTAGTCGTGGGCGATCTTGTCGAGCGGGTTGGAGCGTTCGAGCATGCCGTAGGCCTGCTCGCCATACCACGCGTAGCGCACGCCGGCTTGCTGCAGTGCGGGGAAGCTGGGCATCTCTTGCTTCAGGGCCTTCCCTGCTGGAACGTCGTTGTCGGGACAGTTCTCAAAGAGCAACTCGGCGAAGCGTAGCCTCGACGTGGCGCTGCCGGATACGCGGAAGGACACACCATGACCGTCAACGTTGTCGATGCGGGACCTCAGCGGGTTTGCCGGTCGGTTGAAGTGGCCGCGCCGGCAGCCGAGCTGTTCGCGTTCGCCGCCGACCCCAGGCGCCACCGCGAACTGGATGGATCGGGAACCGTGCGCAACAACATCAAGATGCCAGCGGAAATGGCTGTGGGGTCGAAGTTTTCGACCAATATGAAGATGTTCGGCGTGCCATACCGGATCACCAGCACGGTGACCGCCTTCAAACCGAACGAATTGTTCGAATGGCGCCATCCGGTCGGCCACCGCTGGCGGTGGCAGTTCGAGTCGCTCGCACCGACACTGACCCGGGTCACCGAGACGTTCGATTATCACGACGCCGGCGCGCTCAAGAACCGACTGAAGTACTACGAACGGATGGGTTTCCGCAAGGCCAACTCTTCGGGCATCGAGGCGACGCTGGCCAAGCTGAGAGATCGGTACGCCGCGCAGTAGATGAGGACTGTCACTGCGCTGATGCGTCCGCCCGTGGGTCAGCGGCATCCCAGGCGACCACGCCGGACACCCAGTGGGTCAATTGTTCCACCTGGTCGTTGCGGTGCAGGTGCTGCGGCGGCGTCGCGTAGGTGGCGTAGGGGCGACAGCGGATGACGACGCGGTTCTCACGTTCGGACATCGCGGCTACGGAGGGGCGTGCCTCCTCGCCGAGTGGTTGACCAGACATGCGACCGGCGACCGCCATCATCACGTCGACCGCCAGATCACGGTCGCGTTCGACGGTCGCATCGGCGTAGACCTGCAGATAGGCAAACGGCCACCGCTCGTCGAGGACGCACAGACTGACCTTGCCGTCGCGTTCGACGATGCGGGCCTTGCCACGGCCGGCCATCGTGGACACCAGCAACTCGTCGGTATCGGTGGGAATGTAGTAGACGATCGACATGGCCGGGCCGTCGTTGCGGCGGCGATAGCCGAACACGGCGGTGCGGTGGGTTCGCACGAATTCACGCCGTTCGGATGGAAGCATGTCGCGGTCGGTGGGAGCCGTATACGGCTCTGATGCCAGGGGGAGGAGCATGGCGAAATATCCTTGCTATCAGGGGCGTTGACCCGGAAGCTATTTACGGATACAGTGTGACCATTATTCGTCAGGGTGTCAAGGCTCAGGAGCACTCACGTTGGGCGATGTGACCGACGTCAACCAGCCCCAAGAGCCCCAGCCAAGCCGCTCCCGTGGGCGCCCGGCGCTAGCGCTGGGCCGCATCCTCGCCGCGGCGGTTGAACTCCTCGACGAGCAGGGCGCCGACGCATTATCGATGCGATCGCTGGCGCAGCGCCTGGGATCGGGCACCGCCACGCTCTACCGGCACTTCGCCAACCGCTCGGAATTGGTGGCGATGGTGGTCGACCACATACTGGGCGAAGTCGACGTCGACGCCCGAGCGGTTACCGAGCTGCCCTGGCAACAAGCCTGTATATCGTTTGCGCAGAACATGTTTGACGCACTAAGCTGGCACGGCAACGTCGCATCCCTGCTGATCGACTACACCCCGATAGGGCCCAACGCGCTGGCCAATCGCGAGCTATGTCTGTCGGTCCTGCTCGACAACGGCTTCGCGCCGGCGGCCTCTGCCCACGCATACGCCACACTGGCCCGTTATGTGCTCGGCTTCGCGATCCAACTGTCCGGCTCGACGGCGGCCAGCGGCCAACAAGTCGCCGAAGTATCGGCTGCATTCCATCAACTCGATCCCTCCCGCTATCCCGCTACGGTCGTGGTTGCCGACGAGCTCCCCGTTCCATTGGAGGAGGAGTTCACGTTTGGATTGCGGCTCATCGTGGCCGGGCTGGAGCGCTTCACCGCATCCCGAGGCGGCTGAGGTGTTCGATCATGGAATCCACCGCGGCCTCGAGCGGGGCGGTTTCGCGGCGGACCTGGCTGAGCAGCAGTCCACCCTGGATGCCGGCGAGGAACGCTAGCGCGATGCGGTTGACGTCCGTTCCTTCGGGTAGCTCGCCACGCGCCACGATCGCGACCAATCCGTCGTGAATCATGCTCTCCCACTGGGCAAATGACTGCGCGAGCCGCGCCCGCGCAACGGGATCGCATTCGGACAGCTCACTGGCCATCGATCCGAGCGGGCAGCCGCCAGCGCCGCCTTGATCGCGCACAATGTTCAGCATCATGTCGCGCCAGCGGTATAAGTCCTCGATACTTTCGATGCGGTCGAGGCCGAGGTGCTGACCGCCGAGTACTTGGTCGGTCTGAAAGTCGATCACCGCGGTGACAAGATCGTTCTTGTCGGCAAAGTAGTGGTACATCTGCGACGTGCTGATGTCCGCGGCCTCCTGAATGTCCTCGATGGTGGTCCGCGCGACGCCGCGCTGCAACATCAATTCCGAGGCCGCGGCCACGATGCGGTCGCGGGTCGCGCGGCCCTTCGTGGTCAGTTTGTCGTAGCTGGCTGGCGCCATGTCGCCCCTTTTCCTGAGTGAAGCAATCACTCCAAAAGTAGCACTGATTTTGGAGTTGACACTCCATTTTTGAACCTTGAGGCTGAGAGCGTTCATCTATTACTCGGTGCCGGAAGCTGCGGAAGTCCCCGGAGAGCTGGGGTGCGCCACGCCGGCACCTGCGCGGAGGGCAACGACTCATGGTCAGTACTGCCGACACCAACCACGCGACCATCGCCGATCGGGTCGCTCAACTACAGCAGGGGATGGCCGGCCAGCTCCCCGACGGCGTGGCCAACGCCTTCGCCGCCGAGCGGGCTGGCCTGCAAGCCAATGGAATGCCGGCGGGCGTCGCCGTGCCGGGCGAACCCATGCCCGACGCGCAGCTACTCGACGTGCACGGCGCGCCCAGCACCCTGGCTAAGGCCACGGGCGGACGCAGTTCCGTGGTCGTTCTCTACCGCGGGGCATGGTGCCCGTACTGCAACCTGACGCTGCGTGCCTATCAGGAGGACCTCGTCCCGCAGCTGGCCCAGCGTGATATCCCGCTGCTGGCGATCAGCCCGCAAAAGCCCGATGGCTCACTGTCAATGCAGGAGAAGAACGAGCTGACCTTCACCGTCTTGTCTGACCCGGGCAATCAAATAGCAGCTGCGTTGGGTGTGCTCACCGCCCCAACCGACGATGCCCGCGACGCTCAGCGCACCCTCGGCCTCGATCTGGCTGAGTCGAACGCCGACGGCACGCAAGGGGTGCCGATGCCAACCGTGGCCATCGTCGACAGCAAGGGAATTATCCGCTGGATCGACGTACACCCCGACTACACGACCCGCACCGAAGTCGCCGACATCATCGACGCAGTGAGCGCCTGGGTGTGACTGTCCAGATACCCGACGAAAGGAGTTCGCTTGATGACCGATTCAACCATCGGTGGGGGACCAAACGAATTGGCGCAGAACCTGACCCGATGCGGGCAGTTAGTCAGCCGTTACGGTCTGGTCGTCGTCTTGGCCTGGATCGGGTTCGGCAAGTACGTGAAAATGGAATCCCGCGTGCTTATCGAACACAGCCCGCTGATGAGTTGGATCTACCACGTATTCAGCGTCACTACGGTTGCACGTGGGCTGGGGACAATGGAAATCGTTGCCGCGCTTCTCATTGCGCTGCGCCCGGTATGGCCGCGAGCGTCGGCGGTTGGCGGCGCGTTGGCCGTGGTGCTTTTCCTGGGGACATTGAGCTTCTTGTTCACCACCCCAGGAGTAATCGCGACTCACGCCGACGGCTTGCCCGTCTTGTCAGCGCTGCCGGGCCAGTTCCTGCTCAAGGACCTGGTGCTGATCGGGGTGGCGTTGTGGACACTGGGCGACTCACTGACGGCCCGGTCACCAACTGCTGACTTAACCAGCCTTCGTCGGTTGACAATCCGCCCACGAGCGGATTCATGATAATTTCCCGGCTGCCACAACGGATCTGACTTGTTGATCGGGCAGACCGTGACCTATATCAGCCGTGGGGTGCCTCAGAGATCTTGCTATCTGGTTTGCCCAGTGTCTGGCAATAGACCAACGCCGATGCGCGCGTTGCCGAGATTTCCAGGCTCGTCGGGTCGGTGCCGCTCTTGTCCTTGAGCATCTTGCTGACCTCGTCGGTCTGCTTCTTCTCGTCCTGCGTGGTGAAGTCCTTGCACTTGGTGTCCCCACCGGTGTTGATTATCTGTGATGCCGAACATCCGCTGAACAGCAGCGCGGCTATCGCGATAGTGGCGGCTGCACGTGGCCTCATCATCGACCCTCCTGAGTCGGGCTTATTAGATATCTGTACACCGAAGCGCAAAATCTCAAACACCCAAGGGGGATTGGCGCTGGTTTACGGCTCAACCCCACTGGTCTCCGTATTGCGTTGGCGTGCCTTCACCGAACCTAACGGCATTGCGAAATTTCGCCAATATTCTCGCCGTAGCGGTACGCTCGCCGAAAGCATCTATCTGATGATTTCCGACTTGCCACAACGGATCTGACCGATTAACTGCTCGGGTGAGGATCTCGACGTTGTTCAGGCGCTTGAGCAACCTCATCGTCGCTTCATGGGAGTGTGCTTGCGTCGCGCGAACAGCGTTCCCCTGATGAGTTGCTTGGCCGAGTCCAGCGTGGTGTCGTAGGCCTCCGCCGGCAAACTGGCAGCCCGTTCCGACAGACCACGCGTCAGCGCACAAATCGCCTCCACCGCGGCCCCTTCGTCACTGTCGGGGGACAGCGCCCCTTGAGCCCGGGCGTCCAAGATGATTTCGTTGACGACGACCCGCAGCGCCTTGGACCCGGGGTAGTTAGGGCTGCCGTGCCGCAGCCGGGCAGTGCTTTGGGCGCGTATCGCCCGCAAGAACGCGGCCAGGTAGGGATAGTCACGTATCAGCCGTTTCGACTCGTCCAGCACCGCATCGAGTCGGTCGACGACGTTATCCGACTTCGCGGCGGAAGCACGCAGTCGCGGCAAGACGATTTCTTCGATCTCCTCGCCGGTGGCTTTGAGCAGCTCGGACTTGTTCGGGAAATAGTGGTATAGGTTGCCGCTGGTCACGTTCGCCATCCGGGCGATCTCACGGATCGTCGCCTTTGAATAGCCGACCTCGGCCACACAACGCATTGCCGCGGTGATGATGCGTCGGCGGGTCTGCTCGCCACTCGCGCCGACTGGCCTGCCTAATTGAGACCCCGACTCGGATGACGTGACGGTCATGCCGCGCGGCGCCCGCCGTCGGTCTGTCGGTCACTCACCGCGCACCTCCGCGACGCCGGAACTAATTGATCAGTCGAATATATTCGAGCACGTGACACGGACACAGCTGGGCCGCCCGGTCGGCGCAAGCGGAGACGAAACTCGCCAGCGCATCATCGTCGCAACTATGAGGTGTGTGGCCGAGGTCGGCTATTCAAAGGCGACGATCCGTGAGATCGCCCGGATGGCGAACGTGACCAGCGCCAGTCTGTACAACTACTTTCCCAACAAGTCGCAACTGATCAAGGCGACGATCGCGGCGAGAGCCGAGGCCGCCATGCCACGGCTGCGAAAGGCGGCAGAAGGCACCGGCGACATCATCGACCGAATTGAGGCGGTCCTCGACGAATGCGGGCACTTGATGCGCGAGTACCCGGACTTGGCCGCATTCGAGTGGGCGATCCGAGCGGAACTGGGAGCGGAAAACGCCGTCGCGCCTGACGGGCCGGACGTAGGAGCCGGGTTTGAGACGTTCCGGGAAATCATCGAGGGTGTCGTCGCGGACGCATACCGGCGCGGCGAGCTCGGGGATCACCGACCGCAGGGCGTAGTAGAGGCGATCTATGCGCTCATCTATGGCTTGACCGAGCTGGCGGCCACCTTGCCGCAGGAGGACTATCAAGCCGCGCTGAGCTCGGCCAAGGTCATGGTCAGGGGCACGCTGTTAGCACCATCTGCCTGATACGATCAAGCGATTAATTATAGAGTCGGGCTCACGGAGAGTGGGGTCGAGACCTTGACCGAGACTGTTGGGTGTGCGTTCGACGTCGACGCGCTGCGGCAGAGGTACGCCGAAGAGCGGGCACGGCGATTGCGCTCCGACGGGATCGCGCAGTACGTGGAGATCGCGGGTGAGTTCGCCCGGTTCGCCGAAGACCCCTGGGTGGATGGGAAATTCACGCGCGAGCCCCTCACCGACGAAATCGACGTGGCCATCGTCGGCGCGGGCTTCGGTGGATTGTTGACGGGAGCGCGGCTACGTCAGCTCGGTGTCGAAAGTGTGCGATTGATCGACAGAGCCGCCGACGTGGGCGGCACCTGGTACTGGAATCGGTATCCGGGGATCGCCTGCGACGTCGAGTCCTACGTGTACATCCCGTTGTTGGAGGAGCTCGGGTACACGGGTACATCCCCGCCGAAAAATACGCCAAGGGAGCGGAGATCTTCGCGCACTGCCAGCGCATCGCCGAGCACTACGACCTGTATCGCGATGCGTGCCTGCAGACAGACGTCCATGAGATCCGTTGGGACGCTGCGACTTCCCGCTGGACTATCCGGACCAACCGGGGCGACGAGATGCGGGCCAGGTTCGTCTCCATGGCCAACGGGTATCAAGCGAAACCGAAGCTGCCCGGCATTCCCGGGATCGGCTCGTTTCGCGGGAAGACATTCCATACCAGCCGGTGGGACTATGGTTACACCGGCGAGAAGCTGGAGAACCTGGCCGGTAAGCGCGTCGGCGTCATTGGCACCGGCGCGACCGCGGTGCAGTGTGTACCGCAACTGGGCGCGGCCGCACAACATCTCTACGTGTTCCAGCGCACGCCATCGTCGGTGGACGTGCGGGCCAACCAACCCACAGATCCGCAGTGGACCAACACATTACATCCTGGCTGGCAACGCAAGCGCATACAGAACTTCCAGATCCTCATGGCCGGTGGGCAGGCGGAGGAAGATCTGGTCGCCGATGCGTGGACGAGCATCACCCGCAAGCTCCCGGTCATGCGCCATGACACCGAGGGGTCAGTCAGCCCCGAGCAACGGACCCGCGACATCGAACTCGCGGACTTCGCCAAGATGGAGGAAATACGCGCCCGCGTCGACGAGATCGTGGCCGATCCCGCCACCGCGGAGGCGCTCAAGCCTTGGTACGGCTACTTCTGCAAGCGGCCCTGCTTTCACGACGAATACCTGCAGACGTTCAACCGAGACAACGTCACATTGGTTGATACCCGCGGTCGCGGAGTGGAGCGCATCACCGAGTCCGGCGTCGTCGTCGAGGGAGTGACCTACGAGCTCGACTTCCTCATCTTCGCAACGGGTTTCGAGGTGGGCACCGACTACTGCCGCCGGACCGGATTCCAGCTGACCGGCCGCGACGGCGTGACGCTGACCGAACAATGGCGTGACGGTGTTCGCACGTTCCAGGGCTTGTGCGCCAACGGATTCCCGAATTGCTTCATCGAGAGCATCGCCCAGGCGGGGCTGACGGTGAATTTTCCGTATTTGCTTGACGTGCAGGCAAGCCATGTCGCGTGGATCATCGCTTGGGCTCTCGAACACGGTGCCACCGAAATCGAGGCTTCACGCAGTGCCGAGGCCGCCTGGGTCGACACGGTTGTACAGCGCTCGGCACTAACCGCCGAGCGCGCCAAGACCTGCACTCCCGGCTACTACAACCGGGAGGGTAAGGCGGACGCCAAGACTCGGCAGGGCAGCTTCTTCTTCGGTGCGCCGACCGAATACGCCGACATCTTGGAGACCTGGCGGGCGAAACGGGACATGGAGGGGCTCGAGATTCGTGCAGGCGGGGCCGGTCCATGAGGTACGCCGTCGGCCGGGTACGGGCGGCGATACGGCGTCGACCCTCACCGAAGGTAGCGATCATCGGAGCCGGGTTCGGTGGTCTCGGAACGGCGGTGGCGCTGCGCCGCGCCGGCATCGACGACCTGATGATCATCGAGGCTGACCACGGTGTGGGAGGTACCTGGCGACGCAACACCTACCCCGGCGCCGCCTGCGATATCCAGAGCCACCTGTATTCGTTTTCGTTCGCGCCCAACAAATTCTGGAGCCGCACCTACGCTCGGCAGCCGGAGATTCTGGCCTACCTGGAGTCGGTGGTCGATGACTTCGATCTGCGTCGCCACATCATGTTCGGCACCCGGGTCCACGCAATACGCTGGAACGCCGACACGTGGCAGTGGGACTGCCAGGTCGAGCGCGCCGGGCACACCGTCAACCTGTCTGCCGACGTCGTCGTCTGCGCGGTCGGTTTGTTCGGGTCGCTGAAGCTCCCAGATATCCCCGGCCTGAACGACTTCAGTGGCACCGTCATGCACACCGCGCAGTGGGATCACAGCATCGACTTGGCGGGCAAGAAGGTGGCAGTGGTCGGCACGGGGGCCAGCGGAGTGCAGGTTGTTCCCGAGCTGGCCAAAATCGCGGAACGCGTGACCGTGCTTCAGCGCACACCGCCGTGGATGGTCCCCAAGGACGACCGTCCGTACAGCGCAACCGAATTGGCGCGATTCCGGCGCAACCCGCTGGCCATCCGCCGCACACGCTGGCAGATCTGGAAGTTCCAGCACGACAACACCGCGACTTTCGCCGACGACCCGGTTGTCACCGCCCGCACGCAGATCGCGACCTCTTTCCTGGAGCGAACCGTGGCCGACGAGCGGCTTCGAGGAGCGCTGACACCGGATTATCCGTTCCGGTGTAAGCGCGTGCTGCTGGGCGACGAGTACTACCGGGCCTTGCAGCAAGGCCATGTCGAACTTGTCACCGACCCCATCGACCGAATCACCGAAACATCGGTTCTCATGGCGACCGGTGAGGTCGTCGATGTCGATGCGATTGTGCTGGCCACCGGATTTGAGACGTCGCGCTACCTGTCGAGCGTCGATGTCATCGGAGCCGGGGGACGGCGCCTGCACGAGCGATGGGGACCCGACCCCAGCGCCTACTTGGGCGTCGCCGTCAGTGGATTCCCGAACTTCTTCATGCTCTACGGTCCCAACACCAACCAAGGTGGCAATTCGATCGTCTACATCCTCGAGGCCGGCGCGCGACTAGTGGCCAGCGCGGTGAGCCGGGTAGCGCGTCGGGGCGGGTACCTCGACGTGCGTCCGGAGGCCGAAAAGCGGTACAACGACCAGCTTTCCGCGGACCTCGAGCGGACCATCTGGACCCAATGCGACAGTTATTTTCGTTCATCCACCGGCCGCATCGTCACCCAATGGCCCTACACCGAACTGGAATACGCTCGCCGTACCTGGAGGCTGCGGTCGCGGGATTGGACACACCGTACCGGTGCAACGGTGCTCGAACAACAGACACCAGTCCAGGGACCGGTTCCGAACGAGCAACAGGGTGAGGCGATCGGCTTCACCCCGGACGGGCGAGGTTTCGTAACGACGAGTGAGGGCACGGACCAATACCTACACGAATACAACGCCCCGACCACGTAAACCATTGCTAGCGAGCGGGATCCGCGGCGACCTCGACGTCGCCGGCCGCCGCCGCCGTGCGCAGCTGGTGAAAGTCGTCGAGCGACTTGTCCGCGTATGCATAGCACCACTCGGCGACGGCGCAGTGCACGGTGTCGGCGGTGCCAACGTATCCCCGCAATATCGACGCATTCGCGCTCTGTGAGTGCGCCCGCGCTAACAGCATCGCGCAAGCAGCGACGTACTCGCCGAACGTGGACGCCGACATGCCTTCGGTGTCGATGGTGCCCTTCATGTCGTGGAACTGACGGATGTAGTAGTCGTGGCCGTCCTTGCGAGTCGCTCCGAGGAACACGTCCGACATTGCCTGCAGGATCAGCTGGCCATCGATGACGCGCACGCCCTGACCCTTCGCCGCGACGACCTCGGTCAGGCTGTTGGGTTGGCGCCAACCCCCGTACTCTTCGAGCACTGATCGCGTGGCTTCTTTGATCTGAAGGATCAGCGGTGTGTCGTTGGGGCCGACCAAGATGACTAAGTAGCAGCGGGTGCCGACGCTGCCGACGCCGACTACCCGCAGCGCAACATCGGTGATGCGGAAGTGCGACAGCAGCAGCGCAACGTCTGTCGGGACCGCGGCCAGATACTCCTGCACCGCCTCCACCAGCGGGGCTTCGATCTCCTCGTCGACGTGCTGCAGGACGGGGGGCTGTTCCCGCAGGCGCGGGGTTCCGTCTGCCCCGATCTCCGTGATCTGTTTGAAGACCCGCGCCGAGGTCTGCTTGCGCGCCCGAGATATTGTTCGCTGAACCACTCCATGCAGGCCCTTGGATACCTCTCCCGTGTAGTGCTCCGGCTCCAGCCGCAGGTAATAACGCTCCAAAATGTCCATCTCGAGCGCCGCTTCCAGCCCGGTTTGGTAGGCCACCAACGCCTGTTCGACAAAACGGCGAATGGCCTTGGCGGGATAGCCCGCGTGACGACCTCCGATGATCGCGCTGGTGATCAGGCGTTTGACGTCCCACTCCGCCGGCGCTACAGCGGCCTCGTCAAAGTCGTTCAGGTCGAACACTATTGCGCGGTCCGGGGCGGCGTACATGCCGAAATTCGACACATGAGCGTCACCGCAGCACATGATTTCGATCCCGGTCGACGGGCCTGCGGCGAGGTCGGCGGCCATGACCGCGGCGGAGCCCCGGTAGAACGAGAATGGGTCGGTGAGCATCCGGGCAAAACGCAGCGGTACGAGTTCGCGCAACCGGTCGGCGTTTTGCTCGACGAGGATTTCCGTGGCCGTTCGCGGGGAGGGGATCAGCTGTGCGAGGGCGCGCCGCGGCGCGGTCTTTCGCAGTGCCCGACCGCGCGCCACATCCTCGCTCGGGACTTCCAGATCGATCAGGCGGTCACGCAACACCCGCTGCGGCATCTGGTCAGCATACGGAGAAAGCACTGGTCGCGGCGGGTTTTCAGGAGGCCGACACGGTTAGCCTAGTTAATCTCAGGATGATTCTCACCGCTGTGGCGAAGTAGCGTGATCGTTAACATAGTCAAAAATGTTGGGGGTCAGACGAAATCGTCTGGGCATTTGGCTTGAGAGGATGCGTCGATGGTAGAAGCGCATCCGCCGGCCAGGCGTTCCCGTCCCCGGTTGCGCATTTCGTTGCTCAACGTCGTCGGTGTTGTCGCGATCGTCGTCGCAGCAACTGCGATTGTGGTGAAGAACCTGCCCGACGAGCGGTCCAATCAACTCCTCAACGTCTCCTATGACCCGACGCGTGAGTTGTATGCGGCGCTGGACAAGGCGTTCGTCACGCAATACCGCAGCCAAACCGGCGTCAACCTGGACATCAAACAGTCGCACGGCGGCTCAGGTCGACAGACGAGCAGCGTCGTCGACGGCTCCCAGAAGGCCGACGTGGTTTCGCTGGCGTTGATCAGCGACATCGACACGCTGCGCAAGCGCGGACTCGTCGCCCCCAATTGGCAAACGCGTCTGCCGAACAATTCGGTGCCTTACACGTCGACCATCGTCTTTGTCGTCCGCAAGGGCAATCCCAAAGCCATCCACGACTGGCCCGACCTGATCAACGGTGATGTCGGCGTCGTGACACCCAATCCTCGTAGCTCCGGCAACGGCCAATTGAGCGTTCTCGCCGCGTGGGGTTCGGTCACCACCCGTGGCGGCAGCCAGGACCAAGCCGCTGCCTATGTGAGGGCGCTACTGCAGCACGTGGCGGTGTCCGACGCCGGCGCCCGCGGTGCATCCACCAGTTTCACGGTGCAGAAGATCGGCGACGTGCAGCTGACGTGGGAGAACGAGGCGCAGCGTGAGGTCGCCGCCGGCAAGAACGAGCTCGAGATCGTCTACCCCCCGGTCAGCATCCGTGCGGAGCCTGCGGTGACCTGGGTCGACGCAAACGTCACCGATCAAAAGACGGCGTCCTACGCCAAGGCCTACCTCAACTACCTGTTCACCGACGCCGCACAAGAGCTGATAGCGCAAGACGGTTATCGGCCGATCAAGCCGGCAATTCTGACCAGACACGCCGAGCAGCTGCCCACCCTTGCGCTTTTCCCGGTCACCGCCATTGCCAACGATTGGAGCGACGCGCGGCAGAAGTTCTTCGGCGACAACGGAATCCTCGACACACTATCGGCGCCTCCGCGCGCCGCCGTGTCGGCGACATAGCGGAAAGACTGGACACAGCGTGGGCTCGGATCGGCGACGTCTGAACTACGACGGGGCGAAAGGGCGGGCTGATGTCATCGCCGGCCTCACCGTCGCCGCCGTCTCGTTCCCCCAGGCGATGGCGTATGCGCTGATCGCCGGGGTGGATCCCAAGTTCGGTGTCTACTCGGCGATCGTGGTGACGGCGGTTGCGTCGATCTTCGGATCGTCCTCGCACTTGATCAACGGCCCGACGAGTGCCATTTCGCTGCTGGTCTTCACCAGCCTGGCGTTCATCGATTCGGAAAACACCACCGAGCTCTTCCAGGCGTTGTTCCTGCTGGGTGCGCTGATCGGCGGCATTCAGATCCTGATCGGCCTGTTCAAGCTGGGCAACCTGACCCGCTACATTTCCGAAGCGGTCATCATCGGCTTCATGGCGGCCGCGGCCTTTTTGCTTGCCGCGGGGCAGCTGGGCAAGGCGCTGGGCGTCCGCGACAAGGGCGATGGACACATGCAGGTGCTGCACCGGGTATGGCTCACCTTGTTCCACGGCGATGCGATCAACTACCGCGCGGTGATCCTCAGTGTCGCGCCGGTGCTGCTGGCCATCGTGCTGCGCAAGCTCGTGCAGCGCTTCCGATGGCCGCAGGTCGACATGCTGGCGGTGTTGGTCATCACGACGTTGATCGCATATGTTGCGGGCTGGTCGATTCCGGGCCCGGGCGGCCGCACTGCGGTGTCGGTGGCCGGCAACGTTCCCCGGAGCCTGCCCGGTCCGCAGATCCCCGAGGTGCAGGCCGACTGGTTGCCGCACCTGTCGACGGGTGCGCTGGCAATCGCCTTCGTCGGCATTATCGAGGCCCTGTCGATCGCCAAAGCCATCGCGCACGAGACCCGACAAAAGATCGACTACAACCGGCAGATCGTCGCCGAAGGCCTGGCCAACCTCGCCGGCGGATTCTTCCAGAGCCTGCCGGGCTCAGGCTCGCTGTCGCGCTCGGCGATCAATTACCAGTCCGGTGCGGCGACAAGGTTTTCCGGGATCGTCTCGGCCGCCACGGTCGCCGTGGCGCTGCTGCTGTTCGCGCCGTTGCTGCGATACGTGCCGCAGCCGGCACTTGCCGGGCTGCTGCTCGTCACCGCGGCGCGGCTCGTCGATTTCAAACGCCTGTTCTATACGCTCAAAGCGTCGCGCTATGACGCGGGTTTGGTGATTATCACGGCGTTTACCGGGGTGGCGATCGATCTGGACAAATCGGTCCTGCTCGGCGTAATCCTGTCGATTCTGCTGTTCGTGCCGCGCGCGGCGAAGCTGAAAGCCAAAGAACTCATCGTCACTCCCGAGCGGGTGGTCCGGGAGCGTGTTCCGGGCGATGTCGCGGATCCCTCGATCATCATTTACGACCTGGAAGGCGAGCTGTTCTTCGGGGCCGCACCGGAATTGGACCGCGACCTGGTGGCGCTCAGCGGCCGGATCGAGGCCGAAGACGTCAAATTCGTGATCCTGCGGCTCAAACGCGTGCGCCACCCCGACGTCGTCTGCATCGAGCGTCTCGAGCACTTCCTTCGTGAAGAGACCGCGCACGGCGTGACCGTCTTGTTGGCCGGGGTGCGCCCCGACACGCTTGCGGTCCTGAAAAACGTTGGGCTGCAGAGCTGGTTCACCGCCGAGCACATCTTCCCCGAAGAGGATGAGGAATACTCGGCGACGCTCAAGGCCGTGCGCTATGCGCATACCAAGCTGGCCGCACTTGAATCCAGCGCCCAGCTCACGCCCGAACAGGCAGGCGATCCCGGGCTCTACTACCTCGTCTGAGGCCTAGCTCGTCGGACTGGTGGGGCTTCCTGCCTTCGCGGCCGCGACGACGCCTCCGTCGACAAGCAGGTCAGTACCGGTGATGAACGTGGCGTCGGGGCCCAGCAGGAATGCGGTGGCCGAGGCGATGTCTTCGGGCGTTCCGATGCGACCGGTCCCGGACATGGCGATCATCGCTCGCATGCCGTCACCGACCGGGGAGGCAAGTTCCTGTTGGCTCATCGGCGTGGAGATGATGCCCGGACTGATCGAGTTGATGCGTGCGCCACGCCGGCCCCACTGCACGCTGGCAGCGCGGACTCGAATATGGTTGGCCTGCTTGGCGATTGCGTATGCAAAACCCGGATGGCTCAGTTTTTTGACGAAATCGAGCTCTAGTAATTCGCGCGTCGGGGTGTGCGTCAATGCTTGTTCTTGCTCGGCGGGCAGTGCAGGAATCAGGTGCCCGGACATACTGGCGATCACGACGCCAGCGCCGCCCGGTGCGATGACTTCGCCGAATTCGTCCAGCACCAGCGCGACGCCGAGCAGATCCACGGCCAGGATTGCCTCGGCCGAGGCCTGGGACGGGGAAAGGCCGGCGGTGTGTGCCAGCTGCGTGACGCTGCCGAGTGAGGCCGCGTGCTCGGCGAGCGCTCGAACCGATTCCGGTGACGAGACATCGACGCTGCGGCTTTCGACGTGATGGCCATCCGCGGACAGCGATCCGGTCGCCGATGCCAGCGTCTCCTCGTTGTAGTCAGCCAGCAGCACCGTCTTGCCGGAACCCAGCCGCCGGGCAATCGCCTGCCCCATGCCGCCCACGCCGATGACCGTCAGCACTTCTGTCAATCCATTGCCGCCATTTCCGACCCCATTTGATATGCCCTTCGAAACCAAGCGAATTCGCCATCGCGCGATAGCGGTCGCGGTAGTCGCGATAAGCCAGTTCGTCACCACGCGCCCGTGCCTCCAGCGCCCGCATGCGCAGCAGCCATATCTCATTCACGACGAATCCGGGTTCGGTTGGCACCGCCGCGAGTCGATCGATTGCCGCTTGGGCTTCCTGAAGGTCGGTGTGGTCGCCTCTCCGCAGCAGGGCTTCGACCAGAGCAGCGACGGCCGCCGCGCGAACAACCATCTCGCCGGAGGTGTATGCCGCTTCGATGGCAGCTCGAGAGAGTTCGATTGCGCCGTCGAGATCGCCGACGCGGATCTTCTCGTTGGCGAGACAGGTGTCCATGAACGCGAAGACCCCCATCGTGAAGCGCTCCTGCAGAGCTGCTTCCCGAGCCGTCGCAAGCAAGGCGATGCCATCGTCGCGTTGGGGACCGCCGTGCATCAGGAGCGTCAAGCCGCGCACGTATCGTGCACAACTAACCGTGAAATCGTGGCCGGATCGTTCTGCGATCTCAAGCACTTCAGCTGTCTCGTCCGAGTCCGCGGCGCCGGGAAGCCACGCTCCATTAGCCGCGATGGAGTACTTGAAGACCAGCAGCACCGCACGCAACGTCACGTCGATCGCCCGCGCCATCGTCGCGGACTGCTCCACGTCGTCTCGCCATCTTGGGTCGCCCAGGCAGCATCGAGCGCAGCCGCGCAACATGATCGCGCCAACGAGCGGGGAGCCGAGTATCAGATTGCCCATGGTGGCGTCGCCATCGGCCAAGTCGATCGCCCGTTGCGACAAGCGGATGGACTCGACCGTTTCGGCGCACTGGAGTTTGGCGGTGGATGCAGCGTAAAGCAGCCCAACCGTTAATTGTGGGTCTCCGATTGACTCGAGCAGGTCGACGAGTTCGGACGCCCAGCGCGACGCTTCCTGGAATTGGGCGTGAACGGTCAGTGTCGATACCCACCCAGTCATCCCCATGGCCAGCGACACCTTGTCGCCGGCGACGCTCGCGAGATCACGTAGCTCGTCGAAGCCGGTGTCGGCGAGGCTGCCGCCAGCCAGCCAGGCGGTGCCACACAGCAATGTTCGCGGGGCGATGCGCATCGCGGCGCGTTGCGGATCCGCGCCAGGCAATCGGTCGGCGACGTCTCGCGCGTGCTGCCAACTGGCACGCGCCGCGGCGAGATCGCGATGGGTCAGCCAGGTACCCGCGCGCATGTGCCAGGCAAACGCAGCGTGCAGATCACCGGCCGCTTCGAGGTGTTCGGCTATCAGCGCGGCGTTTTCATCGGCCGATTCGCGTTGCTCAATCGCGACCGCCAGCCGCCGGTGCAGCTCGGCACGGTCGGACTTCAGCTGTGATTCGTAGGCCACCGTGCGAATCAGCGGATGCCGAAACGCATATTCGACCCGCGGGGTGAACCCGACCTGATCAATCAGCTCACCCTTGACCAGTTCGTCAACGACCGGGTCGATCCCCAGTGCGGTGACCAAGTCGGGGCCGAACCGCGACCCAATCACCGCCGCGGCACTCAGCGTGCGCTTGGCCGCCACGCTCAGCCGATCCACACGCGCCGCGATCGCCGCCTGCAAGGTGGCCGGCACACTAACGTCCGCGACCTCACCGTCGAGCAGATACGAGCCCTGCGTGCCGCGGATCGCCCCGCGTTCGGACAGGTCGCGCACGATCTCCTCAGCGAAAAACGGGTTCCCGGCCGCGCGTTCGGCGATGACGTCGGTCAGCCCCTGCACCGAGGCGTCCGTGCCGAGTAGCTCTCCGATCAGTACCGCGGATTGCGCGGCGTTGAGCGGCCGCAACGCGATCGTCTGCGCACCGGGGATCATGGCCAGCGCGCCATGGTATTCGGGCCGGTAGGTGATCAACACCATCGAGGGAGTTTGCGGGACCACCGCCAGGAAATCAGCCAGTAGCGACTCGCTGACCTCGTCGATCCAATGCGCATCCTCGATCACAAACACTGCCGGCTCACTACGCGCCAACGAGTCGGCATTGACCAACGCCGTCAGTCGCCGCCGCCGGGCATCAGCCTCGATATTGGGCAGTTCGACGCCCGGATCGCCGATACCGAGCAGGTCATCCAGTAGCAGCAGATCTTCCGGGTCGGCACCATCGAGGCGGCCGTGAATCTGGGCCCGAGCCGCCTCGGCGTCGAGGCAGTCCGCTCCCAGACCGGCACGCAACAGTCCCGTCACCGCGTGGAACGGGATATCGCTGGTGTGGGATTCGCAGTAGGTGGTGAACACCTTTACGCCACGACTTGCGGCCAGAGCGGCGGCTTCGCGGACGATGCGGCTCTTACCGATACCCGGTGGCCCCAAGACACCGATCACATACCCAGCCCCACCTATGGCCTCGTCGAGGATTCCGGTGATGGTGCTCAGTTCCCAGGTGCGGCCGACCAGCTGCGGGTCGCTGCGCCGGCGATGATCACTGGTCGTCGCGATCAAGCGGCGGGCGGGTACCGGGTCGGTTGCGCCTTTGATGTGCACCATTTCCGGTTCGGCCAGCACGACGGCACCCTCGACCAGGCGCGCGGTGGACTCGCTGAGCATCACCCCGTCCGGCGGCGCCACCGACTCCATCCGCTGGGCCATCCCCACCTGTTCCCCGATCGCGGTGTAACCCAAAGCGCCAGAGCCGATTTCGCCGGCGATCACTTGACCCGAATTCAGGCCCACCCGCAGCCGCAGGTCAACCCCGTCGCGTTCCGCGACGCCACCCGCCATGCGTTGCGCCTCGTCCTGGATCCCCAGCGCCGCCAGGCACGCACGAAAAGCGTGATCCTCCAACGCAACCGGTGCGCCGAAGACCGCCATGATCCCGTCGCCGGTGAACTTGTCCACCGTGCCGCCGAAGCGCTGCACCACCGCCACCGCGCGCTCGACGAACTCGCCCATGATCTCGCGCAGTCGCTCAGGACCGACCGCAGCGGCGATGTCCATCGAATGCACCGCATCGGCAAACAGCACCGTTACTTGCTTGTACTCGGCTGACGCTGGAGAAGCCGTAGTTGGCGACCCGCACTCGTCGCAGAACTTCGCGGCGGGGCGCAATTCCGTGCCGCACGTCGCGCAGGCCAACCCCGCCGTCGTCACGCCAGCACCACCGATCCGGGGTCGCACAACCCCAGTCGCTAAGAATAGGGGGCTTGCGTGTTAGCTACGCGGCGTATCCAGCAGTCTCTAACGGCTGGTGGGGGTGACCGCCATGACGAACGGCGGTCCCGACGAACGGCGCCCGCATGGTGGCAGCCAGGTGCCGGCGGTTGATGATCACGGCGGCGATGGCCAGTGCGGTGTAGATGCCGCAGAGCAGCAACCGCCCGTGGGTCGAGTCGATCGGGAACTGGACGAGGAACAATCCCAGCAGCGCCCAGGCCGCGGCTCGGCGGAAGCGCAGCGCCAGGATCAGCGCGACACCCATCAGTGTCTGGGTGGCCGTGAGCAGTACTTCCTCCACCTGACGCGAGTCGAGCACCAGGGAGAAGCCGCCACCGCCGAGCAGGTGAGCCACCGGCAAGGATCCGATCAGCAGCGTCCACTGGTTGACCTTGGACGAGATCAGCGTGGCGATGGCCGCCGTGCCTTTGCCGCGGGTGGCGAAGATGGTCGCGATGATGAACTCGGGGGCTTCCGAGGCCAGCGGGGCGAGCCACTGGACCAGCAGGAACCGGTCGATGCCCAACTCGGTGCCGGCGGCAACCAGATTGTTGGCGAACGGCTCGGCGCAGAGCAGGATCACCACGCAAGACGTCGCGAACAGGCCGATGACGGCGATGCGCCGGACGCGGTCGGGTAGTTCCCCGAGGGCGGCGGCGGTGCCGACCAGGTCGGGTTCCTCCACGTCGCCGCGGCTGAGTTTGTACAGGTAGAAGCCGAACCAGGCCAGTAGCGCCAACCCCAGCACCAGGTGGATGTGGCCAGTCGCGGGTATGAGGAAAGCGACCACACCGGCGATCAGCAAGAAACCGAGTTCCACCCGGTTGGCCGGTTCCAGCGCCAATCCGGTGGCCTTACCCCCACCCACCTTGCGCGCCACGACAATGCTGACCAGCACCACGACCGGCCAGCCCAGCCCCATCAAGAGCCGGTTGGATCCGGTCATGTTGGCCGCCGCGTATTGCGTGTACTCCGGTGCGTGGCCAGATACATACGCGTAGTAGAGGTCGACGGCGTATTCGGGTAGGACCGCGACCACCGTGAGTATCGCGATCGCGAGGCCTCCGGAAACGTCGATCTGCGCGGCCTCGGCGGCCCACGCCAGCAGGAAGCTGGCAGCCACTACCGCGGCCCCGTAGATCAGCAGGGCGGCAATCGCGTCTGGATGCAGGCCGGCAACCCGGACCACCAGCGCCGGGAGGATGAATGCGCCGGTGATCAGCGCCGAGCGCGTCAGCCTGCGCCACGGCGCACGAGTCGCCGTCGGGACCGGGATAACGGGGCTGTCTATGGCAAGCATCATCATTTCGTCTAAAAGGTACCTGCTCAATCCGCATCCAGCAACGTTGGGGGCCGACAAAGTGGCGGGATCCGCCGCCCCGTCTTTGCTGGTCAGCCCACGCAATTCTGAAAGTTAGGGATGACTAACTTCAAACTTTGGCAAACCTTCTGCGGTTAGCCAACCAGATCAGTCGGGCGCCTTCATCGCCGCGGCGGCGGCTTGTGCGAAGAGTTCGACGGTCTGCTTGCGGGTCAGTGAACCTGTCAGTTGCTCGGCGGCGCGCATGACGTCGCCCACGAACCAGGTCGGGCCATTGGTCAGGTTCTCGAAAGCCTCGGCGATCACGTCGTCCACGGCGCCGGCGCCCTCCGGCACCTCGTCGGGTGAGCTGATCTGGCCACGGCTGTGTTCGAGCTCCCGCAGAGCTCGCGTGTTGGTCTTGCCCAGGATGAGGCCCAGCACGTCGATGCCCTTGTCGTGCAGCTCGGACCAGAGCGCTTCGGCGAAGACCATGTCGAACGCCTTGGAAGCGCCGTAGGCGACCATGTTGGGTCCGCCGGCCAGCCCGGCGCCGGAGGAGAAGATGACGATTCCACCGCTGCCGCGGCCCACCATGGCCGTCGCGAAGTGGTG
>Ga0209040_10000203_pt1 | contig 42367 bp, 37 predicted proteins | sample BogFormECP12_OM3_FD_188240 | JGI IMG/M metagenome (GOLD analysis project Ga0209040, IMG submission 188240) | Bog forest soil microbial communities from Calvert Island, British Columbia, Canada - ECP12_OM3 (SPAdes) (version 2) | ecosystem: Environmental > Aquatic > Freshwater > Wetlands > Bog ... | reverse complement strand
AAGGTGACGGTGAAGGCGAAGTGAATGCGATGAACGAGGAGGGCACTGTCCATAGGAAATCCTGAAGAACCAAACAGCCTATTCAGTCCGTTCAAAGTCTGATGTGACGGCGGTCACATCGAGCTGTGGATTATCGCTTGGCCTTGCGCCGCCGTTCCATCTCGGCGCGGCGATTCTCGCGGCGGCGTCCGGCATCGTCATAGCGGCGCCGTTGCTCATCTGTCTCGGGGATGACGGGCGCGACCTTCAGCCGATTTCCTTTGGCGTCTACAGCCACGAACGTCAAGTGAGCCGAGGCCACGTGTTGCGCGGTGTCGGCAAGATAATTCTCAACGAAGACCTTCACTCCGACTTCCATCGAGGTCTGAAAAACCCGGTTTACGGACGATTTGAGAATGACCAGATCGCCCACTCGCACCGGCACCAGAAAGTCGATGTGATCGACCGACGCGGTGACGGCGTAGCTGCGTGAATGACGATGCACGGCCATCGCGCCCGCCAGATCAATCCAGTGCATCAAGCGGCCACCGAGCAGTGCGCCTAGCGGGTTGGCGTCATTAGGCAGAACAATCTCTGCCATTTCGGATTGCGAATCCCGCACTGGGCGGGGCGTTAGGGTTGGCGTCTCTTCGCTCATAGGTTTTGCATCCTCAACTTGCGACGGCGGTAGTCGTTGTTTGCCGCCTCCGTTTTTCGACGTAGGACTCTACGAAGCACTCCGCCATTCTCTGTAAGCGGGGGTCGTGATGCCGCGGTTCCTGCCGATTCCCCGCCGCATCAAATTCGATGATCCCATGTTCGGCCGGACGATGATCACGCTCGCACACGTAGCGAACTTGAATGCGGCTGGCGGTACCGTTCTGCTTGTCGCCGCCCAAGGTTCTTGCTCCAAAGCGGATCGAATCCCACTCGCGATCCCTGGGCAAACGACCGCAGCCTTCGGCGTAACCGAGATTGCAGAACTGCTGTAGATCGTCGACGGATGGCGTCTCATCCTCGTGTCCGGGCGCGGTGCAGAGACCGCTCCAACCGCAACCCAGTGGAAGGCGAGTGGCATGCAGCCAGGTTCCATTCGCCAACTTCTCCAGCGGCATAAAAAACGGACACGCCAACTCGAGCCTCCCTTAACACCAAGAATTTCCAAGAGCGTCCATTCTACTCATGGCACTGAACGCAAGCCACTGTCCGGGCAACCATACACGAGGATGGCGTTTATACTAACCTCGTCACAAACAAGATCTGCCTATGGACCGCATTGCCGCGCTCAACGAAATTCTTACGCAGGATCCGAACGACACGTTTGCCCGCTACGGGTTGGCGATGGAATATTCGAAGCAGGGCGACCTGGATCGCGCACTGGCAGAGTTCTCCATCCTGCTGAAAGCCAATCCGGATTACACGCCGGGATATTTCATGGCGGCGCAAACGCTGGTTCGCGCCGACCGGGCCAGTGAAGCGAAGACGATGCTCGGCGAAGGAATTGCCTCAGCGCGGCGGAGCGGCAACTTGCATGCGCAGTCGGAGATGGAAGCCATGCTAGCTGAGTTGGGATAATTCTTCCGTTCAACCTTGCCGGAAAATCGGGCATTACTTCGCCATCCTCTGCATCATCCACTCCACCACTGCGGGAAATAGCTGATAGATCTTCTGCGGCGCATACATCGTCCAGGGCACGATGACTTCCCTCTTCTGTTTCTGATACCCCCGCAGCGTTGCCCGAGCTACACGCTCGGCGGAAATGCCGCGCACGGAATTGGGCCGTACCTTTTTTCGCTCATTGCCAAGCACTACGTTCTCGCCGAAGGCCGTCCGCACGTAGCCGGGACAGACGGTCAGCACGTGAATCCCATCTTTTTTCAATTCGACGCCCGCCGCCTTGCCGATGGCATTCATGGCAAATTTGGTCGCGCTGTAGGCGGCATGAAAAGGCAGCGGAATATGGCCGGCCACGCTGGAAATGTTGATGATGGTTCCGCCGCCCTGCTGGCGCATGATGGGAATGACAGCCTGCATGCCCATCACCGCGCCAAAGAAATTCGTGTCGAACGTCTCGCGGCACGCCGCCATCTCCATTTGGGCAACAGAGTCCAGCAGCCCATGCCCGGCGTTGTTGACCCAGACATCGATTCGCTGGTAGTGATGCAGCGTCAGGCCGACCGCGCGGTCGATTTCTTCGCGATGGCGCACATCACAGGCCATCGCGAGCGTTCGCTCGCTGTGTCCCACGCGGGCGCGAGCAGCTTCCACCCGGCCGGCATCGCGCGACAGCATCACTAACGTCGCTCCCCGGTCGGCGAACAGTTTGGCAATCGCTTCCCCGATGCCCATGGAAGCGCCCGTGACCACCACAATTTTTCCTGCAAGTTCCATAGCGCGCTTTTATTCCTCCGCAACTGGCGAAGTCAAGCGCTGCGGTACAATCAGGGTTAGTCTGCTCATTCTGGCGCGGATCCCCTCGCTCACGGAGACTCCTTGGCCGCTCTCATTCCCTTGTTCCCGCTGGATGTCGTACTGCTCCCCGGCACGCCCTTGCCGCTGCATATCTTCGAACCGCGCTACAAAGAGATGATTGGCGAGTGCCTGGCGCAGAATCGCCTGTTCGGCGTGATCCGCGCGGTGGAGCAGAGTCTGGCTGAAGTGGGATGCACCGCCGAAATAGTAACGGTCGTCAAAGAATATTCCGATGGGCGCCTCGACCTCGTTACCGAAGGGCGCAGGCGTTTCGAGCTTCTGGGAGTGAATCAGGAGCGCTCCTTCCTGCAAGCGGAAGTTGTGATGATCGACGATGAACCCGGCGCGCCGCCGAAGGAAGACACGGATCGTGCGGTTCAGTTGCACGCAGAACTGCTGGCGATCGCGGGAGCACAGCAGGATATCTCCGGCGCTGACCCGTCGTCGTTATCCTTTTATCTTGCCGGATCCCTGCCCCTGGATCTGGATTTCAAGCAGAAGTTGCTCTCTCTGCGCTCGGAAGCGGAACGCCTTTCTCTGCTTATCACTTATCTGGAAAAACTGATTCCGAACCTGCATCGCGCCGCCCGCGCCCGGGAAAAGGCTGGCGGCAATGGACACGTGCACTGAGCCCGAAATCGGACCGTCGCAAACCCGCGTATAATCCAACTAAAGTATTCGTTCTGGGGGTTCCATGAATCTTCCTCGCACGCTCGGCGAACTGCGCCACAGTCCCTTTTCCGAAGAACGTTTGCGCAGCCGTCGGGTGAAAGATGAACTCCGGGAGAATCTCATCGCCCGCTTGCAGCAGAGCGATGACGCCAGCATTTTTCCGGGCATCGTCGGCTACGACGACACCGTAGTGCCGCAGATCGTAAACGCTGTTCTCTCGCGGCACAACTTCATTCTGCTCGGCTTGCGCGGCCAGGCCAAAAGCCGCATCCTGCGGGCGTTGACGACGCTGCTGGATCCGCAAATGCCTTACCTTCTCGGCTGCGAGATCCGCGATAATCCTTATTCGCCGATCTGCCGCCGCTGCCGTGAAGAAGTGGCGCGGCTGGGCGACGCGATTCCCATCGCTTATCTCACTCCCGACGATCGCTACGTGGAAAAGCTGGCCACGCCCGACGTCACTATCGCCGACCTTATTGGTGATATCGATCCCATTAAAGCCGCGCGCGGCGGCCACGAACTCTCGAGCGAATTCACGGTGCACTACGGCCTGCTGCCTCGTGCCAATCGAGGAATCTTCGCGGTCAACGAGCTTCCTGACCTTGCCGGAAAAATTCAGGTTGGCCTGTTCAACATCATGCAGGAAGGCGACGTGCAGATAAAGGGATATCCGATCCGTCTGCCGCTCGATCTGGCGATTGTGTTCAGCGCGAATCCGGAGGACTATACGGCTCGCGGAAAGATCATCACGCCGCTCAAAGACCGCATCGGGTCGGAGATTCGCACGCACTATCCGGCAACCGTGGATGAAGGCATCGCGATTACCGCGCAGGAGGCCTGGACGAATCGCAATGGGCACGCCATGCACCTGCCTACCTATATTCAGGAAGTGATCGAGCGCATCGCGTTCGCTGCTCGCGAAGACAAGAAAATCGACAAGCGTAGCGGTGTCAGCCAGCGGCTGCCTATCTCGGCCATGGAAAATGTGATTTCGAACGCGGAGCGACGCGCTTTGCGCAATGACGAAAAACTGGTGGTGCCGCGTATCAGCGACGTCTATGCAGCGCTGCCTGCCATCACCGGAAAACTTGAACTCGAATATGAAGGCGAAATGAAAGGCGCGGACTTTGTTGGACGGGAGCTGATCCGCGCAGCCATCGCCAAGACTTACGACGAATACTTTACCGGCGCGAATGTGCAGCAGATCGTGCAGTGGTTCGACCTGGGTGGCGAGATTCAGCTTTCGGATTCTGTCCCCGCCCTCGAAGCGCTGGAAAATCTTAAGGAAATTCAGGGGCTGATCGACAAACTCGGGCCGCTCGGGGTTTCGCAAAAGGAAAGTCCGGAGCAGCAAGTGTCGGCGGCAGAGTTCATCCTTGAAGGCCTGCACGCCCACAAACGCATCGGGCGCAATGAAGAGCGAGTCTTCAAAGCCGGAGAGAAAAAACCGGAGCCGGTGCGCGAGAAAGGTTTCGACAAGGAAGAACCACCGTATCGACAGAGAAGGCAGTTCAATTAGGAAGCTTCTGGCTGCTAGCCGCTAGCTTCTAGCTGAACCAGAAGCTGTTGTGGCTCGTAGCTATAAGCCAGTAGCTATCATGAAACGCATTCGCTACACCAAATACGTGCCCGATCCGGCGGGCGAGATGAGCATGGAAGACTTGCTCGGCGCGCTCTCTGATTACCTGCTGCAGAGCGGCTTCCAGAGCGACATGTGGTACGAGATGCCGGAGGGCGAGCAGACGCTCGATGATCTTCGGCGCGCGATCGAGCAGGCTCTGATGGATGGAGACGCGTTCGACGACGAGATGCGCGAACGCCTCGAGCAAATGGCGGCGGACGGGGAACTCGATGAACTCATCGAAAAACTGATCGAGCGCATGCAGCAGGAGGATTACATTTCCGTCGATCAGCCACCGGACCCTTCGCGCCCCTCTGGCGTTGGCGGGCAGGTTGGTGAAAACCAGCAGCAGGCCAAATTCGAAATCACCGATAAGAGCCTAGACTTTCTTGGCTTCAAGTCGCTGCGTAATTTGCTCGGCTCGCTCGGCAAATCCAGCTTTGGACGCCACGACACGCGCGATCTGGCCACTGGAATTGAAGCCAGCGGGGCTTCCAAGAGATACGAATTCGGCGACACGCTCAACCTCGATATCACGGCCACGCTTTCCAGCGCCATTCAGCGCGAAGGGCTTTCCCTGCCGCTCAACATCGAGTACTCCGACCTGCAGGTTCATCAATGCGAGTATCAATCTTCGTGCGCGACGGTGCTTATGCTCGACTGCTCGCACTCGATGATTCTTTATGGCGAAGACCGCTTCACGCCGGCGAAAAAAGTAGCGATGGCGCTGTCGCACTTGATCCGCACGCAGTATCCCGGCGACTCGCTGTCGCTGGTGCTCTTCCACGATTCCGCTGAAGAAGTGCCGCTATCGCAACTCGCACGCGTGAAGGTTGGGCCGTACTACACGAATACGCGTGAGGGCTTGCGGTTGGCGCAGCGGATTTTGCAGCGGCAAAGAAAAGACATGAAGCAGATCGTGATGATCACAGACGGCAAACCCTCTGCGCTCACCCTGGAAGACGGACGCATTTATAAGAACGCCTTTGGGCTCGATCCGCTGGTGGTCAGCCAGACGCTCGAGGAAGTCTCGAAGTGCAAGCGCGCGGGCGTGCTGATCAATACGTTCATGCTCGCGTCCGATTATGGCTTGGTGCAGTTCGTACAGAAAGTCACGGAGATGTGCCGTGGTAAAGCCTACTTCACAACACCGTACACCCTCGGACAATATCTGTTGATGGATTACATGTCACGGAAGACGAAGACGATCCATTAATTCGGACGGAGGCACGTCAGGGGCTAAACCCTGAATTCTTCGCCGGCTTGACCGGCACGGCTAAAAGCCGTGCCCTTCCCGAACCTGCCAATCTGACCTGGCCAACTCTTACCAAGACCGGGTCAACTTCCCAAAATTCTGACAAGTGCTGATACTCTTTAATATTCATGGCAAACTGCAATCGATGTGGACGACAGCTACCGGGCTTTTCCTTTGGCAAGAAGATTTGCCAGTGGTGCGTGCAGCACGAAGCTGCGCAGCGCGGAGAAATCGTCGGCGACGCGCCGCAACCTGTGATGCGAACGCCTTGGGTGCGGCGTGGCGAGCCCACGATCGGCGTCACGCAGATCATCTTCGGTATTTGCGTTGCGGTGTTTCTGGGCATGGCCCTCGCCGGTTCCACCATCATGGATTTCTCGCCTCAGGAGACCATTCTCTGGGGCGCCAACTGGGGACCGCTCACGCTCTCGGGCGAATGGTGGAGGCTGCTCACCTGCGTGTTCGTTCATGGCGGGATCATTCACATCGCATTCAACATGTGGTGCCTGTGGAATCTAGGCGCGCTAGCCGAATCGCTCTACGGACGCTGGACCTACGCGGCGATCTATCTCATCTGTGGCGTGGGATCCAGTTTAACCAGCGTTGCGTGGCATCCCTACGGCCCGAGCGTGGGTGCTTCGGGAGCCATCTTCGGACTCGCGGGCGCTCTACTTGCCGCCTTTAAGTTGGGAGAATTTTCCGTACCGCGTGCCGCACTCTCCGGGACGCTGCGCAGCCTGGGGGCTTTTGTTTTTTACAATCTTGTCTTCGGAGCGGCAATGCCCGGCATCGACAACGCCGCGCACATCGGCGGCCTGATCACGGGATTGATCGTGGGCGCAATCATTGCCCTCATCGCCCCGTTCCGGGAGCAGGCTCCGCGGCGGGTTGCGATCTTACTTGTTGTAGCAGTTGCTCTAGCCGGTGGCGCAGCTGAACTTGCGCACCACTACGGCGTTCCTTTGCGCCTGGGAAGAGCTCATTCTCAAGTCACGGGCAATGTCGCGCAGCCTCGGCGCACGCCAAACGCTACTCGTAGCTAGGTCTTCAACTCACCCACCGCGCGCCATGCCTGGTTGATGGCTTCATCTGTGTAGGCGTAGGCGCCGGCATCGGAGTTGGCGATGGCGATGCGGCCAAAGGGCTTCCTCGCCACTTCGCAGGGGGTCTCGCCACCTTCCAGCCAGAAAGAATCGAACAGCGAGTTGTATTCGTAGGCGTAACCGTGGGGCCAGCGGTTGACCGTGATCGCGACGATGTCGCGCGCCGGATCCAAGCCTCCTGCACCGAGCGTGCGAACCAGTTGGGAGCGAATCTCGCGCTCCATGGTTTCAAAGGACGTTTGGAACAATTCAATCCGGCCAAGCATGTGCTGCTCGCGCGCCGGCCGGCCGGGCTGACAAGCCGCCTTCATCATGTGAACCACGATCGGCTCTTCGGGCTTGCGGGCGCATTCATAGCCCCCGATGCTGACCGCCAGATCGAGACCGACGCGTGTGTGATAGCAGCCGGGGGCGTAGACCGCATTCGTATTCAGCTTCTGAAATGACGTCCAGTCGCGCAGGGCAACGTTGGTATAGAGCAACGGAACTTTTTGCGCCGAGGCCAGCGCGTCCCGCTGCTTTTGCGGCAGCTCTGCGCAGATATACGGGATGACAACATGCCAGCAGGCCAGAATGCAGTTCTTCCCTTTGACGGTGTACACCTTTCCGCCGCGCGCGTAGGCCACTTCGACTTCCTTCGCGGCAGCCGCATCGCCAACGTGTTTCAGCCGAACCGCGGTACTGTTGAGGCGAATCCTCACGAGTGATGCGGACGAGTCCAGCTTGGAGTAATTTGCTTTTGCGAGCACCATGTCGGCGGCCGAGCTTCCGGCAATCGCATCTGGAATCAGCTTGCGCACCAGGAGGCGCGCGATGGTCGCATTGCCATCGGGGAAGTGGAAGAAATATTTCTCCGCTTCTTCATTGGGAATCGCGTCGCGATTCATGCCCTTGCCGGGCGCGGGATCCAGTTTCATTCCTTCGAAGCCGGGCAGATCGAATCCCCAGGCATCCTGCGCCGAAACCGCGTCGATTCCCACGCCAAACAAGGGATGCGGTACAGCCTGGAAAACCTTTACGACATCGGCATGAACTTTTACGACGTCGGTGAGGAAGCTGGCATAACTGATGCGCGCGAGCTTGGCCTTTTTCTCGGTGGAGGTGAGGCCGGGAAAATAATCCTGCTCATCGCGAAGCAGGCGATCGAAATCGATCTTGGCTTGCGGGGCGATGGGCGCTTGCGCGAGCATTTGCTTCCACGCTTCGATCTCACCGGCATTGGCGTAATCCTTTTCACCGCCGCCGAACGAGGCGGGACTGGTGACCAGACGATCTTCGCCGAAGGTTTCCTTGTCGAAAAAAATCTTCGGACGCAAGCCGAGAGAGCGGTACAGCTTGGCATCGTGATACTTGGGGTACGATGCCACGTCGATGCCCAATTCTTCGATCAGGCCGCGAGCTTCCGTGCTGTAGGGCGCGGGGCTTTCGATGGAATACGTTCCACCAAAACCGAGGCGGAATGCGTTACCGACGCGGAATTCGTTGCGCTTGGCGTGCCCGCCAAAATCGTCGTGATTGTCGAGAATGAGGATGCGCGCGTTCGCGCTCGCGGCTTTGCGATAAAAATGCGCGGCGGAGAGACCGCTAATGCCGCCGCCTACGATGACGAGGTCGTAGGTTTCGCCGGTGTCCTGCTGCGTGCCGGCCGTATCCCAGAAAGTTCCGTCGCGCAAGGAATGTGCGGCGTCAAACGAGCCGGGATGACTGCCGCGCATTCCCGTGAGCGCCGGCGGGTAGTAGGCGGACGATTTCTCCGGATCGCCATCGGCGAAAAGATGCCACGGCATCAGGGCCGCACCCGCGGTGACGGCCACTCCGTTGAGGAAGTCACGGCGCGTGATGCTGCGATTCATTCCTAGTTCGCGGTCGCCCAGTTCGCGGTCGGTTCGGTCGGTCATCTGGATCCCCGATTTCTAGCTGTCGGCTTTCTTGACGGCTAATTCTGCGCCCTGGAATCCGATGCGGCTGTGGGTACCATCGCAGAAAGGCTTGTTGACCGAGCCTCCGCAGCGGCAGAGCGAGAAGGCTGGCTTGCCAGTAAGGTCATACGGAGTGCCGTTGGCGTCGACGAGCTCGACCGAGCCTTCGGGTGCCTCCACACGAAATGGACCGTTGGGACGGACGGTGATTTTTACTTGAGCCATGAGTACTAATTCCTCCAACCTTACGGGTTTCTAGTAAGGCTAAGAAGATACCACCAAGGGAGGGTGCGTGTCGCGGGCCGAAAGTTGGATTGCGCTAGATCGGCAACTCTTCGGTGGTTGGAAAGTGATGCTGTTCGCGGCCGACTTTGCCGTCATATTTAGTGGTCATTTTGAAGAGTTCCAGGCGCCCGTCGGAGGCGAGAAAGCGGCATTGGTCGCGCAGAGCCTGCATTTCGGCGGCAGCGAGGGGTGCGAAGTTTACGGCGACTTTGAGATTCTGGTCGAGGACCTGCATGGTGTCCACGCCGCTGATCGTAGTGGCCACAGGAAGGCTCATGGCATAACGAAGCCCTTGTTCAGGGGTTACGGCGCCGTGGCGCACGAGTTCCCCGCTGCCTCCCAGGCTTTTCATCCCCAGAGCGGCGATGCCGCGCCGGGTGGCTTCGGGCAAGACGTGCGTTTCGAAGCTGCGAAAAGTTGCGTCGCAGCAATTGAGCGGCATCTGCACGGTGTCGAAGGGAAAATCGTGGGACAACATGCGGAGATGGATTTCAGGATCCTTGTGGCCGGTGAAGCCGATGAAGCGGACCTTGCCTTGTTGCTTGGCAGCGACGAGCGCTTCGGCGACGCCATTGGGAGCGAAGATTAAATCGGGATCGTTTTCGTAGACGACTTCGTGGACTTGCCAGAGGTCGAGATGATCGGTCTGCAGCCGGCGCAGAGATTCCTCCAGCATGCGCATCGCGATTTTTTTGTCGCGGCCGTGGGTGCAGACTTTGGTCATGACGAACGCCTGATCGCGCTTCCCTTTCAGCGCCTTGCCGACGCGCTCTTCGCTGAGGCCGTCATGATATTCCCAGGCATTGTCGAAAAACGTTACGCCGTGGTCGAAGGCTTTGGCGACGATCTCCATCGCGGCCTGTTCGGTTTCGGCAGAGCCGAGATGGTAGCCGCCAAGTCCCATGGCAGAAACTTGGACACCAGTGCGGCCCAACGGCTTTTTCGGTACCTGTCCTTCGGGGACCTGTCGTGATGGATCGGACTGTTGCGCCATGCTGCCTCCGGGTAGGAGCGGCGCCGCGCCGAGCACGGCTGCTCCTTTGATAAAGCTTCGACGATTCCATTCGAACTTCGAAACCACTTCGCTCTCCTAGAACTGCTTTTCCGGCCAGGGGTGACCTGTGTTTTCCTGAGACCCGAGCATGTCCTTGACTTCCGACTGCTGCGTGTCGAGCGGGAAGCCGTGAGCGAGGCGGGCTTCGGGATTATCGAACCTCAGCGACAACTTATAGACCTCGTAGCGGCCATCGGCAGCGTCCGGCTTGCAGCGGTCGCGGAGTGCATTCATTTCCGATTCCGTCATCGGCGTGAAGTTCTGCGCGATCTGCAGATTCTGGTGGAGCACGTCGAGACTATCGATACCGGTAATGGTGGTGGTGACGCCGGGAAGGCTCATGGCATAACGCAAAGATTCTTCCGCGGTGATAACGCCGCGTTTGATGGCGTCGCCATGGCCACTCAAGGGCTTCATGCCGAGGACGGCGATACCCCGTTTGGTGAGTTCGGGCAGTACGTCCCTCTCGAAACTTCGGGTGAAGGTGGCGTCGAAGGCGTTCAGAGGCATCTGCACGGCGTCGAAGGGAAAGCCGGTATTCACCATGGCGAGATGAACTTTGGGATTCTTATGGCCGGTGAATCCGACGAAGCGGACTTTGCCATCTTTCTTGGCTTTCTCCAAGGCTTCGGCTGCACCATTCTTGCGAATGAAGAGTTCGGGGTCGTTGTCAAAGCCCATGCCATGGACTTGCCAGAGATCGAGGTGGTCCGTTTGCAACCGGCGCAGGGATTCTTCAAGCATCTGCAGAGCCAGACTGCCATCGCGGCCATGGGGACAAGTTTTTGTCATCAGGAAGACCTTGTCGCGGCGGCCCTTGAGGCCAGCACCCATCCAGACTTCGGTTTTGCCGCGGCGATACTCCCAGCAGTTGTCGTAGAAGGTGATTCCGCCATCGACGGCCTGATGGATCATCTCGACCGCGGTTTTCGCATCGGGAGCTTCGCCGAGGTGATGGCCGCCGAAGCCGAGGGCGGAGACTTTCGCATCGGCACGGCCGAATTTTCGTAAAGGAATGGTCCCACTGGAAGTTTGCGGCACAGTTCCACCTCTGGGGCTAAAGATGCAGCCGCGAAAAAGTGGGTTGCGGAGAAAAATTAAGCTTCAAGCGGCCAGGGTTTTGGAGTTGACGAGGCTGCGGTAAAGATCGAGATAGTTGTCGATCATGCGCTGGGCGGTGAAGCGTTCGCGAGCGCGGGCAAAGGCGCGGTCGGCATAGGCCTGGCGCAGAGGCCGGTCGGCATCCAACTGGCGGAGAATTGAGGCCAGGCTGCCGGCATTGTTGGTGCGGAAATAGAGGGCGGCATCACCCCAGACTTCGCGGAAACTGGGAATATCATTGGCGACGATGGCGCAGCGGGAAAAGGCGGCGTCGAGCGGCGCCATGCCGAGAGGCTCGTAACGGGGAGTGGCGGCGTAGACGGCGGCGCGGCTGTACAACGAGCGGAGTTGCGCTTCGGTCTGAGGGCCGCGGATGGCAACGCTGGCTTCGGCGGTGGCAACTTTTACATCGGCACGGATGGGAATGCGCGGAACGGGCACAGTTTGCTCCGCACCGACAATACACACTGGGAACGGATGAGCGTGCTGGGTGAGAAGGAAGACTTGCTTGCCGGCATCAACCAGACGGCCGACGGAGAGCACAGAGTCGTCTTTGCTGATATAGGGATTGAAGAAGATGGGATTGCGGCCTGGGTAGATGATCGCCTCGCGGCGGGGCTCGGTGTAGGTGGAGCGAAGAGCATCGAGCATCCAGACCGAGGGCGCAATCACCGCATCGGCAGCGGCGATGCCGCGGACGACTGTTTCGCGATACCACTTGAGCCAGGGCGTGGGGCGTGGCATGCAGCCTTGAACAGCCTCGCTCCAGGTAATGAGATCGCCGTGGGCCATAATCACGCGGGGAACGTCGACATGAAGATCGCCGTGGCAGAATTGGTGCAACTGAAGCAGGTCGGGCTGAACTTCGCGCACCAGGGTCGCGAGGAATTGCGAAGAATCGAGCAGATCCTGCGGGGCCTCGTCCATCCACGCGAGGCGAAAAGCAGTGGGGCGGTACTCGAGGCCATGAAGATGATCCATCCAGGTAATCTGATCGGGTAAGGGAATCTCGCCGAAGGTGACCAGCGTGACGCGCACGCCGCGCGTGACCAGTCCGGTGACCAGTTCGCGGGCGTAGGTCCAGGAGCCGGACATGGTATCGGCAGTGACGAGAACGTGCAAAGCGCCTCCGGGGAGCATGCGGGATGCCGCGGTGGAAGCGGCACCCAGCGAGTCGCGCTCGCCTATTCTAATGCGAATCAGGGTGAGGAGTCGAAGAATTCTTGGGACAGCTTTAGGAACGACTCACAGCCGATCCAAGCCGATCGCTGCCGTCTCCCCAGTATTCGCGGAGCCGGCGATTCATAGGTTCCGAGTAGAACCGCGCTACAACTTCGCCCGATACGCCTGATGCGAGAATGACAGCGATGAATAGAACTGGCACCGCCCTCATGGGTTTACCAGCTACGACGAAGAGTTCGAAGAAGGCGAAAACTATGAACATGTGGGTCAGATATACCTCGTAGCTGCGCTGACCCAGTTTCACGAGAGGACGGAGGACTCTGGGACTCGCCCAGTTGGTCTGCGATACGTAAGCGATGACCATGCAGGTGCCGACGGCGAGGATGGTCATATCGAGGCCGTTCCTGGCGAGGCCCCATGCGGAAGCCTGCAGGGAGAAACCCAGGCTGAAAATCAGAGTCGCTGCGCCAGCAACGCCGAGAACCGAGAGCACAGGACGGAAAAAGCGTTTTCGGGAAACCAGTAACGCAGTAAGGCAACCGAGGGCGATCGCATCCATGCCTCCGAGGTAGGAATATTCCCGCCAGATCTCGTTGTTGTGCGCGAGGGTTGTGCGGGCGAACGGCCCTAGCACGACAAAAACGAGAAGAAGAGCAATGAGCAGTTTCCCTCGACCAAACAGACGGCAAATCGGAGGGAAGAAGAGGTAGAACATCTCTTCTACAGAGAGGGACCACAAGATGTCCCAACTGCCGGGGAGGTATCCGCGGCGAGCCTCCAGGACATTGACTTGGAAGGTGAACGCGGCGAGGAGCGCTCGGCCAAGGCCGCCTGTCTCTGGCATGAGCACGAAATGTTTTATGTGCGCCAAATGTAGGAAGGTGAGCACCGTAATCAGTAGGGCAAATAATGGTGCAATGCGGGCAAAGCGCAGCAAATAAAAATCGCGGATATTGATGCGGGAAAGCGAACCCCAGCGCCGGAGCGTGGTCGAAGTGATGAGAAAACCGGAGACCGCGAAGAAAATCTGAACGCCAAACTGACCGTTCCAAACCAGCGAGGAGACCAGTTGGTCGGGTAGACCTTTGGTGTAATTCAGATGGGCCTGCATGAGTCTTAGGTTGACGTGGTTCATCAACACGAAGAAGATGGCGAGGCCGCGAAGCACATCGACGCCGTCGAGCCGCGTCCAGCTGCGCGCAGGTCGTAGTGGGCTGGACGGCATTTCTCATTATGCAGGACGGGCGGACGATTTGGCCGCGAGGCGATGCAGCCTGATCAGCTGACGCCTAGCCGTTGCCGCATTTCGCGCGCCAGATTGTCTACCGAGAGGATTTTCTCCGCGGCGGGGGCGGGAACGTTGGGAACGGCCATCGCGAGTTCGCAGGAGAGCAACATGGCAGTCAGGCTTTCACACATTTCGCTACGGAATTGTTGCTCAACGGAGCGGCGGGCCTGTGTTTCCTCACGTTTGCGACGGTGCAAAGCAGAACGAACTTCGCGGAGCAAGCGTTCCATGCCGCTGATTGCGAAGTTCAGGTAGACCGGGAAGGCTGTGCCCAAATGTTCGAGGACCTGATCGCTTTCGGCGGGCTCGTTTTCGAGAAGGAATTGATCGATCACTACTGCGGAGTAGGACTGCTCCCGCAGCCGTGCCAAGGCTTGCTGCAGATTTTCAGCCCAATGAGTGTCATTGCCGGTGGAGTCCTGCACTGTGGTAGCGCACTCTGGACCGCGTGCTGACGGTGTGATGAGTAAGATCATGCAGATTCTATAGCAAGCGGACCTCCAACAAAGTTCGTAATGAAAACACGGGAGTTATGGGCCGCGCTGAGGACACCCTTCCCGTTGCGGATCGCTCAAGCCACCACATTCATTTCGCAATTGAACTTCTCGCCTAATAAGCATGCTCGGCGTAGTCTTTCAGCTTGCGGTATAGCGTGGTCTTGCCGATACCAAGGAGCCGGGCGGCTTGCAATTTGTCTCCATTCAGTTCTGCGATCGCGCTGAGGATGGTCTGCTTCTCCAACTCGGCCATGGGTACGATCTTGTTGGGACTGGTGCCGTTCCCATTTCCGTTCGCCGGGACCACTGCGGCGGTGCAAGCAATGGCTGGAGGTAGGTCAGCAACATGGATGACGGGTCCGCTGGTAAAGGCACAGGTGCGTTCCAGACAGTTTTCAAGCTCGCGGACATTTCCCGGCCAATCATACGCGAGCATGACTTTGAGGGCTTCGTCGCTGAGAACTTTTTCTTGTGCGGAGGCGCGGGAGGCCCGCTCCATGAAGTGCGCGACGAGCAGAGCGATATCCTCGCGGCGTTCGCGCAGAGCCGGAATGCGCAGGCTGAGAACGTTCAGGCGGAAATAGAGGTCGCGCCGGAATGCGCCTTCGGTCACGGCCTGCTCCAGGTCGCGGTTGGTGGCAGCCAGGATGCGGACGTTGATGGGAATGCGGCGCGTGCTGCCGACAGGACGAATCTCCTTTTCCTGAATGGCACGCAACAGTTTGGATTGAAGATCGACGGGTAGCTCGCCGACTTCGTCGAGGAATATGGTTCCACCTTCTGCGATGGCCAGCAGGCCGTCCTTGGCTTGATTGGCGCCGGTGAATGCGCCGCGGACATAGCCGAAGAGTTCGCTTTCAATCAGTGTGGGGACGAGGGAGCCGCAATCGACGGGGATGAACGGCTTGTCGTGAAAAGGTCCGGAATAATGGATGGAGCGTGCGACCATTTCCTTCCCGGTGCCGCTTTCCCCGAGAATCAGCACGGGATGGGAGCTGTTGGCAGCCTTGGCGATAATGCGGTAAAGCTTCTCCATCTCCGGAGCGCGACCTACGAGGCCGCCATAGCCCTGCTTTGACTTCAGCTTCTCGCGCAGAATCCGGTTTTCGGTCTTCAGCTTGAGATGGTTGGAGACGCGCTCCAGCAGCAGCTTGAGTTCGTCAATACTGAAGGGCTTAGTGACGTATTCGTAGGCGCCGTGCTTCATGGCTTGCACCGCCGACTGCACCGTTCCGTAGCCGGTCACGACGATCACCAGCGCTTCCGGACGTTGGGCTTTGATCTGGCGTAGAGCCTCCAGGCCGCTTGCGCCGGGCAGGCGCAAATCGAGCAGAACGGCATCGATAGATTGAGTTTGCAGCGAACGAAATGCATGCTCGGCGGAATCAGCGACGTAGGCGTTGAACCCGAGGGAGAGAGCGACTTCGCGGCAAGCCTCGCGGATCGATCGTTCGTCGTCGACGATGAGAAGGTTGAGATAGTTGGCGGCCAGAATTTGGGGCTGAGCGACTAATGGACTTACAGCGGCTGACGTCATGTGAGTGATTCCTTTTTGACTGCTTGAAGTGGCGTAGGTGATGAATCGGGACGGGCATGGACCTTCTGCAGAACCTCGGCTTCGGCCGACTGGGACGCCCGAGGCAGCAGAATCATGACTCGCGTCCCCTGGTCAGGTTCACTTTCGATGTGGATCAGTCCGCGGTTATTGGTGACAATGCTGCGAACCGTGGTGAGCCCCAAGCCGGTGCCTTGGCCCGCACTCTTGGTAGTGAAGAAAGGCTCGAAGAGGCGCTGTCGAGTTTTCGCGTCCATGCCGCGGCCGTTGTCAGAGACAACCAGCAGAACGCAGGGGAAGGCAGAGTTGCCGTGCCGAGCCAGTGAAGATCCTGTCACGGTTTGAAATCTGCAGTTGCCGGTCTCCACTACGATGCGCCCGCCGTCGGTCAAGGCATCGCGGGCGTTGAGAACCAGGTTGAGGATGATTTGCTGTGCCTGCGCCTGGTCGATCTTGACCAAGCCCAAGTCCGGATCGAGGCGGAACTCCAGCTTAATATTCCCGCCGATCATACGGGTCAGCAGATCCTGCATGTCCTGGGCAATTTGATTGAGGCACAGGGCACGGACCTGGCTGGATTGCGGGCGGGCGAAGACCAGCAACTGACGCACCAGCCCTGTGGCTTGCAGAATGGCGGAACGAATTTCGACGGCGTAGCGGCGCCGGCAGTCGCGCGCATCCAGGCTGGAGAGTAATAGATCACAGTAGAGCATGACGCCGGTCAGGACGTTATTGAAGTCATGAACGATGCCTCCGGCCAGGCGTCCTACTGCTTCCCATCGCTGGGTTTGCAGAAGACTCTCGTTTACGGGTGCGATCTCGTGATTGGGCTCGGCGATCAGTAAAGCGTGAGGGAGGGCATCGCCGGAAGCGGGCAAGCGCCACGCGGTCCAGTTAGTGATTGCCAAGCCATCGGCGCCACAGCTTCTTCGTTTTGCTTCGACGCGGATGCTGTCGCACGTGGAATCCAGAAGGGCGCGCAGAAGTGACTCCGTGGTGTCGCGATCTTCCGCAGAAACCAAATCGCCAAGCTTCAATACTCGCTGCTTCGCCAAGTCAGGATCCAGCGCCTGTTCAAAGGCGGGATTCATTTCGATGATCATTCCTTCGCGGTCACAGCGGGCTGCCGCGATGGGAGCGAGTTCGAAGATGGAACGAAAACCGGGTAGCGCGTTCTCTGTTGCGGAAACCTCTGACCACGGAAATGGAGTGGCAGTGTTCATAACTGATACTTGCCGGGGGAGGGTGCCGAAAGGAACCCCGAGAATGGTTCCTTCATACCTCGGTGTTCCCGAAATGGATTGGCAGGTCTTCGTTTGACTTGCCTCGACATTTCGATTCCCACTATAGGAGGACCAATCCGAGACTGCGAAGGGCATATGTCACTCAAGCCGAGAATTCGCCTGTGGAAAACAGGCAAAGAGACTTTGATTGTGCAGCTTAAGCGCCTAGCAATTTAGTTGGAAGGGTGGTTTGCGACGCCGGGGCAAGGGGTCATTCGCTCGAAGCATTGCTGTATTTGGCGATGGAATTGGAACCGGCTAATGAGACAGCGGCGGTGAGCCTGAAGGTCAGGCGGCGTCCTTTTTGCACCCAGAAGCCTCTCGATCCTGCGTTTGAACCGTCGGCCACGGATCCAACCTGCGGCTGCAACGTGGCTTTGGCGAACAGGCTGGAAGTCTGAAGCGCGAGCGTACTGCCATCGACGGTGACAGTCTTCAAAGTCAGGCGGAGAAACCCGGGATCAGGGCTCAACCCGGGGCGATCGACGGCCGGTTGGGCGGACTCAACGCAGCCGCTGACGGGTGTGCCGCGTTCGATGGCTGTGTCTCTATCCACGGTAACAGGGCCAGCCAGCGACGCTGAAAATGTGTCGCCGGCACGGACTCGCGAGATGGGCAAAGAGCTATCCAGGCGGACCGTGATGAGGGCTCCGGCCGGCAGGCTGTGAGCGTTGGAATGCGATCCTGTTCGAAAAGGCGTACTGCTGCTCGACGGGCGATCGGCGGGCACTGCCGGGTGCGCGCTGTCGTCGGAGGCATGATCGGAATTTTGATGGAAGGGGAGATTCTGCTGGGCGGGGGGAGCCGCGCTGATCTGGGTCTGGTTGGGTCCATCAGGACCGCCGCATCCCTGGTTGACAGCGAGTCCAAGGCAGAGGGCGAGCAGCGTGCATCCCAATTTGCAACGTTCGCGGCCTTGATGGTTCTCCATACAGGGTATGGTTGCTCGATCCTCCAGCGCTGGGTAGTGGCAAGTGAAATACCAGATCAGGAGTGATAAGAATCAGACAGATACGCGTAAGCTCGGGCGGGCGTATGTAGAAGTTGCCTTCATCATGCCAAAAAAAGCTGCAAAAAAAACGCGGAGAGCGTGAGGCTCTCCGCGAACTGACTGCGACTGGTAACCGAGAGACTAGTTGGTTCCGCCCCCAGCGTTGGCGCTCTGCGATTCGTTTTCCGGCTGAGCGATCACGCCATCAAACGGAGTAGCTCCGACGTAGCGGCCGTGCACCACGCTGATGCGGCGCAGCGGGAAACCGGAATCCGGTCCACGCTGCCAGGTGCTGCCGCCGTCCGTGCTTTCGAACACGACGCCGGTCTGGCCGCTGGTAACAAGCAGACGTTTGTGGCTGCCATCGTAGGCCACCGAGGTGATGTCTTTGTCGGGCAAGCCAGTGACCAGATGGTTCCAGCTCTTGCCGGAGTCCGCACTGTGGAAAGCACCTTCGCGGGTAGCCACGAAGACCTGCCCATCCGGCGCTACGGTCACGCTGCGAATGTTGATCGGATAGGAAGCGAGCCGCGCAGACTGCCAGGCCGCTCCTGAATCCTGAGAAACCAGGACCGCCGAGCGGGTTGCAGCGACCACGAGACTATCCTGCGACTGCACGGAAACGAAGTCCTTCTCTCCGGCAACCGGACCACCTACCCAGACTTTGCCGTGATCTTTGCTGGTGAAGAGTCCTGCCGAAGTTGCCGCGAACCAACGGGTCGATCCCAGATCAGCATCGTTCACGCGGCCCTCAAGAATTGAATGGGCGCTGGTGGTGGAGCTCACTGTCTTTTTCTTGCCGCTCTTCAGAGTAACCGTGTGCGAGACCGTCTTCGAAATCACAACGTCGTTGATCGGATGCCAGCTCGAAGTACCTTCGGCCAGTTCAAAGACGCCTTTGTTCGTACCGGCGACGAGAGTTCCGTTGCTGGCTTGCTTTAGAGTGAAGACATCGCGGCCGTCAAGGCCCGAGCTTCGCTGCTTCCAATTCTGTCCGCCATCGTGAGTGAAGAATACGCCGCCGAATTCACGGTCGTTGACCAGCCCGATGTAGATAGTGTTGGGTTCTTTGCTATCGGCCAGAATCGCACTCACGTAACGGTGGGCGTATCCGTGGTTGGAGGAAGTGAAGGTTGCCGCGGCATCGTCGCTGGCAAGCACGCCGCTGCGGTCGGTGGCAAGCAAGACACGCTGCGAGTTGCGGGGATCGACGAGCACATCATTCACTACGACTTCCGGGCTGCTCGCGAGCTTCCAGTTCTTACCTTCGTCGATGCTCTTCCACAAGCCTTCGGTGGTGCCAGCGTAAACGATCGCCGGATTGCTGGGATCCTGCCGCAGCACGCGGGTTCGGCGCGCGGTGAAGGGGATGCCCTTAATCTTCTCGAACTGGTCGCCGCCGCTGACGCTCTTATAAATACCGGAGCAGGCGCTGGCGAAAACTTCAGAAGGATTGGCGGAACTAACGATGATCGAGAAAACGTCGGAGTCATCGATCATGCCTTTGTTGATGTGCTGCCAGTTGGCTCCGCCGTCGCTGGTCTTCCACGCGAGGTGCCAGGTTCCGGCATAGACGACGTTCGGATCTTTGGGATCGACAGCGATGGATTCGATGTTCTTAACGATACCGTCATTGGGCGAAATGCGCTGCCAATTGTTGCCTCCATCGTTGCTGCGGTAGACGCCATCGAGCGCGCCCGCGACTATAACTTTATGATCGGAAACCGAGATCGCCATAGCGCGAACAGACTTGCCGCGCATGGCGGGCAGAACTTCCCAGTCCTTGCCGCCGTTGTGGGTGCGGAAAATATCGCCAGCATTCTGATCCAGTACGCTCCAGGCGGAAACGAAAATATCCTTGGAGTTCTGCGGATCGAAGGCGATGTGGTCGAGCACATAATCGTCGCCGCTGCCCAGCTTGGCAAATCGTGCCCAGCTGTGGCCGGAATCGTCGGAGACGAAAAGCACGCCAGTGCTGGTGCCCAGCAGGATGCGGTTGGGATTATGTGGGTCGTAGGCCAGGCTGCGAACGTCGCCGCCATCGGGACCCAGAATCGTCCACTGGTGACTGCCCGCCGCCGCGTAGACCGAAGCTAACATCAACACCGCCAACAACTTAAGCCAAGCAGATTTCATAAAGATTCTTCGCCCCAAATCGGAGAAAGTTAGATGCGAAAACTAGACTGACAGGCGAAACCGTCCCCGGGCAAGTTACTGAAGGCCACGCATAAGAAAGGCCGGTCGTTTTCGACGACCGGCCCTTTCCCTCGTTACCGAGATTACTGCGCTTTCTTGGCAGCCTTCCTGGCCGCCGGCTTGGGATGATCCGGAATTGCCTTTATTTTGGATTCATCCACGGGTTGAGTGCCGGTCGAGTCGAAGGTCGCGCCCGAGGGCACAATCCAGTACTCGGCGGTCTTGGTGCCACCGCTACCGGTGCGGACTTCGATGCGGCTCGGGTCGATGCCCTGCTTGGCTTCGCCTTCCGTCAGATAGAACTTGGAATCGACGGCGCGTTCTGCCGCCAGATTCTTCCGTTTCTCGGCTGGCTCAGCGTTGCCTACGATCACCAGCTTGCTGTCGGGATTCTGCTGCAGGTTCTTGGCTACGTCATCCAAGATGGCCTTGCAGGTGTTATCCACGCGCCAGGGCTTCTTCTCGTTGGGGAAGTCGCATTGGCTCAGCTTGGCGGCTTTCGGCGGTGGTGGCGGCGGATTTTCAACCGTCGCCTGAGTTGACGCTTGTCCCGTCAGGCCACGGGAATCGGTGCAAGTAGCGCTGATCGTGATGGTTCCAGGCGCAGCTCCATTGGTGGAGAGGGTAGCGGTGTTGCCGCTTCCAGAAACCGTTCCGCTGTTGGCGGTCCAGTTGGAGACGGTAACCGGGACGTTATCCGGACTGGTGCAGGTACAGGTTACGGTCACGCTGGCGCCAGCCTGAACGCTCGAGGGACTGGCTGAGCAACTCATGGTCGGCGGGTTCTTCGGAGGCAGTGGCTTGATGGTGTAGCTCGCCGTGCAGCTCGCCTCATTGTTGTTCTTCATTTTCGGATCCGTCACGTGAGCCGTGACGGCATAGCTGCCGGGAGCGGTGTTGGTGGTGTCGATCTGTGCAGTTGTGTCCTTGCCAGTGACCTGGCCCCCGTTGCCGCTCCAGGCATAAGTGACCGTGTGCTTGGGGTTGAAGTTGCTGGCCGTAACCGTGGCCGTGATGGGCTCACCCACCATGACTTCCGTCGGCTGCACCGAGCAACTTGCGGCCGGAGTTACCGCAGGCGCGCCGCCCCAACTGAAGACCAGACCAGTGCGCAGCCGTACGCCTTCGAACGAAGGACGTTCCAGATCGGGAAAATCCTGGGAAGCAAAGCTGGAATAGTTGTGCCGCGCCCAAACATAGTCGGCTTCAAACAAGCGAAACGCGAGCCACTTCTTGATGGGCAAATCCATGCCGCCGCCGAGAATCGCTCCGACGCCGTTTCCGGCATTGAGGCCGCTGACCGAGAGGCGGTTCAAGCTGACCATGGTGTGCAAAAAGTAATTTGCGCCGTCGGTGCGCCACATAAAACGGGGACCAATGGATCCGGTAGTCTCGTAGTTGCTGCTTCCCCAGTTATGACCAAGATCAAATTCAATGCCCCAGTGGGGATCGAAGTTGTAGGTGAGAGCGGCACCGAACCCGGCAGACATGTCGGGAACATTGAACCCGGTCGGATTGTTGAAATCCCCGAAAGGCGTGGGCACTTTTCCACCCGGGTGCAGCCACTGATATCCGGCAAATAAATCCCACTTGGGATTCGAGTCGCTTTGCGCAAACGCAGCACTCGAGATGAGTGATACTGCAAGAACCACTAGCAGGCCGTTGACCGCGCGGCCCCTGCTGAACTTCGAACAAGATAACATTCTTCCCTCCGTCATAATATCGATACGCGGCTCACGTGTACTTAGGGTCCGACGGCCACGCTAAGAAAACATTCCGAGAGTCAGCAACTGTAGGGTCGGACTCCTGTTTTGGGAACCCGCAATTCTAACCTACGGCAATCTCAAAGTTAAAGAGTGATTTGAAAAATACCAGTGCTGGACGTTGAAATTCATCGACTCTTCAGCTCAATCTCGTCTCAAATTGACATTGATATAGACCGCGCCGTTTGCGGTCTGGTCGAGCAAAGCAGCGTGAAAGCGGCCCTCCCGGACCTTGCTCGACAGGAAGCTGGCCGAGTATGGTTGTAGTCTCGGTGCCCAGGATTATCGAAGATTCGCCACCGAAGAAGCGGGCAAACGCAAGGGATGAGCCAGAGAATACTGATTGTTGAAGATGAAGAGAACGAGCGCACGGGCCTGGCGGAGTTAGTCACGTCGTGGGGCTACCGCACCGAAACTGCCGGTGACGGCGTAGAGGGGTTGGAAAAAGCGGGGCAATGGACTCCGTCGATTGTCATTACCGACCTCAAAATGCCGCGGATGGGTGGTCTTGAGCTTCTGGAACGGCTTGCGGAGCAGACTCAGGACATGGCTGTGATCCTGGTAACGGCGCAAGGCACGATCGATAGTGCGGTGCAGGCTATGCGCATGGGGGCTTACGACTACATCACCAAGCCGATCGATACACAGCGCCTGCGGACGATGCTGCAAAACGCGTCCGCCCTGGTAGGTATCCGCACCGAACTCGAGAGTACCCGCCGCAAGTTGCGGGATACCGGTTCTTTGGGGCAACTGCGGGGGACGTCGCGCAAGATGCAGGAAATCTTCCGGCTGATCGAATTGGTGGCTCCGAGCACCGCGTCGGTATTGATCACCGGGGCAAGCGGTACGGGCAAAGAACTGGTGGCGCGCACGATTCACCAACTGAGCCCACGCCGGGAAAGACCTTTCGTCGCCATCAACTGTGCAGCCATTCCGGAGACGCTGATCGAGAGTGAAATCTTCGGTCACGAAAAGGGCGCTTTCACGGGAGCTCTGGAGCGGCGCACGGGATGCTTCGAACTCGCCGAAGGGGGAACGATTTTGCTCGACGAAATCGGCGAGATGCCGGTGGCCACGCAAGCGAAGCTGCTGCGCGTGCTCGAGGACCACAAGCTGCGGCGTCTGGGCAGTAAAGTGGAGACATCGGTGGACGTGCGCGTGCTGGCGGCCACGAACAAGGTTCCGGACGATGCTGTGGCCTCAGGAGAATTACGCAGCGATCTTTATTACCGGCTGAATGTGTTCAACATTCACATGCCTCCCCTGCGAGAACATAAGGAAGACATTGCGGATCTGGTTCAGCTTCTGGTTTCGGAAATGAGCACGAAGCATGGCCGCAAAGTTGCCGCCGTCAGCGAAGCGGTGCTGAATTTGTTCAACAACTATACCTGGCCGGGAAATGTCCGCGAGTTGCGCAACACCATTGAGCGGGCGGTAATTGTGTGTGACAGCGGCATGATCGAGACCAAACATCTACCGCCCGGATTCGGCCATGCCATCTTGCGCACGAGCGCCAATGACCCCGATGCGATCCGTTTAGGGGTGGGGACCACGGTAGGTGAAGCGGAGAAGATGTTGATTCTCAAAACCCTGGAATCGACCAGCAATAATAAGACGAAGGCCGCGGAAATCCTCGGCATCAGCTTGAAAACTCTTCATAATAAGCTCAAGGAATACGGGAGCGGCACGGCGGACGCGGAGCCAGTGAAAGAAGAAGTTGAGCGTAGCGGCCAGTGATCAGTGATCAGGATCCGCTGGAATGCTTTAAATTTTCAACTCCCGCCGCCCCTTGCGTTGATGACTGGCTACTGATCACTGACCACTGGCTGCGATTTTCTTATGCGACGTAAAGTCACCATCGTATTCGCCATTACCCTCATGGTCGCCGTGATCGTGACCATCTCCTCGTATCTTTACGTCTCGCAGTTTCTTCGCCAGAGCATCAATAACACCTATGACAGCAGTTACCGCCTTACCCAGCAACTGGCCTATTTCGCCGAAAACGACCTCCCGGACCTGAGCAGTACGCGCATCGACACTGACGATCCCGCGGCGGTACGGCGCGCGCTGGCCGAATATCTGCCGATGGATACGAATCTCCTGAACAATCTTGAATCGGATACCTCGGGTTGGCCTTACATTTATGATGCGTCCGTCGTGGACACGAATGGAAAAGCATTGCTTCATTCGAATGCACAGCTGGCGGGCAAGAAAATTCCGGAAAGGCCCGACTTTCGCAGCGTAACGACGGCTCGCTTCCGCGAACAACTTCGTTTGGTGTATCAACCGACCGCAGTCTACGACGTGAGTTACCCGCTGCAACTCAACGGAGAGCCCTTCGGCACAATCCGCATCGGCGTATCCACGGTCCTGCTAAAGGATGAACTCGAGCCTCGTCTGATGCGCGCTCTTTATTTCTCGATTGCGGCGATTGTTGCCTCGCTCCTGCTGGCGGCGATGATCTCGAATGTGGCCCTGGGCCCATTGAAAGAGATCAGCCGCAACCTCGACAGCGTCAGCTTGGGAACAAGTGAAGAGCTTTCAGGAAAGGAGTCGGAACACGACGAATTCGGGCTGGTCACGCTGAAGATCGCCAACCTGGGGCGGCAGATGCGGGACACCAAGGAAATTTTTTCCGCGCTCAAAGATAACGTCGACCAGCTCATGTCCAAGCTGCAGGATGGGCTGATGCTGTTCACGCGCGATTCTCGCGTGGTGCTTGTCAGTGCGCCAGTCGAGCGCTTCCTCGGCCGGCCACGCGGAGAATTACTCGGCCGAACGGCGGGAGAAATTTTCTCCCGCGACTTGCCCCTGGGATCGATGGTGCTGGATGCATTCGATCGGAAGCGCCCGCTCTCGCAGCGTGAATTCATCGCGGCCGGCGGCCGGCGGGTCCAGGTGTCGATGGATTTTGTGCAGGAAAAAGGCACCCACATTGGCGCCCTGCTTACCATGCGCGACGCCGAATCGGTGCGGCGCATCGGAGACGAGATTGAGATGTCGCGGCGGCTCTCGGCTAGTGGGCGGGTGACGGGCGGTGTAGCCCACGAAGTCAAGAATCCCATCAATGCCATCGTGCTCCATTTACAACTCCTGCAGAACAAGCTGTCGCAGCTCGATCCCGACACTCGCCGCCATATGGACATTATCGGGAGCGAAATTCAGAGGCTCGATCGAGTAGTGCAAACTCTGGTGGATTTCATGCGCGCCCGCGAGTTGCATCTGGTGGAAGTGGACTTTCGACGTTTGCTTGACGATGTGACGCTGCTCGCCGCTCCGGACGCAGCGCAGCATGGCGTCGAAATCCGGCGCCAAGTGTGGCGGGAACCGTTGCTTGTTAAGGTGGATCTCGACCTGATGAAGCAGGCGCTGCTGAATGTCGTACTCAATGGAGTGCAGGCCATGCCCCAGGGAGGCCCGCTGACGATTTCGGCGCACCCGGACGGGAATGTCGTGGTCGCCGAGATTTGCGATCGCGGCATCGGCATTGCGCAGGATATGCACGAAAAGGTCTTCGAGCTTTACTTCACTACAAAAAAGGACGGCACGGGCGTTGGGCTGGCCCAAACCTACCAGATTCTGAACTGGCATCACGGATCGGTAGAGTTTGAGTCAGCGGAGGGCGAGGGTACAACGTTCCGGTTCCGGATTCCTCTGGCGGATTCAAATCTTGATTCCGATCACGAAGGCCCCGTCCATCTTGAAGCCGAGATGACAAAACCGAGAACCTGATTTCTTCCCTGCCGCGCCGAGGCGTAAAATTAAGACACTTTCACGGTGCTTGGGATTGAATGATGACTCTGGCCGCAGTCCTCGTGGTTTGTATTGCAAGTCTGTTTCCAGCCGGCATGCGGGCATCGCCTGCTCAAGATCAGGGCGGCCCAGCTGCGTCGCAGGCCCAGGCGCCTCCGGCACCTGCTGCGGACTCGCCCGCTGGTCAAACGCAGAGTTCCCCTACCCCAGCCAAACCTTCTCCCAAGCCACGTCAGCATCGCAAGAAGGCTGCTGTTCCGGATTGCTCAACTTTGACAACCACGCCGAATCAGCCCGGCGCGGGCAACTCGGCCAACGCATCCAACTCCGGGTCAACGACTAAGGCCGCTGGCGATACCAACGAGCCGAGTGCGACGGATGCCAAATCGACTACGGCGAAACCCTGCCAGCCTCCGATTGTAGTGATCAAGAACGGAGGATCGAAAGAACCCACGGTGCAGCTGAAGGGGGATGCCACGGCGGCACAGGCATCACAAGAGCGCTCCACCACGGAGCAACTCACTGCGGCAACCGAGGAGAACCTGAAGAAGATTGCGGAGCGTCAACTCAGTTCGAGCCAGCAAGACGTGGTGAATCAGATTAAGGATTTTCTGGAACAATCAAAGAAAGCCATCGCCGCTGGCGACTTGGAGCGTGGACGTAATCTCGCCATGAAGGCGCGCCTGCTCTCCGACGAATTGCTGAGACCCTGATTTGCGATTACTTCCCTTTCGCCCGAGCCGCATTTACCTTGGCCAGCAGATCCTGCGACATGGCTTGAACCGGACCGGAGATCTTCACGGCTTCCGTCAGGACTTCGCGCGCTTCGGCCACCTTGTTGAGCTTGGCATAGACAAAACCCAACCTGTATAGCGCGATGGAGTATTGCTGATCATCTTGCCCCTTCAGCAATTCCAACGCGGACTTCAACTCCGGAATCGCCGCCGCCGTCTTGTCTTCTTTGATGTCCGCGTAGCCGACAATTGAGTGCGCAGCTCCGGCTGAGATCTTGCGCGGCTTGTCGGCATCCGGCTCGTCCGCTTTGGCGACTGTAATCGCTCTCTGTGCGTAAGTAGTAGCCTTGGCGATGCTGCCAGGCCGCGGATCATCGACGTAAGAGCCAGCCAGCAACAGCAGGGCGGGCAGCGAGTTGGGATTCGCCACCAGCATTTTTTCTCCGTACGAGAATAGCCGCGCCTGATCGTTCAATTGGCCGGGACCAAGCGTGTACATGGCATAGTTCGAAACCTGATCCTGAAATTTCGAATTGGGGAAGGCCACGGAATATTCCTCAATGTAGGCCATCCTGCTCTTGGCATCGTTCTCGCTGGCAATCACGTTGAAGCCTGCCGACTCCAGAAAGTCGCAGTTGCTCTTGGCTGCTCTTTTGTCCTCATCTACCTGGTTCTTAAAATCGGAGTCGCTCATGCCTTCCGGCCTGGGTTGCTTTTCGATGGAGCTGCAAACCGCACCGCCCTTGGCCGCATAGGCCATCAGGTGGGCATTGTCTTTGGCTTGCTGCGCGATGTTGGCTTGCGAAACCAGGATGTCGAGATTGTGAGAGGAACCGGCCAGCGCTTTGTCGCCGAACTCGAGCGCCTTTTTAAAATCGCCGGTGCTCTGGTAGGCCTGCGAAATCTGCCAGTCGGCGTAGGTCACGGCCGCCTGATTCGACGAATACTTCTGGACAAAGTCCTGATACATCGTAAGTTTCTTGGCAGCGTCCGGCTCGTTGGAGATGGCTTGCAGCTCATGGTCTTCGGGGGTGCCAGCGGGAATCAGGATTTGGTCAGTCTGGGCGGCCGCTTGCGTGGCCAGAAGTACAAGAGTGACGAAGACGACGATCAGCACTAGCGACCCGGCGTAGCGTTTCATAGGTCACCTCCGCCGGTGGAGGAAAATGGAACTCAACCTCCATCAGCAGGCGAATCCTAGCGCCGAACGCGGCTGCGCGCAAGGGCTGGACGCACACTGGAATGTACTTAAAAAATGGACGAACGTTGCCGCAGCTTTATTGCGGAGTGGCGAGCCGGCTGCTGACTTCGCTCAGAAGTCTTTCCGCCGCTTCTCCGGGATCCTGAGTAGCGAAGTTCTCTTCCAAAACAAGCAGAGCCACGGACGGATCAATTTCCTGCAGTGCTTTTCCGATCGGCTTGCCGCGCAGCGATTGGACTCGGGAAGAAACCACAACCAATTTCGCCTTGGTCGCCTTGAGCAAGATTTGCGCGTCGTCGGGGTTGGTGGTAGTCAGCGCGTTGTATCCTGCACTGCACAACACTTCGCGCAGAAGCATGCACACATCCGTTGACGGGTAGACGCAAAGCATGCGGGGACGGGCGTCCCCGGTTTTGCCGCGTGAGTATCGCGAACCCAGATAGGCCGCAGTGATAGCTTCTTCCACCGTGTCGTAGGTTTCAAATTGCGCCAGCAGGTTTGTGAGTTGCAGCACTTTGCGGACTTTCGGTGGCACTCCGCTGAGCTTAAGATCTCCGCCCTTCGCCCGTGCGGCCTGCACCAACCGCATCAGGGCTCCCAAGCCGCTACTGTCGACGAACTCGACCTGATCCAGTTGGAGCACGACATCGCCGTACTTGTCGATGGAGTCCGCAACTTGTGCGTGCAAGGTAAAGACTTCATTGCCGGTCACGATTCGGCCGTGACACTGTATGACCAGCACATCTCCAACCGGACGGCTCTCCAGACGAAGTAGCATCACCCCTCCTGAGTTTTGAAAGTCTAAGCGATCGAGAATGGCTCAGTCCTACAGAATGCGTGCCTTTCGCCCTTCGCAAGAAACCAGCGATGCGCTGGCGGGGGGCGATCATTTCGTGGGGCGAATCTTACGTGGGCGGGACGGGCAAGTCAATGAACTCGGGGGAGCTTCGGCGCCGAGAGTAGTAGAGTCAGGACTGATTTGGAATTACATCCGGCGTCAGTCTGCCGGCATGGGCGCGGGACGCGCCACCACGGGACGAGCTTTGGCAACGACTGGGTTCTCCGCGCTCGTCTCCAGCCACCTGCGGACTTCCGGCAGCGCCTGCCGCATTGCCACTTCTCCGGAGCGAATCAACTCGCCGGCGCGTTTGAAGTCGTCATACGCGAAGCCGGCAACGTCAGGCTCGACGATCACGTCGGCAGCGCCCCGCCAGAGGTGGCTCATCTGGTCTTGCGCGATAGCGAATGATTGTCCAATTACATCAAAAAGATGACGCGGTGCGCCGTCTTTCGACCACTGTCCCTTTAAATGCACTGCCACGACGCGATCTACGCCCATCTCGTGCAGTGGGGCGGTGGGCACCGGATGCGAGAGCATGCCATCCACCAGCCAGCGCCCGCGAATGTTGACCGGCAGGAACATGCCAGGATAAGCACAACTGGCGCGCACGGGATCAATGATTGAACCGGAATGAAAGACCACGCCTTCGCCAGTATTGAAATCGGTGGCTGTCACGCCAAGAGGAATGCGCAGCTCCTCGAAAGTCTTTACTTTCAAAATGCGGGCAAGGAAAGAGACCATGCGGTCGTTTGAGGCAAAGCCGTATCGAGAGACGGTCCAACGGGCAAAAGTGGTGAAGCGAACGGAGTGCGCGACCTTTTCCAGTTCTTCGATGGAGAGTCCGCTGCAGTAGGCCGCGCCGATCAGTGCGCCCACGCTGGTGCCGGCGACAATGCGAACAGGGATACCTTCTTCTTCGAGGACTTTCAGAACGCCGATGTGGGCCATGCCGCGGGCAAAGCCGCCACCCAGCGCCACACCGATCGCAGGAAGTCGCGGCTCAAGCCCTCCAGCCTTGCGCGAGAGCTCCCGCCCAAAGGCCTGCACGGACCGGACGATCCTGCCGAGACTTTTCACCGCTACCCCACATGCCCGGTTCCCCAGGCACCCACGTTCAAGCCTTACATCAACTATCTCGTAAGATGCCACAAACGGGGCGGCGGCTGCAGGGCCCGATGGTGCCATTTTTACATTACTTTAAGGACCTGAAGCCTGTAACTCCTGGGCGGAGGTAACCGGAGAAGGTCTCGCCGAACCGTGACTAACTCTTGTTGCTCTGTTAACTTACAGCCTATGGTTCGGGAGATATCGGCGGGCGGCGTGGTCATCCGGAATCGGGACGACAATTGGTGGATGGCTGCGATTGAGCCGCCCGGAGACCAGTCCAGAGTCGAGACTAGATCATCGCGACGTGGCGGAAGCAAGGCGAAACCGGTTTTGGCGCTGCCCAAAGGATTGGTGGATCCGGGCGAAAAGCCATTGGAAACCGCTCTAAGAGAAGTACAGGAGGAAACGGGCGTGACCGCCGAGCCCGTCACCAAGCTGGGCGACATCAAATACATTTATTCGCGCAGCTGGGGAGACGGGCAGCGTGTCTTCAAGATCGTCAGTTTCTATCTGATGCGGTATCGCTCCGGCCGCATCGACCAGATCACGCCTGAAATGCGAATTGAAGTGGCGCGCGCCAGCTGGGTTCGCCTGAACGAGGCCGCGAAGCTGCTGGCATACAAAGGTGAAAAACAAATGGCGCGGCGCGCGCTGCAGTATGTGTTGGCACATCCCGAACTTTAAACATGGGCTCTGAATCTCTTCGCGTCAGTTCTCTGCATAATGCTTCTATGCCTTTGGGTGAAGGTATGCGCCGCACAGCGCCGGTCTCCCGGCTGCTGCAGCTAGTGTCACTGGTTGTGTTTCTGTTACTGCCGCCGTTCTCGGCAGCGAGGATTCACCCGCTTTCTGTTTTGAACAGTGAGTATGTAGCAGCTCTCACGGCGGCGGATCATTTTCTACAGGCATGGCAAGCCGGTGATAGCGAGAATGGAGTGGCGCTGCTCACGAGCCACGCCAAGGACACTGCAACCACAGACGCGGTTGACAGATTTTTTTCCGCCTCCGCGCCGGTGGCTTATGAAATTGGACTCGGCAAGCTACTGAAGCGCGGACGCTATGAGTTCCCGGTTGTTCTGGTCAGCGGCGCACCGAACAGCGGTCGCGTCCGGCGCCGCTTCTCCAGCATTGTGATTGTGAACACTGGCAACAATGACTGGGCAGTGGATAAACTGCCCTAGGGACATCACTTCGGATGCCATGTGTTTCCGCTGTGACGAACTTAAGATTTTTTTCGAGGCAAGATCATGAAACGGATTAATAAAGTTGCAGTTCTAGGCGCCGGAACCATGGGCGCGCGCATCGCCGCACATTTTGCCAACGCAGGCGTTCCCAGTTATCTGCTGGATATCGTTCCCCCGGATGCTGACGCTCCGGTGCGGAACAAAATCGCCGCAGTCGGTCTGGATGCTGCTCGAAAATCCAAGCCCGCGGCGTTTATGGATCCTTCGCTGGTGCGACTGGTGACTGTCGGCAATTTTGAAGACGATCTGAAGAAGCTCGCCGAAGTCGATTGGATCATCGAGGCGGTCGTCGAGAATCTTGACCTGAAACGGGCGCTGCTGCGCAAAGTCGAAGCCATTCGCAAGCCCGGCACCATCATTACCACCAACACCAGCGGCCTGCCTGTTGGCAAAATTGCCGAAGGCTTCTCCGACGACTTCCGGCGGTCGTGGTTCGGCACGCATTTCTTCAATCCCCCGCGGTATATGCGGCTGCTCGAACTCATTCCTACTCCCGAAGCCGATCGCTCTTTGATCGATACCGTTTCCCACTTCTGCGACGTTCGCCTCGGCAAGGGAGTGGTGCTGGCCAAGGACACGCCCAACTTTATCGGCAACCGCATCGGCACTTTTTCGGTGTTGAACGTGATGCGGCTCATGCAGGAGATGGACTTGAGCATCGAAGATGTCGATGCGTTGACGGGTCAGGCCGTCGGCTGGCCGAAGTCGGCAACGTTCCGCACGATCGATTTGGTGGGGCTGGACATCCTGGGCCATGTGGTCGGGAATATGACGGCGAACGTTCACGACGAACGCAGCGACCTGCGCTTGCCCGACTTTTTCAGCCAAATGATTCAGCACAAATGGCTGGGCGATAAGACAAAAGGTGGCTTCTACAAGAAAGTAAAGACCGGTGACGGTAAAGAAGATGAGCGCATGGCGCTGGATTGGAAGACGCTGGAATACCACCCCCGGCAGAAGCCGAAGTTCGCCGCGCTCGACATGGCCAAGAATATTGAGGATACCGGGGCGCGGCTGCGGATGCTGCTTGGCTTGGAAGGCAGTGGGCCACAGAAGGGCGATAAAGCGGGAGCGTTCCTCTGGGCGTCGTTGTCGGATCTATGGACTTACTCGGCAAACCGCGTGCCGGAGATTTCCGATTCGATCGTCGAGATTGATCGAGCGATGCGGCTGGGCTTCAACTGGGAGCTCGGTCCGTTCGAACTCTGGGACGCCGCCGGCATCGAAGCTACCGTTGCGCGGATGAAAAAAGAAGGCAAGCCAGTCGCGGCGAACGTGGAGAAGCTTCTTGCGGCAGGAAAGAAGTCTTGGTATAGCGATGACCCGAAATCGTCGTCCGGGCGAGCCTACTTCGATTTGGCAACGAACAAACTCCAACCAGTGGAAGTTCCCGCAGGCATCTGGTCGGTCAGCGTGGCTAAGAAATCGAATGGCGTCGTGAAGAAAAATTCCGGCGCATCGCTGGTCGATCTTGGCGATGGCGTGGGGTGCATCGAGTTCCACAGCAAGATGAATTCGCTGGGCGCGGACATTATTGGCCTGATCTTGCAAACCCTCAAACCCGGTGGCCCGGGCGATAGCTTCGACGCCTTTGTCATTACCAATGACGCGACGAATTTTTCTGTCGGCGCCAACCTCATGCTGCTACTGATGAGTGTGCAGGAAGAAGAATGGGACGACGTCGATCTCGCGATCCGGCAGTTCCAGGGCATGACGCAGGCCATCAAGTTCTCGGCCAAGCCAGTTGTGTCTGCGCCATTCGGGTTGTGCCTTGGGGGTGGGACAGAAATCTCTCTGCACGCGGCGGCCCGCCAGCCTCACGCCGAACTGTATACAGGATTAGTTGAAGTCGGCGTTGGACTGCTTCCCGGCGGCGGAGGCTGCAAGGAGATGTTGCTGCGCGCCGTTGATGGCGCGGTCGCAGCGCGCGGCGGGAAGGGTTCCGGCGATGCACTCGCCGGGTCTATCGAGATGCTGGAGGCGATGAAGCGGGCGTTCGAAACCATTGCGACCGCGAAAGTCGCCACATCGGCGCACGAAGCCCGCGGCCTCGGCTTCCTCAACGACGGCGACCACATCACGATGAATCGCGAGCGCGTGCTCTCTGATGCGAAGGCTCGCGCCCTCGAACTCGTCCGCGCGGGATACGAACCGCCGATTCCGCGGATCGATATCCCTGCGCCCGGCGAAGGCCTGCTGGCCACTCTCAAGATGGGTGTCCACATGATGCGGCAGGGAGGGTTCGTCACCGACTACGAAGTGAAACTCGGCGGCAAGATCGCCGAAGTTCTTTGCGGCGGGGCCGTCACGCCGGGCTCGCTGGTCAGCGAGCAATACATTTTGGACCTGGAACGCGAAGGATTTAAATCGCTTTGCGGCGAGAAAAAGACACAGGAACGGATTCAGTACACGCTGAAGACGGGAAAGACGCTAAGGAACTAGGATTGCTTCGCCGGATATTTCTGAAGGTACTCGCAAGTGCGCCTTTTTTGCGCGACAAATTGAGCGTGACGAGCGCTACAATTAATGCTCATGCGAAGACTTATGCCAAGCGTCGCGATCACGATATGTGTACTGATACTGGGATCTGCTCTGGGAGCGGCTCAGTCCTCCACACAGAATGAGCCTGCGCCCGACGTTCCGGATGCGATCCAGGCGCCGGCGGGACTTGAAGTCGTGGTGTATGCGCATGCGACCGGATCTCAGATTTACACCTGCCAGGCTGGTGCCGACGGAAAATTCGGCTGGACGCTCAAAGGCCCGGACGCGGAATTGCGCGACCGGAAAGATAAAGTGATTGGACATCATTCTGCCGGTCCCACTTGGAAGTTGACCGACGGAGGTGAAGTCACCGGGAAAGCGGTGGCGCACGTCGATTCGCTGGATCCGGACTCGATTCCGTGGCTGCTGGTTAATGTAGTGAGCCACACCGGGAGCGGCGCGCTTAGCAACGTGACCACGATTCAGCGGGTGCGCACGCACGGCGGCAAGCCTCCGGCAGAGGGTTGCGATGCCGCGCACGTCAATACCGAAACCAAGAGCAGTTACACGGCGGACTATTACTTCTTCGCTCCGGGCAAGTGAAGCTCCGGCACCATGTGGCGCATCGAATAAAACGAAAAGAATAAACGAGATTGGAAACTATGCGTGAAGTCATTATTGCATCCTCTGTTCGCACCCCTGTGGGACGCGCCTTCAAAGGCACGCTCCGCGCCACCCGTCCTGACGAACTGGCTGCAGTCGCCATCAGGGGCGCGTTGGACCGCGTTCCTGAGTTCGCCACGAAAGAGATTGAAGACGTCATTCTCGGCTGCGCAATGCCCGAAGCCGAGCAAGGGATGAACGTGGCTCGCATCGCCTCGCTCCGCGCCGGACTGCCGGTCGAGGTCTCGGCGCTGACGATCAATCGCTTCTGTTCCTCGGGCCTGCAGGCGATTGCCATGGCGGCAGAGCGCATCATGAGCGGCGGTGCGGAAGCGATCGTGGCTGGGGGTACGGAGTCGATGTCCATGATCCCGATGGGCGGCCACAAGGTTGCGCCCAATCCCTGGCTCGTCGATCACTATCCCGATGCTTACCTGAACATGGGGCTCACGGCCGAGCGCGTTGGCCAGCGTTTTGGCATCACTCGCGAGGCAGCGGATGAATTCTCCCTGCGCAGCCATCAGAAGGCGCTGGCCGCAATTCAGGCGGGCAGGTTCAACGAAGAAGTGGTCGCCGTGCCGGTAAGCTTCACCACTCCGAATGGATCGAAGCCTAAGCGGCAGGAAATTCTTTTCAAAATGGACGAAGGCCCACGCGCCGACACTTCGCTCGAAGCTCTCCTATCGCTCAAGCCGGCATTCCACCTGAAAGGCACAGTGACCGCAGGAAATTCCTCGCAGATGTCCGACGGAGCCGCGGCTGCGGTGGTCATGTCCGCCGAACGAGCGAAAGCTCTCGGCATCAAGCCGCTGGCACGTTATGTTTCCTTTGCGACCGCCGGATACAAGCCCGAAGAAATGGGGCTGGGCCCCGTGTTCGCAATTCCAAAGGCTCTAAAGATGGCCGGGCTGAAGCTCTCTGACATTGATGTAATCGAGTTGAACGAAGCCTTCGCGGCGCAGTCGCTGGCGGTAATCAAAGAGGCAGGGCTCGATCCGGAGAAGGTAAATCCGAATGGCGGAGCGATCGCCCTCGGACATCCATTGGGATGCACCGGTGCGAAGCTGACGGCAACGATCATCCGCGAGCTCAAGCGCCGCAAGGCTCGCTACGGCATGGTCACCATGTGCGTGGGCGGCGGGATGGGCGCGGCGGGAATCTTCGAAAATCTGAATTAGTCCTGGGAACGGTCGCTTTCTTGTTGCTCCGCAAATTAGGAGTGGAGGTATAATCTCTCGCAGGAGGAAGGCCTCATGTCTATCTTCCGCCTTTTACCCCTTTCCTTGGTGATCATTTCCGCAACGTTGGCGGCGCAGCCCACTCCGCAAAAGAGTCCGGACACGCTCCAATCTACGAATTCCGGAACGTTGAATATTCACGCCTCTGCTCGGTTGGAACAGTCTGGCCCCTCGCCTACATCGGCATTCGACTCTGACGGCCAACTCCAGACCGACACGCTTTGCTACTCGATGCGGAGCTACAAGGTTGCCCGCGATAACCCGGACTCGGACTCTACGCACGCTGTCGGCTATTCCACCTGCCAGCCTGCAGCGCGCTTTCGGACCCACACCATTGAAGGAGTAATCCTGCCGGAACAGCGGTAATGGCCAGTCGTTCTGTCGAAAAATGCCCGATCAGCCATTGGCCTGCGGATCATAGCCCGAGCGTTCCCCTCCTACCATTCCGCAGCTCCACGCATTAGAATATGCATGATTCTCCTGTCGAACCTGTTCCATACTTTTCGTACTGAATGTGAATTTCAAGGACGAACCTAAAATGGCGACAACAACATCAATTCCCAGCACCAAAATCTCTGGCGGCAGCTTTCTTCTGGAGACCCGCCGCCCGGAGGAAATTTTCACTCCAGAGGATTTTACCGAGCAGCATCAGCTGATCGGCCAAACTACGGAAGAATTTGCCGTCAATGAAATTCTTCCCAACTCGGAAAAGATCGAGCACAAGGATTTCTCGGTTTCCCGCGAGCTGCTGAAAAAGGCCGGCGAGCTGGGCTTGAGCGGGGTCGAGATTCCCGAGGCTTATGGCGGCCTCGAGATGGATAAAGTCACGGCTGCCGTGATCGCCGACCACATCGCCAAATATGCCGGCTTTGCCACGACCTGGGGGGCGCATAGCGGCATCGGCTTGCTGCCCATCGTTTATTTCGGCACGGAGGAGCAAAAGAAAAAGTATCTGCCGCGTCTCGCGACCGGGGAACTCGTTGGCGCTTACGCCTTGTCGGAATCCACCTCCGGCTCCGATGCCATGAACTGCCGCACCCGCGCCGAGCTTTCCGCGGATGGCAAGCATTACATCCTCAACGGCGAAAAAATGTGGATCACCAACGCTGGCTTCGCCGATTTGTTCACCGTCTTTGCCAAGATCGATGACAAATTTTCCGCTTTCCTGATCGAACGGAACTTTCCCGGCTTCTCGATTGGCGCCGAGGAACACAAGATGGGCATCCGCGGCTCCTCGACGTGTCCCATTATTCTCAATGACTGTAAGGTGCCCGTAGAGAATCTGCTGGGTGAGATCGGCCGAGGGCACGTGATTGCTTTTAACATTCTGAATATCGGCCGCTTCAAGCTGGGCGCAATGTGCGTGGGCGGTGGACGCGTGTCGCTGGAGAATGCGATCGGCTACGCCAAGCAGCGCAAGGCGTTCGGCAAAGTGATTGCAGATTTCGGGCTGGTGCGCGAAAAAATCGCTAACATGGCGACCCTGCTCTACGTCGGCGAATCGCTGGTTTATCGCACGGTCGGGATGATGGACGTTGCGCTCGGCGAAGTCGACAAAACCAGTGCTGACGCCATCAAGGAAACCCGCAAGGCGATTGAGGAATACGCGGTCGAGTGCTCGATCATCAAGGTCTGGGGCTCGGAGATGGTCGATTACATCGTCGATGAAAGCCTGCAGATCTACGCCGGCTACGGCTTCGTCGAAGAGTATCCGGCTGAGCGGGCCTATCGCGATGCCCGCATCAACCGTATCTTCGAAGGCACGAATGAGATCAACCGGCTCATCATTACGGGCTTCCTGCTGAAACGCGCCATGAGCGGGCAGTTGCCGCTGATGCCCGCGATCAAAAAGCTCATGGACGAAGTGCTGTCCGGTCCCTCGATGAGCGACGATCTGGAAGGTTCGCTCGCCGAAGAACGCAAACTGGTGGGACAGGCCAAGAAGCTCGGCCTGTTTGCCGCCGGAACTGCCACGCAGAAATACATGCAGGCAATTCAGGACCAGCAGGAAATCATGGGAGCCATCGCCGACATGACGATTGAAAGCTATGCCATGGAATCGGCGGTGCTGCGCGCGCAGAAAATCGCGGAGACGAAGGGCGAGGCTGCTGCCGCTCTTCCCATAGCGATGACTCGCGTCTATCTTACGCAGGCGATGGAGAGGGTGGAATCCGCGGCGAAGAAAGTAATCGCCGCGGTTGCCGATGGCGATATGTTGCGCACTCAGTTGGCAATTCTGCGTCGGCTGGCCAAGTACGAGCCGTTTAACACCATCGAACTTCGCCAGCAGATCGCGCAAAAAGTGATTGAGCGAGGAAGGTACACGCTGGCATAAACCCTAATCCACGGGGACACAGAGAACGCGAATATCCCCATTTCTCTGTGTCCTCCCTGGTCAATTCCTTTTCCTCTTTCCGCTGATACAACTGTCCTGATGAAAATCAGATTCCTATTCCTCGTTGCAGCGATTGGACTGCTTGCGTCGGCGGCGCCAGCGATCGGTCAAGACAACACTCCGATATCCAAGGACCTTGCCCTTACACCCCCGATGGGCTGGAATTCCTGGAACAAGTTCGCTTGCAACGTCAGCGAAGAGATGATCCGGAGCATGGCGGATGCCTTGGTTAAGTCGGGTATGAAAGATGCGGGCTATCAGTATGTCAACATTGACGACTGCTGGCAGGTGAGCCGCGACGCTAATGGCAATATCGTTGCCGACCCGCAGCGCTTTCCTCACGGCATGAAGGCGGTCGCCGATTACATTCATTCGCTCGGGCTCAAGTTCGGTGTGTATTCGGACGCCGGTTCGAAAACCTGTGCCGGACGGCCCGGTGGCCTCGGCCACGAATATCAGGACGCCATCCAATACGCGGCGTGGGGTGTCGACTACTTGAAATACGATTGGTGCAACACCACAACGCAGGATGCCAGAGCTTCCTATGCGAACATCCGCGCGGCGCTCGACGCTTCCGGGCGCGCCATCGTGCTGAGCATTTGCGAGTGGGGTACGGCCAAGCCCTGGTTGTGGGGAAAAGAAGTTGGCGGCAATCTGTGGCGTACTACCGGAGACATCAGCGACCGGTGGGCGGGCCAGACTAAATGGCCGGATGGCAGTTGCTGCTCGAACGGCATGCTGGCCATCGTCGATCAGCAGGTGGGATTGCAATCCAACGCCGGACCCGGACATTGGAACGATCCTGACATGCTGGAAGTGGGTAATGGCGGGATGACCGACAGCGAATATGGGGCTCACTTCAGTCTGTGGGCGATTCTGGCCGCGCCTCTGATCGCGGGCAATGACCTGCGCGATATGCGGCCTCAGATTCACGACATTCTCACTAACAAAGAAGTAATCGCGATGGATCAGGATGCTCTGGGCCGCGAAGGGGAGCGCGTTTGGAAAAGCGGCGATCTGGAGGTCTGGGCCAAGCAGCTAAGAGACGGCAGCCGCGCCGTGGTCCTGTTAAATCGCGGTGGGACAGAGCAGCAAATTTCAGCGAACTGGGAGGATCTCGGCTATCCCAGCCACTTGACCGCTTCGGTTCGTGATTTGTGGCAGCACAAGGATCTGGGCAAGTTCACGGCAAAGTTTTCTGCTCCTGTCGCATCGCACGCAGTCGTGATGGTGACCGTGAAGCCCTAGCGCCGTCCTCAGTTCACGACTTCACTTGCTTCTAATTCTTCGGGAAATTTGGATCGGCTTTCACTTCTTCGATCTGGGCGGTATGGCGCGCGCTATGAGCCGAGATCAGCAGCAGCCACTGATAACCATCGAGGGTGCCGAATACCGGGTGGTCGAAGAAATGGTCTCGTAAATCGTCGTTGGTGGTGCGGATGTATTCCATGGTTGCCGCGCGGCTGTCCTCGAATGTCTTCGCCAATTCCGCTTGCGTCGCCCACCGACCGGTGGGACGAAGAAATTCGGGCGCCTGCGCCTTGTGACTGCGATCCGGCACTCGCTGCAGAATCATCTCATCTTTCCCTTTGACCTGATCGCGCTTCTCGGGCGCCGCGGGCGAGGTCATGACCTGCTTCTGCACAAGGCTGAAGATCGCAGACTCGGAGACCGTGATGTGCTCGGCGACTTCCGCCACCGACCAGCGATCCGGAGCGGGTTTGAAGGTCCATTGTTTCTGAGAAAGTCCGGAGATGGATTTCAGGAAATTATCGCGCGTGGTTTGAAAGCTCTTTAGCGCTGACTCACGTTCCTCTGAGGTGAGCGTAGCCGGAGCGGCAGCTTGCGCCCATCCGGAAGCGGCCATCATCCCTAGAATGAAAAGCAGGGCCAGAATCGCGACAGTCTTCTTCATCCGCATAGTCTTCTCCTTTTGCAATTCCTCTTGAGAATCGAAACCGTGTAGCCCAGTGGTCAGGATTTAGTTTTCAGCTCTTCCATCACGCTCTGGATCAACTCCTTCGCGTCGGTCAAGCTCTTCATGATGATCTGAATATCCATCACGGGCTTGCCCGGCCAGCGCTGGCTCTGGCAATAGACGCCGTGTTGTCCGACCAAGGCCATGGCGTCGGTAATCGCATCCATGGTCACGGCTAGCCGTCCACGCGGAATTCCCATCATGGTCTCGTAGTGTTCCAGTTCTTCCTGTTTTTCGTCAAATACCGGCATCGGACGATTGTAACCGCTGCCACCAATGGCGCATAATTATTGGTCTGCTGACAGAAACTTTTCCTACGCGTCTAACTTCTTGGCCATAGCGAAACATTTCAGAGGAGAAACCATGCAAAAGCGAATTGTCCTTTCCGCCCTGCTTACAATCCTGTTCACCGGCGCTGCCTGGGCACAGATGGGTGGAGGCCGGCCCAGCCCTGCGGCTTCAGCCTCGTGCGATCTCGGCGCCGGCAAAACCATCAAGACCGATTACTCAAGCCCGCGCATGAAAGGCCGCAAGATTTATGGCGGTCTTGTGCCCTTCGGAGAAGTCTGGCGCACTGGCGCCAATGACGCTACCACGTTCGTCACCAGCGCCGATGTCGTAGTGGGCGGGAAATCAGTGCCTGCGGGCAGTTACACAATTTTCACAGTGCCGACAGCCGACAAGTGGACTCTGATCGTCAATAAGAAGACCGGCGAGTGGGGCATCCCGTACAAATATGAAAGCGACGAGTTGGTCCGCGTGGACATGAAGATTTCCAAGCTGCCTTCGCCCGTTGAAAACTTCACGATCGCCTATGACCAGTCGGGGGCAAGCTGCACTTTGCGTATGGATTGGGAAACTACACGCGCTTCGGTGAACATCACGGCGAAATGAAACGCCTGGGTCGTTGACTCCTCGATCGGCGATTTGCTGAGTGTTGACTGAAAATCTCTCGGGTACGGGATTGCAGTCAACACTCAAAAATCGCGTTCAACGATTCCGCGCGGAGTACAATTCTGCTAGCGGTACCCCATGGGAGGTTTCCATGCCCCTCTACGATTATGTTTGCCTGGATTGTCATAAGCCCTTCGAAACGGTTCTGACCCTGAACGAGCACGATAAAGAAGCTCCCAAGTGTCCGCATTGTGGGAGCAAGAACGTAGAGCAGGAAGCCGCCGCATTCTTTGCGGTAACCTCAAAGAAGAGCTAACCGAAGGCTGGCTCTTCGTTCTTGCAAGGATCGTCTGACCGCCGCTGTGCTCGGGGCGGCCCAAGGGAGAGATTTGCGCCTGCTAGAGTTGCAGGCCTTTCTTTTGAAAGCCGGCAATCGGTAGTTATACGGCCGGCTTCCAGCGCAATATCGGTTTCCGCGCAGCTGCCGTTTCGTCGAGGCGCGAAACCCGCGTGGAGTGTGGCGCGTCGAGCACGATCTGGGGATCTTCCTCCACTTCTTCGGCAATCGATTTCATCGCGTCGATAAATAGATCCATCTCTTCTTTCGACTCGCTCTCGGTCGGCTCGATCATGAGCGCGCCGGGCACGATCAATGGAAATGCCGTCGTATAAGGATGGAAGCCGTAGTCGATGAGCCGCTTGGCGATGTCCATCGTCCGCACACCCTTTTTCGCCTGCAGCTTGTCGCTAAAGACGACTTCGTGCATGGTTGGTGTGGAATACGGCAGATCGTACGTGCCTTCAAGACCCTTGCGAATGTAGTTGGCATTCAGCACAGCATCTTCCGTGGTCTGCCGCAGGCCATCCGGGCCATTCGCCTGAATGTAGGCCAGCGCGCGGACGAACATTCCAAAATTTCCATAGAACGCACGCACCCGCCCCACTGACTGCGGACGGTCGTAATCGAAACCCAGCATGCCGTCAGACTTGGTGATCAAGACCGGCTTCGGCAGAAATGGCTCTAGTTTTTTCTTGATGGCCACTGGTCCCGATCCCGGCCCACCGCCGCCGTGCGGAGTGGAAAAAGTTTTGTGCAGGTTCAGGTGCATCAGGTCTACGCCAAAATCGCCCGGACGCACTTTGCCCACCAGCGCGTTCATGTTGGCACCATCCATGTAGAGCAGGCCGCCCTTGGCGTGGAGAATATCGGCAATCTTGTGGATCTCCTGCTCGAAGACTCCCAGCGTGTTGGGATTGGTGAGCATCAGAGCGGCAACGTCTTCGCTCATCTGCGCTTCCAGGGCAGCAATGTCGACCATGCCACGCGAATCCGACTTCAGATTTTCGACGGCGTAATCCACCATCGCTGCCGTGGCTGGATTCGTTCCGTGCGCCGAGTCCGGAATCAGAACTTTCTTTCGCGGACGTCCCTGCGCGTGGTGGTAGGCCCGCACCATCAGAAGGCCGGTCATCTCCCCGTGCGCGCCCGCCGCGGGCTGCATCGTGATCGCGTCCATGCCCGTGATTTCCATCAGGCACTCGCTTAGCGTTCTCAGAACCTGGAGCGCGCCCTGCGAAATTTTCTCCGGTTGGTAAGGATGCCCGTTCGCGATTCCTTCCAC
>Ga0209040_10000201_pt1 | contig 42506 bp, 41 predicted proteins | sample BogFormECP12_OM3_FD_188240 | JGI IMG/M metagenome (GOLD analysis project Ga0209040, IMG submission 188240) | Bog forest soil microbial communities from Calvert Island, British Columbia, Canada - ECP12_OM3 (SPAdes) (version 2) | ecosystem: Environmental > Aquatic > Freshwater > Wetlands > Bog ... | reverse complement strand
TCGATTCGGCGGCCGCTGTTACGGTGCGATCCATGACCGATGCCGAGCCGAAGAAGCCGCGCCCGATCGAGATCACCGCTGGCGCCGATCCCGTCAAGCTGGGCTCGATGCTCCTGACGATCGTCGAGCCGCACCGGGGCCACGAGGTGGCCTACAACCGATGGTACGAGCGTGACCACTTCTACTCGGGCTGCATGGTCGGCCCGTACAACTTCGCCGGCCGGCGCTTCGTCGCCACCGCCGACCTGAAGGCCATGCGTGACCCCGACCCCTCCGAAATCACCGGCGAGCCGGGACGGGGCTCCTACGTGGCGGTCTACTGGGTCCTCGACGGGTACCACGACGTCTGGAACCGATGGGCCGTCCGGCAGGTCCGGGCCCTGCACGCGGCGAACCGGATGTTCGAAGAGCGCGATCACGTGCACACCCTCCTGTACCGGTTCGCCTGGGAGCACCGGCGCGAGCCCGACGGGGTGCCCATCGAGCTGGCGCTCGACCACCCCTACCGGGGCTTCGTCCCGGTGTGGGTCGACCGGGCCGAGGAAGTGCCGAACGAGAGGCTCTGGGAGGCCCTGCGGACCGACCTCCTGCCCGGCCTGATGCCCGGGAGCGACGCCGGCCTGGTCGCCGCCTTCACCCCGCTTCCCCTGCTCATCGACGCCCCCGGCGACGTGCCCCGCCAGGAGGCCACGGACCGGCGCACGCTGCTCCTGTTCTTCCTCGACGGGCACCCCACCACCTCGTGGGACCCGGTCATCGTCGAGCTCGGCCGTCGGCTCGACGCGGCGGGGCTGGGCTCGGTCGTGGCCGCCCTGCCGTTCATCCCGACGATCCCGGGGACCGACACCTACACCGATCAGCTGTGGGCCTGAGTATCGTGCTCTGACACCGCAATCGGGGGATGGGAGGGGCCGTGGCAACGAGGATCACCATCGTCGGCGGAGGCAGCACCCACTGGACCCCGCGGCTCCTGAGCGACTTCGCCAACACTCCCAGCCTGGCCGGGGCAGAGGTCGCACTCCACGACATCGACGGATCCGCACTCCCCCCGATGCTGGCCATCGGCAAGCACATCGCCGCCAGCCGCGAGATCGGGTTGCAGGTCACGGCCGGCACCAACCTGGCGGAGGCGCTGGAGGGCGCCGAGTTCGTGATCTCGGCCTTCAGCGTCGGCGGGTTCGAGAGCATGCGCCACGACCTCGGGATCCCGGCCCGGCACGGCCTTCGCCAGCCGGTGGGCGATTCGGTGGGGCCGGGCGGGATCTTCCGTTCCCTGCGGAGCATCCCGGTGATGGTGGCCATCGCCCGCGAGGTGGAGCGTCACGCCCCCGAGGCGCTGCTGCTCAACGTCTCGAATCCGATGACCGCGCTCTGCCGGGCCGTTGCCTCGCAGACCTCGGTGCGCACCGTCGGGCTCTGCAACGAGCTGGTCGGGCTCCAGTTCTGGCTCAGCCTCGTCTTCGACGTGCCGATGCACCGGGTGGACCCGACGGTGGCCGGGGTGAACCACCTGCCCCTGGTCACGTCGCTCCGGTTGGGCGGCGATGACGGGTTCGAGCGTCTGCGCCACGTGCTCGACCACCCCGAGGAGCTCGAGGGCCAGCCGGTGTGGATGGACCCGCCGGAGCAGTCGCACTGGCACAAGGTGGACCCCTCGAGCGGGTGGACCAAGGCCGACGTCGTGGCCAACAACCGGCTCAAGCTCGAGATCTTCCGCCGTCTGGGCGTCCTGCCCGGGTCGGCCGACACCCACGTGTCAGAATTCTTCCCGTGGTTCGTGACCGCGGTGTCCGACTACGGACGCGACTGGGGTGTCCACCACTACGGGTTGCGTGGTCACCAGCTGGACAAGGCGGTCGACGACTCCGAGGCGGCCGAGCTCGAGGCCGGCGGCGAGGTGTCACCCTGGCCGTCCGGCGAGTTGGCGGCGCCGCTGCTTGACGCGGTGATCACCGGCAAGCCCCGCTCGCTGCCGGTCAACATCCCCAATGCAGGCCAGGTGCCGGACCTGGCCGGGGGCGTGGTGGTCGAGTGCATGGGGACGGTCGACGCGACCGGCGTGAGGGCCCGCGACGTCGCCAGCGCCGGGGCCGCGACCGAGCACCTGCGACGGGTGGCGGCGTCCCAGGAGCTGACCGTCCAGGCCGCACTGACGGGCGACCGTGCCCTGGTGCTGGAGGCCATGCTGGCCGACCCGGTCGCCGGGAGCCTGCCCTGGGAGGCCGTGGTCGAGATGACCGACGAGCTGCTGGCGGCGACCGCCCCCTGGCTCCCCCAGTTCGCCGGCTGAGCAGCAGCGCTGATCGGTGCCGTCGGCCGACCGGCTCGGGCCGATCAGCCCGTCGCCGGCGCGGTGGCCTTGCGGCCGAGCATCTCGCCGGGCCGGCCGTCCACGGTGGCCCCGGTGACGAGCGGCGACTGGGACAGGGCCAAGGCCCCGGCGCACATCACGGCCAGGGCCAGGATCTCGCCGATGACGAAGCCGGGGCCGGTGCGGAGGTGCTCGCCGAACACGAGGACGCCGATGACGATGCTCACCAGGGGGTTGACGATCACCATCACCGAGCGGGAGGCGGCGATCGGACCTGCGTGGAGGGCGTTCTGCAGCATAAAGAAGCCGAGGAGTCCGGTGACCACCAGGGCGTAGGGCTCCCAGTGGGTGAACACGTGCCCCCAGCCACCGGTGATCAGGGTGGTGGTGGCCTTGGTGAACGACGAGGTGTAGGCGAACAGCATCGCCGCCACCGCCCCGAACACGGCCGCCCGCCACCAGCGCGGGCCCTGTCGAGCCATGACGACCAGCACCACGAAGGCGACAGCCACGACGACGCTCACCGTCACCCAGGCCTCCGAGCTGGGGAGCCCGTGCCCGACCGCCGGGGCCGACAGGGCGATGAAGCCGGCCAGCCCGGCGACGATGGCCGCCGCCCCGACCCAGTCCCGCCACCCGAGGGGATGATGGAAGACCACGGCCAGGATGGCGATGAGGAAGAGCAGCTCGGTGGTCAAGATGGGCTGGACCACGGTCAGGTCGCCGAAGCGGAGGGCCATCGCCTGCAGGGCGAAGGTGACCAGCAAGAAGCCCAAGCCGGCCAGCCAGACCCCCCCGCGCAGGGCGTTGGTCAGGAGGCGGAGGCGCATGGCGTCCTCGGCCGGCGCCGACTCGACGCCGATCCGCTGGAGGACGCCGCCCACGGCGCTCGCCAGTGCCGCTGCCACCGCCAGGAGGTAGACCACGCCACGTTCTAGCGCGGCCCGGGGCGCCGGCGACGTGCAAGCGCCCGTTCCCGGCGTGACCAGGCGACCCGGCCGGCCGCTGGCCTAGGTTGGCCCGGTGCGCGCACCGGCCCTGACCGAGCAGCTGGAAGAGGCGTGGCACCGGGACGGCTGGTGCGTCATCGAGGGCGCCATCCCCGCCGAGGACCTCGCCGCCGCCCAGGACGCCCTGACCCGCTTGTTCCCCACGGCCGAGGAGATGGACCGGGGCGGCGACGACGAGCGGACCACGCCCTGGCGCACCTGGGACGCCGCCTGGCCGGAGTTCCCGTTCCGCAGCGCCCGGCTGAACCGGATCGTGGTCCACGACGTGGTCATCGAGCTGGCCCAGCGGCTCCTCGGCACCCCCGACGTCCGCCTGTACCTGGCCCTCGTCTCGGCCAAGTACGCCGGCCAACCCTCGGGCTACAACCAGCTCCTCCACACCGACTACCCCAACCATTCCCTGGTGGTGCCCCGGCGCGACCCGGGGTACCAGCAACTGGAGCTGTTCATCTACCTGTGCGACGTCTCGTCGGGCAACGGCGCCACCCGCATGGTCTCGCGCCTGCGGACGTCGGAGGTCCCCGTCGAGGAGCACACCTTGAACCTCGAGAACTACTCCGAGCTCTACGAGGACCCGGGCGAGGCGTCGGGTCCGGCCGGCTCGATCGTCGCCTACCGACCGGACGTGTACCACCGCTCGGTGGACGTCACCGGACCCGGAGCGGCGAGATTCATGTTCCACGTCTCGTACAAGCCGGCGGGCACCGAGTGGCTCGGCTACCAGGCCTGGCAGATCAAGGGGTTCTCCGCCGAGTGGCACAACTTCGTCCAGCAGGCCGGCCCCCGCCAGCTGGGCGTCGTCGGGTTCCCCGAGCCAGGGCATCCGTACTGGACCGAGGAGACCCTCGCCGGGGTCGGGGCCCGGTACCCCGGGCTGGACATGACGCCGTGGACCGAGGCCGCCCCAGCGGTTCAGGGGAGGGACGTCAGAGGCGGCGGAGCACGGTGACGACCTTGCCGTAGACGGTGACGTCCTCAGGGTCGTACTCCATGGGGGAGAGGCTGGGGTTGGCCGGCGTGAGGACCACCTTCCCCCGCCTGCGGCTGAAGGTCTTGACCGTGGCCTCGCCGTCGGGGATGCCGGCGACGACGACGTCACCGTGTTCGGCCTCGGGCTGCTGGCGGACCACCACGAAATCGCCGTCGAAGATCCCGGCCTCGATCATCGAGTCCCCCCGCACCCGCAGCATGAAGGTGGAGCCGGTGCCGGTGAACTGCTCGGGCAGCGGCAGGAGCTCCTCGACGTTCTCGTGGGCCAGCACGCCGGTACCGGCGGCGACGTCACCGATGAGCGGGACGTGGCGCACCGGTCCGGCCGCCATGGCCGCTTTCGACGAGGGGTCGTAGCGCACCTGGATCGCACGCGGCTTGGTGGGGTCGCGTTGGAGGTAGCCCTCGCGCTGGAGGACCGCCAAGTGGGTGTGCACCGTGGCCGACGACGCGAGGCCCACCGCCTCGCCGATCTCACGGACCGACGGCGGATAGCCGCGCTCGCGCAGGCACTCGGCGATGAAGTCCAGGATCTCCTGCCGCTTGCCGCTCAGGACCTCTGCCATCGTGGGCTCCCTCCTCGTCGTCCCCGGCGATGGGCCACCGGGGATGGTGCGAACACCCGTTTGCTTTTGACCATAACCCCCGGCGTCGGAGATTACAAACACCTGTTCGGATTCGTTCCTTGACACGAACACCCGTTCGTGCTCGAATGAGTCTCATGACGAACGGGTGTTCGTACCGATGCCTAGGCCGGCCCGCCCCGGTCGGCCGCCCCCGGGAGGTGCGCTGATGGCCGTCGCCGACTTGAGCGACGGGGAAATGCTCGAGCGCCCCTGGCCCCGCCCGGTCCTCAGGTTGGTCGAGGCGGCCGAACCCGCCGAGGGCCCGCCGCCGGCCGCCCGGGCGGTGCCCTGGGCGGCAGAAGAGCCTCTGGACTGGGAGGATGCCGAACCGTTCCCCGAGCCGGACTGGGTGGTCGAGCCCCCGATGCCCGCAGCCCGGCGCCGGTCGGTGGCCTCTGGTGAGCGGGCCCGGGTCCGGGCCGTTCGCCGGCGCCGGGCGGCACTCGGGGTGCTCGCGGTCGGGTTGCTCGCGGCCCTGGCCGCTCCGGTGAGTGCCCTGGGCGGGCGCACGGTCTCGACCCCGGCCGCAGCCAGCGTTCCGGCCCCCCCGACCAGGTCCCACGCCGTGGTCTACGTCGTCCAGCCGGGGGACTCGCTCCGCTCCATCGCCGCCCGGCTCAGCCCCGGCTCAGCCAGCCGGTCGCTCGCCACCGCCCTGGCCGCCGAGCTCGGGACGGATCACGTCGTCCCCGGGGAGCGGCTGGTCCTTCCCTGATCAGCGACGGAGCCACCGCCGGGAGCTGGGTAGGCAACGCAGGTAACGTCGGCATGTGCGTTGCCCCTGGTGTTCCGCCGACGACGACCGGGTGGTGGATTCCCGCCTGGCCGACGAGGGCGTGGCCATCAGACGGCGTCGTGAGTGCCTCGACTGCGGCCGGCGGTTCACCACGTTCGAGCGGGTGGAGGAGCAGCCGCTGTGGGTGGTGAAGCGAGCCGGCCAGCGCGAGCCGTTCGACCGGGCCAAGGTCATCGCCGGCGTGCAGGCCGCCAGTAAGAACCGTCCGGTCACCGGTGACGACCTGCAGGAACTGGCCCAGCAGGTCGAAGAGGTGCTGCGCATGGACTCGACCGAGCCCACGACCGAGCAGGTCGGCATGGCGGTGCTCGAGCAGTTGAAGGCACTCGACGAGATTGCCTATGTCCGCTTCGCCAGCGTCTACAAGGGCTTCGAGGACCTGGGGGACTTCCAGCGTGAGGTGGGGCTCCTCAAGACGACCGAGCCCAAGCGCCGGCGCTGAGTGCCCGGCGGGGGACGCGCCATGTCCGAGCTGGTAAGCGAGGTGCCGTCGGTGGTGCTTGCGGTCTACGCGCACCCCGACGACGCCGACGTGGGGGCGGGCGGGACGCTGGCCCGGTGGGCCAAGGCCGGCGCCGAGGTGCACCTGGTGGTCTGCACCGACGGGGGGCGCGGCACCGCCGATGCCCGCACCGAGCCCGCAGAGCTGGCCCGTCGCCGGCGGGGGGAGTTGGCCGAGGCGGCCGCCCTGGTCGGCCTGACGTCCCATGAAGTGCTCGGGATGACCGACGGCGAGCTCACCGACGGCCCCGAGCTGCGTGGTGCGCTCGTTGCCCGGATCCGGCGGACCAGGCCCGACGTGGTGCTCGGTCACGACCCGACCGCGGTGTTCTTCGGCCAGGATTACTTCAATCACCGGGACCACCGGACCGCCGGGTGGGCCCTCCTCGACGCGCTGGCGCCGGCCGCCGCGCTCCCGCACTATTTTCCCGAGGCGGGCCCCCCGCACCAGGCCGCCGCCGCCTATCTCTCTGGGACCCTCGAGCCCGACGTGTGGGTCGACGTGTCCGACACCATCGCAGTGAAGGCGGCTGCGGTGGAGTGCCACCGCAGCCAGTTCCAGGGCAGCGACGGGTGGGCGGGAGAGGCGGTGCACCTGCGGGCCGAAGAGGAGGGGCGCCGGGCCGGCGTCCCCTTCGCCGAGGGTTTCCGCCGGCTCCGGCTCGGTGGCTGAGCTCGACCGTCCCCGCGCTGGCGCCGGTGGCGGCGACGACGGCCTCACCCCGGCCATACTCCACGTCGACATGGACGCCTTCTTCGCCGCCGTCGAGGTGCTCGACGAGCCGGCCCTGGCCGGAAAGCCGGTGATCGTGGGGGGCACCGGGAGCCGGGGGGTCGTGGCGTCGTGCACCTACGAGGCCAGGGCGTTCGGTGTGCGCTCGGCCATGCCGACCGTCCGGGCCCGGCAGCTCTGCCCCGCTGCGGTGTTCATCGACGGGCACTTCTCCCGCTACTCGGAGATGAGCCGCCAGCTCCACGCCGTGCTCCACGACGTGACCCCGATGGTGGAGCCCATCGGGCTGGACGAGGCGTTCCTCGACGTGACCGGGGCGCGACGCCTCCTCGGGCCGGCCGAGACCATCGCGTGGGACATCCGCCGCCAGGTGCACCAGCGCCTCTCCCTCGACTGCTCGGTCGGGGTCGGTCGTTCCAAGATGGTGGCCAAACTGGCCTCGCGGGCGGCCAAGCCATCGGCCGACCGCCACGGCACCCGTCCGGGGCCCGGGGTCGTGGTGGTCCGGGCCGACGACGAGCTGGCCTTTCTCCACCCCCTGGCGGTGGAGTCCCTGTGGGGGGTGGGCCCGGCGACGTCCGGCCGGCTCCACGACCTCGGTATCCGGACCGTGGGCGAGCTGGCCGCGGTGGGCGAGCGGACCATGGTGCGCCACTTCGGCCGGGCCCAGGGCGCGCACCTCGCCGGTCTGGCCCGTGGAGAGGACACCGGGCCCGTGGTGCCGGACCGCCCGGCCAAGTCGGTCGGGCACGAGGAGACGTTCAGCCGCGACCACACCGAGATGGCCGAGCTCCAGCGCCACGTGGTGCGGATGGCCGAGTCGGTGGCCGCCCACCTGCGGGACGGCGAGCTGGCGGCCCGGACCATCTCGTTGAAGGTCCGCTATGTCGACTTCACGATGATCACCCGGGCCTATACCCTGCCGTTCGCCATGGACACCGGCCCGGCCCTCGGGGCGGTGGCCGGCGCCCTGCTCGACGCGGTCGACCTGCGCGACGGGGTGCGACTCCTCGGGGTGAGTGCGTCGGGTCTGCAGCCGAGCGTTGTCTCGCGCCAGCTGACCTTCGAGCTCGGCGACGGCGTGCCCGCGCGGCCGGGTGCGCAGACGGTCCCGGGGCCGGGGGGCGAGCCGGCGAACCGGGCTCCCGGTCGTGCGCACGAGGCGGCCGGGCTCCAGACGAGTTGGCAGGAGGTGACGGCCGCGGTCGATGCCATCCGGGCCCGCTTCGGACGGGGCTCGGTGGGCACCGCGTCGATGGTCGGCGACGACGGCATCGTGGTGCCCGGCCGACGCGAAGCCCCCTGGGGACCCTCGGCCGAAGATCCCGGGTCCTGAACGGACCGAACGGTCGTCCACCGATTGGTCGTCCACTCACCGTCGGCCAGCCAGGGTTGGCCTGCCGAGCGATCGGCCACGGCGCGGTGGCGCCCCCGCTCATCCGTCGTGGCCCCACCACCGCAGCCACGAGCCGTGGTGGTGCATGTCGGCCAGGCGGTGCGCGCCGAGCGCCCGCCCGGTGGCTTGCACCAGCACCAGGGTGGTGGCGCCGCGCTCTGGGGCCTCGCCCGGCGGGGGAGGGATGGGCAGGCCCGGCGTCTCGGCGGGGCTCTCGGCGAAGATCCAGCTGACGGGACGTCGGGCGGCCACCTCCTCGACGGCGGCCACCAGCGCCCGCTGGCGGGCCGGGGTGAGGTAGGCGGCCACCCAGGAGTGGTAGAGGCAGAGATGGGCCGACTCGGGGATCCCGGTCGCCACCGGGGCCAGGTCATCGACCATGTCGCCGGTCATGACCCGGGGCGGGCCCGGGCCCCCGATGGCGACCGCCAGGGCGTCACGCAGCCGCCGGAATCGGGCCAGATGGCCGGGCCACTGGCAGGCCAGCAGCCAGCGTCGCCCCTCCTCGTCGGCCGGGTCGATGGGCCGGCGGTCCAGGCCGACGCGGGCGGCGACCCGGGCCAGTCCCAGCGGGGGCGCAGCGGGCCCGCGCAGCTCACAGGTCAGATGGACGGGCGAGCCCTGGTCTCCGGGCCGGCGGCCGTCCCCGTAGTCGTAGGCGTAGCGGTCGAAGACCAGATTGAGCCCGGCCGAGGCCCCCAGGTCGACCAGGCCGAGCGGGCGGTCCGGGTGGGCCCGGGCGACCGCGGCGAAGGCCGGCAGCAGCGCCGTGCAGCGGCCGATCTCGTTGGTCTGGGTCGCCCGGGTCGCCAGCAGCCCGGCGATCGGGTCGCGCTGGGATCGGCAGAACACGAGGAATTCGGCGAAGACCGGCCCGGTGGCGGCGGTCGCCGGGCCGAGGCCCCGGAACTCGCACACCGTGTCGTAGTGGCGACCGAGGTCGTCGTCGGCCCCGGCCAGCAGGAGGAAGTGCACGGCCGCCAGGATGAGGTTGGGACGGCGCTGGTCGGCCGGGGAGCACTCGACCAGTTCGAGGAGCTCGTCGTTCCCGGCGATCCCGGCGCAGATCTCTTCGTAGAGCGGTGAGCCGTCGCGCGCCGCCGTCCGGCTGAACGCGAGGAATTGCTCGGCCAGCGGCGGGGTCTCGTCCCCCTCACGCACCGCGGTGTGCGGTCAGCCGTCTTCTTCCTGGGGCTCGGTCGAGAGGGCCGAGGACCACGGGTCCCCGCTGATCGGCGGCGGCATCACGGTGGAGCCGCCCGGGGACGATCCTCCCGGGTTCGAGGTGCCCGACGACCACGAGGGTGCCTCGGTGGTCGGGTCCTGGGCGTCATCGTCGCCGGCGAGGCCGTTGCTCTGCTCGGTCGCCACCCAGCCCTCGGGGACGGGGGGGATGGACGACGGCGGGGGAGGGACGAACGGGGGCAACGGCCCGCCGGTTCTGAACTCGCGGGTCTCGGAATCGCCTTCGAGTGGCAACTGGGGTTCGGTCTCCGTCGCGGCCCCGGTGATGCCCGAGGGCGGCGTCATCACGAGCGGGGCGGCGAGGGGTGCGCCGAACGTGTTCGTCGGGGCGCTTTCGGCGTGCTCGTCGATGGTGATCAGGCGGGCGGTCAGCAGCTCGCCCAGGATTCGCAGCGTGTCGAGCGGGTGCACCGCCGAGGCGTCGACGACCTGGCGGACGGTTCGCCCGCCGCCGACCAGGCTCAGCAGCTGCCACTGGTCGCCCCGGATCTGGACCTCGGCCGCCGGGGTGGACGCCGACATCTTGACCACGGTGTCGAAGGGGAGCCGGGCCACCAGGGACCGCCACTCCTCGACCTGGGGGCCGACATCGGCCAGCACCGTGGCCACCGGGCTGCGCGCCCCGCCGTCGGGGGGGACCTCGCCCGCCGTGAAGTAGAACCAGCCTTCCTCGATGCAGGCGAGGTCGAACAGCACGCTGTCGGCCGAACCGGTCCCGGCGGTCACCAGGTCGCCCTTGTCCATCCAGACCCGCTGGTCGATGCCCCGCCCCACGATCTGGAGCTCGCCGGTGTAGTTGGTCCGGGCGAGGAGGTCGAGGATGTCGACCAGGGAGAAGGTTGCGAGGGAGCCAACGAGCGCAGCGGCCGCGGCTTCTGATCCCGACTGGACCTGACTCATCGCTGGAGACCCCCTCCGTTCCGTGCACCCAGAGGGCGCCCGACAGGGTGAAAGCCTACAAGGGTGTGCAGGTTTTGACCATGGCCAACCATCCGGCCAACCATCCGGCCAACCATCCGGCCCACCTGGGCCCCTGCCCGTCGTCGGCCGGTTCGCCCTGGTCCTGGACCCCGGCACGCCCAGGGGAAGGGCCATCTCAGAAGCTCGCCGGCTCAGAAGCTCGCCGGAAGCAGCGGGCTGACCGAACCGAAGAAGAAGAAGAGCGGCACGAGCAGCACGACGGCCCCGGGCAGGTAGACGGCCCAGGGGTGTCGGACCCGGCGCCCGAGCAGCCAGACGACGCCGCCGAGGGCCACCGTGCCGAGTGCCCACAGGACGGCCGGCAGCCAGGCCCCGCTCCCGTCGCCCCCGGCCAGGCCGGCGCCCTGGGCACCTCGGCCCGGGCCGTGCGGGACCGGCCCGACCGGTGCCACGCCGGCGAAGAGGAGTGACCGCACCAGCACCGCATGGACGACCAGGCGGGTGGCCGCGCTGTAGCGCGGGTTGCAGGTGGTGAGGGTGAGCTGGGGGGTGGTGGTCGGGTCCAGGACACCCACGTCGGTCGGGGCGACCACCAGGGACTGGCGGTCGGCGTAGACGAAGATGCCCTGAGGGGTCGTGATCACGATCTGGTCGCCCGGGTCCAGCTCGTTCAGGTTGAAGAAGGGGTGGGCGTAGGTGGTGCGGTGCCCGGCCACCGAGGAGTTGCCGGCCTGGCCGGGCAGGGGGGTGTCGGGATAGTGCCCCGGGCCGGTGCGCAGCTGGGGCGCCTGCACCCCCTCCACGATCACCTGGTCGAGGCCAATCTTGGGGATGTCGATCGCCCCGACCGGCCGGCCGACGGCCGGCGCCGCCCGGGGGGGCGCCACCGCCGGGGTGTTGGACGGGGAGCCCGACCGGGCGGCCAGGCGACCGGCCAGGCGACCGGCCAGCGCCCCGGCGTCGGATGGCAGCGAGCGGTTGAGCTGGGCGCGGAGCACCGACTGGCTGTGGGCCTCCACCAGTCCGGTGCCCCAGAGCTGGTAGGTGGTGAACAGGAGGAGCAGGACCCCGACCGCCACCAGGATGCGACCGAGCACACCGAGGGCCTTGCGGAACACGGCGCCCAACCTACGGGGCGCCGGGGTGGCGACGGCACCGCCGTCGGGCGTCGAGGTGCCCTGTAACCTCCACGCCATGGTGAGCCCGAGGCTCGAGCCGGCGATCGAGAAGGGTCGCGCCGGCCTGGTCCGCCTGGCCACTGCCTCGCCCCCCGTCCGCCGGGCGATGGCCCGGGCCGGCGGGGAGCTCTCCCGGGCCGCCCGCGTCGCCGCCGTGGTCAGCGAGGCGCGCGCCGGTGCCTCGCGTGCCCAGGGCCCCGAGGGCTCGATCTACGGTGACGCCTACTTCGGGGTGGGGCGGGACCCCTCGGGGGACCGCCAGGGCCGATCGGGCTACGCCACCTACGACCGGACCTCGTCCAACGCCGACATCGCCGCCTACCTGTTATGGCGCAACTTCGCCGCCCGCCGCACGCTCGACGTCGGCTGCGCACGGGGCTACCTCGTCGAGGCGCTGCGCGAGCTCGGGGTCGACGCCAACGGCTCGGACGTGAGCGCCTACGCGGTCGAGCACGCGGCGCCGGGCGCACTCGGCTACGTGCGGCTCGGCGACCTGGCCCGGGGGCTGCCCTACGCCGACGGCGAGTTCGACCTCGTGAGCGCGCTCGAGATCCTCGAGCACCTCGAGCCCGACGACGTCCCGGGCGCGGTGACCGAGCTGGCCCGGGTCTGCGGCGGCGCCCTCTACGTCACCATCCCCTCGTTCGGGCCCAACGCCTCGGGACCCGAGGGGCACTTCGACGGCAAGGTCCGCCCGGAGCGCCTCGAGCATTACCGGTCCCTCGGGCCGGGGTACCAGGGCCCGGTCCCCAAAGAGGACCTGGCGGTCGACGCCGAGGGTGCCCTGCTCGAGGGGCACCTCACCATCGCCTCGTTCGACTGGTGGACGGCCCGGTTCGCCGACGCCGGGCTCGAGCGCCGGGTCGACGTGGAGCGCCGGCTGTACGCCGATATCGCCCCGGCCGGCCTCGGCCGGTTCTGGAACCTCTACGTGTGCACCGTCCCGGGCGCCCCGGCCGCCCTCACCGAGCCCACGAGCCCCGACCGGTCCCTGCGCGAGCTGGGCCTCGTGCACCCCCTGATCGAGCATTCGGCGATGGAGGCCGCCGTGGCCGAGGATGGCTGAGGGAGCCGGCGGGTTCGAGCGCTTCGAGCACCTGCGCTTCGAGCGCCGGGACGGCGGCGTCCTGCTGATCACCATCGACCGGCCCGACGTGCTCAACGCGGCCAACGAGCGGCTCCACCGCGAGCTGTCCGAGGTCTGGCCGGCGGTCGACGCCGACGAGGCGGTGAGGGTCTCGGTGATCACCGGTGCCGGGCGGGCCTTCAGCGCCGGCGGCGACCTCGAGCTGATCGAGCGGATGACCGAGAGCTTCGACGCCACGGTCGAGCAGTGGCGCGACGCCGGGGCCATCGTCGAGGCCATGCTGACCAGCACCAAGCCGATCGTCTCGGCCGTCAACGGTGTGGCGGTGGGCGCCGGCCTGGCGGTGGCCCTGCTGGCCGACGTCAGCATCGCGGCCGAGTCGGCCCGGTTCTCCGACGGGCACGCCCGGCTCGGGGTGGCGGCCGGGGACCACGCCGCGCTGCTCTGGCCCGTTCTCTGCGGGATGGCGAAGGCGAAGTACTACCTCCTCACCGCCGACTTCGTCGACGGTCTCGAGGCTGAACGGATCGGCCTGGTGACCCGCTGCGTCCCCGACGACGAGGTGCTGGACGCGGCCCTGGCCGTCGCCGACCGGCTGGCGGTCGGCAGCGCCACCGCGCTGGAGTGGACCAAGCGGGTCCTCAACCAGTGGCTCCGCCAGTCGGGCGCGGTGTTCGGCGAGTCCCTGGCCCTCGAGATGCTGGGGTTTCTCGGGCCCGACGCCAAGGAGGGGTTGGCCGCCGTCAGGGAGCGCCGTGAGCCCCGGTTCCCCTCGCGGGGTTGAGACCGCCGCCGCCCGGGGCCGGACCGCTACTGGACGGTGACCAGCGTGCCGATCGGGGTCTTCGGGTAGACGATGGCGGCGTTGGCCGGCGGCATCTCCACGCAGCCGTCGCTCTGGGGGTAGCCGTAGCCCCCGCGCACGAACCCGTGCAGGGCGTCGCTGCCGTTGAAGTAGCTGACCCAGGGGATCCCGGGGTCCACGTACTTCGACCCGTCGGGGTTGGTCCCCCGCATGGTGGTCACCCGGTAGCGGATGTAGACGGGGAAGGTCCCCGAGGCCGTCGGCGCCGCGGCGACGCCGGTGTTGGCCGGGGTCTCGTAGGCCGCCGACCCGTTCTGGTAGACGGTCACCGACTCGGGCTCGGGGGCCCGCTGCACGTAGACGTAGTCGTAGGTGTTCGGGTCCGAGGCCCCGGCCTCGGCCGCCTGCAGCACGTCACTCCAGACCTGGGGACCGGCCAGCCCGTCGGTGGTCAGGCCGTGCTGGTCCTCGAAGCTCATCACGGCGCCCTTGGTGACGATGTTGTAGGCGCCCGGGTTCCACAGCGACGTGAGGGACTGGGGCTGGTCGGCCCAGCGCCAGTTGAATGTCCCCTGCTGGGGGTCGGCCTCCTGCTGGGGGGAGCTGGGTTGGGTGGCCGGCGTGAAGGACAGGGGCAGATAGCCAAGCTGGGCCAGCAGCTGCTGGAGCCGCAACGTCGAGCCCTGGGCCACCGAGAAGGGGACGGTGACGGTGGCGCCCAAGTTCTGGCCCTGGGCGCTCACGAGACCGGCCGCTCCTCCGGGCACCGTGATTGTCTCCTGGGAGCCCGGCACCAGGGGTCCGGTGCTCACGAACTGGAGCTCGCTCGGCGACAGGGCCGACCAGCTGCCCGGGATGGCCGGAGAGATCGTGGGCATCGGGCTGTCGGGCGCGAGCGGGGTCGACAGGGCGACGGTGATGGGGGTGCTCGGCGCGATGTCGGTGGCGTTGGCCACCGGGGACGTCCCCACCACGTCGAGCGGGACCACCTGGGGCGGGGGCGTGGCCGCGGCGCTGCCCGACCCGCTCGGCCGGGTGGCCAGTACGATCCCGCCGGCCAAGAGGGCCAGGGCGACGACGACGACCGCGACGGCGAGCACCTTGGTGCCGCGACGCTTCGGCCGGGCGCTGCTGCTGTGTGCCGGGACGGTCCCCATCGCTCCTCCGAACCAGGGTCGGACCGGAATCGTACCAGCCCCCCGGCGTCGCAAACCGCGACGCGACCGGGCGATTTCTTACGATTCGCGTCCCCCGGTCCCGGTGGGCGGCCCGGAATGTCCGGCGCGCTGCCGGGGATCCGGGGCTGGCGCGGCGCCCGGTCAGGCGATCACGGCCCGCACGGCCCGCTCCAGGTCCCTCAGCGCCGCCGGGTCGGTGACCTTGGTCCCGGTGGCGTCCCGGACGTAGAAGGCGTCGACCACCTCGTTGCCGATCGTCGAGACCCGGGCCGAGACCACGTCGAGGTCGCAGTCGAACAGGGCCCGGGTCACCCGGTGCAGCAGCCCCACCTCGTCGAGCGCCCGGACCTCCACCACGCTCGAAGAGGCCGAAGCCTCGTTGTCGACGGTGACCTGGGGCACGACCGGGCGGGCCGCCGTCGGGCGGCGGTGGCGGTCGTAGTCTTTGGCCTTGGCGGCCAGCCGGTCGCCCAGGGCGAGCCGATCGGCGAGCACCGATTCGAGGTCCTCGCGCAGCCGGGCGCTGTCGGGCCACGAGCCCCGTCCCACCTCCACGGTGAACACCTCGGCGGCGACGCCGTCCTCGCTCGTGACGTCGGCGCTGCGCACGTCGAGGCCATGCAGGGCCAGGGTCCCGGCCACCGAGGCGAGGAGGCCCCGGCGGTCCGGCGCTGCCACCACGACGCGCGGGGGGTCGAGGACGACAACGGCCCGGCCGCCGGCCCGCACCTCGGCCATGACCGAACGGTGGGCGTCGGTGAACCAGCCCTTCCCCGCCGGCAGCTCCTGGCCCTCGAGTTGGCGGCGGGCCCGTTCGACCAGCTCGGCCACCAGCCCCGCCTTCCAGCTGCCCCAGGCCGACGGGCCGGTGGCCAGGCTGTCGGCCTCGGTCAGGGCACCGAGGAGCTCGAGGGTGCCGACGTCGCCCGCCGCGTCTGCCACCGTCGTGACGGTGGCCGGGTCGTCGAGGTCGCGCCGGGTCGCGGTGTCGGGGAGGAGCAGGTGGTACCGGCACATCGCCACCAGCGTCGCCACGTCGCCCGGCGGGAAGCCCATGTGCCGGCCCATCGCGCCGACCAGGCCGATGCCCACCGCGGTGTGGTCGCCGGGGAAGCCCTTCCCGATGTCGTGGAGCAGGGCGCCCACCACCAGCAGGTCGGGTCGGTCGACCCGGGGAGCGAGCTCGGCCGCATTGGCCGCCGCCTCCAGCAGGTGCCGGTCGACGGTGAAGCGGTGGTAGGCGTTGCGCTGGGGCTTGTTGCGCACCGCCGACCACTCCGGCAGGAGGCGGGTGAGCAGGTCCTGGTGGTCGAGCGCCTCGAGGGCGTCGACCGCCGGCCGGCCGGCCAACAGGACCCGCACCAGCGCCAGACGGGTCTCGATGGGCCAGGGGTCCGGGGGCGGCGCCATCTTGTCGGCCAGCCGGTGCAGCGCCCCCCGGGCGATCGGCAGGTCGCGCTCGGCTGCCACCGCGGCGAGCCGGAGGGCCAGTGACGAGTCGTCGGCCACCGTGGCGGCCGGGGTCAGGGCAACCTCGCCGCCGACCAGCGCGATCCCGGGCTCGAGCTCCGCGCTCGGACCGTCGCCGGGGCCGGAGTGCGGGTCGCCATGGCCCCGCCCGCGGCGGCGCAGTCCCCGGCGGCCCGTCGCCTCGGGTTGCCAGAGCCGCCGCCGGCGCCAGGCGTCGTCACTGACCCAGGCGATGGCCCGGCCGGCCTTGGACACCGCGGCCATGAGATCGTCGGCGTCGTCGTAGGCGAGCACCCGGGCGATCTGGTCCTGCTCTTGCAAGAGCAGCCGGTCGAGCTCACGGCCGGCGTTGCGGTGCAGCTCGACCCGCACAGCGGTGAGCACGGTGGCCGCCGGCTCGAGCGAGGCGAGGTTCACGTAGTCCTCGAACAGCGGGGCGTAGGCGGCGACGGCCCTCAGCACGTTGACGTCGCGCAACCCGCCATGGCTCTCCTTGAGGTCGGGCTCGAGCAGGAAGGCGACGTCGCCCTGGGTCCGGTGCCGCTCGGCCATCTGCTCGGCCAGCGTGGGCAGCCACTGGGCGCCCAGGCGCGAGCGCCACAGCTCGGTCGAGCGGGTGAGCAGGGGGCCGGCCACCCGCTCGTCCCCCCAGACGAGGCGGGCGTCGAGGAGCCCGAGGGCCACCCGGAGGTCGCCGGCCGACGCCTCGAGCACCTGGGCCGGCCGGCGGACCGAGTGGTCGAGGTGCACCCCCTGGTCCCAGACGGGGTACCAGATGGCGTCGGCCACTGCGGCGACGTCCCGCCGGCCGTCGTGAACGAGCACCACGTCGAGGTCGCTGAACGGGCAGAGCTCGCCCCGGCCGTAGCCGCCCACCGCCACCAGGGCCAGATGGCGGGGGTTGCCCGCGGCCGCCCGGTCGGCCAGGGCCGACAGCCAGGCGTCCGCCTCGTCGGCGTAGGCACGGCAGAAGGCGGTGCCCTGCAGCCCAGGTCGGTCCAGGAGGGCCTGGCGGCGATCCCGGAGCGAGACCTCGACCATGGGCCCGGAACGTAGCATTGGGGGTGGTTCCCGCCAGACGGTGGGGACGACGAGGAGGCAGCATGACTAAAGAGGTCGAGAAGCACAGGAGCGGGGGCCTCCGTGTCGTCGACGGTGTGGCGCTGGTGGCCGTTGGGGTGGTCGGCGTGCTCGTCGCCTTCTGGGTGCTGGGCTCGGTGGCCGGGCTGGTCTGGTCCGTGGTCAAGCTGGCCCTGCTGGTCGCGCTGGTCGCCGGGGTCCTCTGGCTGCTCTTCCGCCGCCGCTCGTAGGCGAGGGCGCCGGTCCCGGCGCCGCAGGCGTCAGTGAGCGGCGAGCAGGGCGTCGAACAGGTCGAGGTGGTCGGCCACCATGCGACGTGTCGAGAAGTAGCCCTCCACCGCCGCACGGCAGTCGGACCGCTTGAGGTCGCCCAGCCGGCCGAGGGCGTCGATCATCTCCACCTCGTTGTCGCACAGGAACCCGGTCCGCCCGTGCTCGACCACCTCGGGCGCCGCGCCCTCGGGGAAGGCGAGCACCGGGGTCCCGCAGGCCATCGCCTCGAGCATGACGAGGCCGAAAGGCTCGTTCCAGCGGATCGGGAAGAGCAGAGCGCTGGCGCCGTCGAGCAGCTCGAGCTTGTGCTCATGGGGAACCTCGCCCAGGTACACCGCGTCGGGACCGAGCAGCGGCTCCACCATCTCGGTGAAGTAGCGCACCTCCCAGGGCTCGCGCATCTTGGCCGCCATGAGCAGCCGCATGCCGGCCTTGCGAGCGACCTCGATGGCCCGGTGGGCGCCCTTGTCCGGCGCCATACGACCGAGGAAGAGGCAGTACTCGCCGTCGCCGTCGCCGGAGCCGTCACCGACCGGGAAGAGCGAGGCGTCGATGCCGTGCAGGATGACCGCGGCCACCGGGATCTGCGGTGCCTCCCGGTGCTGGGCCTCCGAGATGCACACGATGGGCACCCGGTCGCCCAGGGCGCCGTAGAGGCTGACCAGGTCCTCGTTCAAGGGGCCGTGGACGGTTGTCACCACTGGGAACGGCGTGGCGCGGGCCGCTGCCAGCAGGGGGCCGGCCAGGGTGTGGTCGTGGACGATGTCGCAGTCGACCAGGCTGTCGTAGGCCCCGATGACGTGACGCAGCTCGGGGACGGCCATCCCGATCCGCATGCCCTCGGCCTCGGGCAGGACCCAGCGCCTTGGCACCGGGCAGGTGGAGTCGCCGGTGGTGAAGAGGGCCACCTCGTGGCCGGCGGCCTGGAAGCCGCGGGCCAGCTCGTCCACCACCAGCTCGATCCCCCCGTAGAGGGGAGGGGGTACCGGTGTCCACGGGGGCGCGACGAGGCCGATTCGCATGCTGCCGATTCAATCACTGCTCCGGGCATCCCCGAACCGGGGACGCACCCCGACGCTCCCCTGGTGTCGCCGAGCACGCCGGAGAAAAAGAAACGAAACGGTTGCGTTTCATTCCGAACCCGTTTAGTATCGGAACTCAACCGTTTCGTTCATTTCGACCCATGACCCCGTCCCCCGCACCCCCGACTAGCCCCCACACCGTCGGCCGACCGCGCTCGGAGGCCCGTGAGCAGGCCATCTTGGACGCCGCCCTCGAGCTCGTCGTGGAGGTCGGCTACGACCGGCTCAGCATGGACGCGCTGGCCGATCGGGCCCGTGCCTCCAAGGCCACCATCTACCGCCGCTGGTCCGGCAAGGCCGAAGTGGTGGCCGAGGCCGTCCGGTGCCGACAGTGCCACCAGTTCTCCTTCCCCGACACCGGGAGCCTGCGCGGCGACCTGCTGGTCATGCTGGGCGAGATCGGTGCCAGCCTGGCCGCCGAGGACGGGGCACTGGTGGCCGGAGTGCTGTGGGCCACCCGGTCGGACCCGGTGCTGGCCAACCTCATGCGGGCGCAGACCGCCGAGGGCAAGCAGGCCGTCGCCCGTCGCATCGTCGACCAGGCGGTCGCACGGGGCGAGGTCCCACCGACCGCCGACCCCCCGTCGATCACCGAGGTGCTGTCGTCGATGGTCTTCATGCGCCTCCTGATCACCGGGGAGCCGCTCGACAAGGCCTTCTTCGAGCACGTCGTCGACGACATCCTGATCCCCGTCCTCAAGTCCTGAGGGCACGCCGCCTCGCCCCCAAACATCCAGCCCAACTCAGCCCGATCACCCGGCGTCCCTCGCCACGAACCCGAGTCCCCGAGTACCGAATCCCGAGAATCCGTCCCGATCCGAAGGGCCCGTTGCCATGACCGACCTCCAGCAAACCCCCACCCCGAGCACCCCGAGTCCCGTCGACGAGGGAGCCGCCTCCACCGATCCCCGGCGCTGGCTCGCCCTGGCGGTCATCGCCATGGCACAGCTGATGGTGGTGCTCGACGCATCCATCGTCACCATCGCCCTCCCCTCGGCCCAACACGCACTGCACATCTCGACCGCCAACCGCCAGTGGGTGGTTACCGCCTACACCCTCACCTTCGGCGGGCTTCTTCTCTTGGGGGGGAGGATCGCCGACTTCAGAGGTCGCAAGCGGATGTTCATCGTGGGATTGCTCGGCTTCGCCGCTGCGTCGGCCATCGGGGGTCTGGCCCAGAACGCGGCCATGCTCTTCGGGGCACGGGCCCTGCAGGGCGCTTTCGCGGCGCTCATGGCGCCCGCGGCACTGTCGCTGATCTCGGTGACCTTCACCGAGCCCACCGAGCGGGCCAAGGCCTTCGGGGTCTTCGGGGCGATCGCCGGGGGTGGGGCCGCCATCGGGCTCGTCATGGGCGGGCTGCTCACCCAGTACGCGTCGTGGCGCTGGTGCCTATTGGTGAACGTGCCGATCTCGCTCGTCGCCGCGGCGGCGGCCGTCCGGCTGGTGCGTGAGAGCCGGGCGCATGGCAACACGAGCTACGACGTCCCCGGAGCGGTGGCCGCCACCGGCGGCCTCATGGCTCTCGTCTACGGGCTCACCGTTGCCACCACCCACGGGTGGACCTCGGCCATCACGCTCGGGTTCCTCGGCCTGGCCGTCGTCCTGCTGGCCGTCTTCGTGATTGTCGAGCTCCGTTCGAAGAACCCGCTCCTGCCGATGCGGGTGATCGTGAACCGGAACCGTGGCGGCTCGTTCCTCGGCTCCTTCCTGACGGGCGTCGGCCTGCTCGGCATGTTCCTCTTCCTCACGTACTACTTCCAAGGGACGCTGCACTACTCGGCCCTGAAGGCCGGCTTCGCCTTCCTGCCCTTCTCGGCCGGGATCATCATCGCCGCCAGCGTCGCCAGCCGGGTCCTCCCACGGATCGGGCCGCGGCCGATGATGGTGGGTGGCTTCCTCGCCGGCTCGGTGGGGCTCTTGTGGCTCACCCAGATCGGGGTGGACACCAGCTTCGCCCTCCACGTGCTGCCGGCGGAGATCGTGATCAGCCTGGGCCTCGGCTTTGCCTTCGTGCCCATGTCGAGTACCGCGCTGCTCGGTGTGGACGAACACGATGCCGGAGTGGCCAGCGCTACCTTCAACGCCAGCCAGCAGGTGGGTGGTTCGCTCGGCACCGCGCTGCTCAACACGATCTACGCCACCGCGGCGACCGCGTACATCGTCAGCCACGCCGGCACACCCGGGGCGGTGCCCGCCGGCATGGTCCACGGTTACACGGTCGGCTTCCTGTTCGGAGCCGGCGCCCTGGCCGCGGCGGCGATCGCCGCCCTGGTGTTCGTGTCGGCCCGGCGGGAAGGGGCGACCGTGACCGAGCTTGCGATCGCCGGATGACCCCAGAGCCGCCCTCGGGAGCGGCCTGGCCCACCAGATAGGCTGACCGGGCCGGCGGCGTGGCCGAGTGGTTTAGGCAGGGGCCTGCAAAGCCCCGTACGTCGGTTCGATTCCGACCGCCGCCTCTGGTCCTTCACCGGGTATAGTCCCTGGTTAGGGGCCATTTCTGGAGTGACCACCAGTGACCGGTGGTCAGCGCCAGAAACCCCCAGAAAACCCTGGTTTGCTTCCCGCGTGCTCCCTGCACGCTCCCCGTGGCACCAGGAGGTGATCGAGGTGGGATTCATCGAGCGACACGAGGTGGCCAGTACCGGGCCCGTTACCGGGACCCGTCGGGTATCGAGCGGTGCGAGACGTTCACCCGCAAGGCGGACGCCGAGCGGTTCCTGCGCGAGATGCAGGTGGACTTCGAACGCGGCCGATGGATCGACCCGAGCGGCGCCGACGCCGCCCTCTCGATCTGGGCCGAAGAGTTCCTGGCCCTGTCCCGGCGGCTCTCGCCGACGACCCAGGAAACCTACCGGCGCGACATTGACAAGTACATCCTCCCCGGCTTCGGCTCCGTACCGCCTCGGGCACCCACCGGCGGACGAGATCGAGAACTGGCTCAATGACGAGGTCGCCGCCGGCCTGGCTTCGAGCTCGGTACACCGCCACTACCGAACGCTGCGTCGCCTCCTCCAAGTGGCCGTTGAGAAGCAGCGCATCCTGGGCAACCCTTGTGACCGGGTCCAACCCCCACGCCTCGTCCCGCGCGAGATGGTCTTTCTGTCCTGGGAAGAGGCCGTCGATCTGGCCGAGGTCATGGCTGAACGCTACCGGGCGCTGATCTATCTCACCGTGGACTCGGGCATGCGATGGAGCGAGCTGGTGGGTGTGCGCCGGGCTCGACTCGATGTGCGGGCCCACAAGGTGCGGGTGACCGAACAGCTCGTCCGACTCAAGATGGGGGAGTGGCTCCGCAAGGAACCGAAGACACCATTGGCGATCCGTTCGATCACCATTTCGTCTGTAACGGCGACATGCTCGCCGATCACCTTGAGCGCTATGCCGCCAGGGACCGGATGGTTTTGTGTTCACGAATGGCGCCGGACGTCCGATGACCTCCTCCAGCTTCTGGGGTAACCACTTCACGCCGGCACTTTGTCGAACCGGCATGTCGTGCCGGTTTCATGACCTGAGGCATACAAGTGTGGCCCTTGCCATCGCCGAAGGAGCGCATCCGAAGGCGATCTAAAGCCGGATGGGCCACTGGTCGATCAGCGTGACCCTTGACCGCTACGGCCACCTTTTCCCGGAACTGGACCAGTCCATCGCCGTGTCTTTGAGTGAACGCCTCGAGGCAGCTCGCCAGGGTCGGTCATCCACAGTTGTACATGCCTCGTCTGGCGCGAGCTGATAGATATTGATCGACGCTCGACGACTGGGTTCAGCTCGGTCCTCGTCGGTTCCACTGGCGTCAACCTCGCTTCCGTCCGGACCTGGCTTGGGTGTGGGGATGGCCCAGAATGCTACGTTCGGCGGTATCGTGATCTTGTGTACCTCCGCAAAGACCGTATGACCCTCAAGCCAGAGATACCTCATCAAGGGAGATGAGCCATGCCGGATGTCGGTGATCGAGTTCGTGTCGCATCCACGAAGGTCGGCCAGGCCCCGCGCGATGGCGTAGTGACGCGCGTCATTGGATCGCTCCTTCGCATCAGTTGGTCAACGGGCGAAGAGTCGACGGTTGCGCCAGGCCCTGGAGTACTGGCCGTTATCGGCAAGGTGAGGGCAACATCTGGCAGAAGAGGCACGGCACCAAAGAAAGCCGCCAAGGCCGCGAAGTCGGCGAAGAAGGTGAAGGAGTCCGCTCAAAAGGCCGCCAAGAAGCGGGCTCCGGCCCGCAAGGCCGCCGAGAAGCGGGCTCCGGCCCGCAAGGCCGCCAAGAAGCGGGCTCCGGCCCGCAAGGCCGCCAAGAAGCGGGCTCCGGCCCGCAAGGCCGCCAAGCGCTGAGCCAATGCTGGAACGGCGGTAGAGAGGGGGAAGGCGATCCTGTCGAGCTGACGCCGGGAAGCCAAACTTAGGCCGACCGGAAATGGCCCACTCTGCCTCCCGCGTCCTCAAACGGCGGGTGGGCTGTCGTGCCGTCCGGCTGTCCGGGCTTTGGACACTGCACTCGGCCCGTCAACATGGCCACCAGTGCCCACATGACCGCAGCCGCCGAAGCGCAGAACGCCGCCCTTCGACCCGGGGAGCCACGCTGGGCGAGCACCACCAGAATGACGACGATCGTCCCAAACGCGGCGCCCACGGACAACCAGTGATCGTTGATCGGGCTGGCCTGACCGCCCTCGGGCTGACCGACCGCTAGGAAGACGGCCAGACCGAGGCAGGTCAGCACCGCAGCCCCCCAGGTGATCGGCCTGATCGATCCAGTAGCGTCGCAACACGAGTCCGAAGACGAGCTCGGTGACCAGCAGTGGTTGGACGATGGAGCGTTGGCCGTTGTGAAGGGCGATCGCCTGAAAGATGAACGACACTCCCATTGCCGCCCACCCGAAAAGCCACAGCGGGTTGTGGAACAGATACAGGATGAACCGCCAACCCTTCGAATGACGGCGGTCGCCGGTGCTCGCGATGTGCTGGGTGGTCAAGCTTACCGCGCTGGAGAGCGCGGCAAGCAGCGCGAACAGGACCACCACTGGCGTGGTCACGCTTCCCATAGTCCGGCTGGCTTGGCCGTGAGGCGGGGTTCAGTCGTCACAATGCCCCGATCGGTGATGACGGCGCCAAGGTGACCCGGTCCGCTCCGACCCTCACGCTCATGTGCGAATCCTTTCGATCGACCCACCGATCACACACGTGCCAAGACCCCTGCCGGAGCAACGTCCCCTGGCGAGCTTCACACAGGGACCCCTGTCGTTCCTCCCCCAGAGTGGGTGATGTCGCTGGGAAGCGAACGGCTCGACCACCAGGATCTTTGGCCGGCCGAGCGGGAACGGCCGGCCATCCTGATCCCGATCCCTTGAGCGGACCACGATCGGTTCTCTCGACCTGGGCGCGCAGACCGCCTCGTCGGAGGCCGGCGGTGACGGAGGTTCGATCGTGCCCGAAATCTCGCCGGTTCACGGTTCATCCGTTCTGGAGGAGGCCCGGCCCCTCTCGGGCTGGGAAACTCTAGGCATGGGAGGTGGACGAAGTCCGGCCACGCTGGCGGGACCCCCCAGAGGCGGAGTGTCGTGGCGCCAACGGAGTCTGGCCATCCTCTCGATCCTGTCGGCCGCAGGTCTGATCGCCGTGGCGGTCGTGTTCATCGTGAACCACGGGCGTCACATCGTGATCGGCCTCGTCGGACTGGCGATCGCCGCAGTCGGCGGGTGGTGGCTCATCACCGGCCACACCCTCAAGCGGACGGTCGGGGCGATCGGGGCGATCCTGGGTCTCGGCATCCTGGTCTGGGTCGTCATCGAGGCGGGTGCCGAGTCCGACTATCCCGGGCTCAAATTGGCGCTGGTCGTCCTACTTCTCACGTTGACCTTCGGATGCGCCCGGATCACCTTGGTGCACGGCCGGAAGGAGCTCGAGCGTCGGCAATCGGCCCACCGGAGAAGCCCGGCCCACCCCGTGCTCATCTGCAACCCGTGGTCGGGTGGTGGCAAGGTGGAGAAGTTCGGTCTGGTCGAGCTGGCCAACGAACTCGGGATCGAGACGATCATGTTGGACCACGGGCTCGATCTCGAGCAGCTGGCCCGCGACGCCATCGCCCGGGGCGCGGACTGCCTTGGGATGGCGGGCGGCGACGGGTCGCAGTCCCTGGTGGCGTCGATCGCCGTGGAACATGACGTCCCCTTCGTCTGCGTGACCGCCGGGACCCGGAATCACTTCGGGCTCGATCTCGGCCTCGACCGCGACGATCCCCGCAAGAGCCTGTTTGCCTTCCGGGACGCCATCGAGCGACGCGTCGACTACGCAACGGTCAACGGGCGTTTCTTCGTGAACAACGTTTCGCTGGGGATCTACGCCACCATCGTCCAGCAAGCGGGTTATCGAGAGGCCAAGGTGGAGACCTCCACGACCCAGCTCCCCGAGCTTCTGGGCAGACGGGACCAGCCGTTCGACCTCCAATTCACCGATCCCGACGGCACCGAGGTGGAGGGGCCGTATCTCATCCAGGTGTCGAACAACCCGTACATCCTGGGCGCCACCATGGACGTCTCCCAGCGGCGGCGGATGGATACCGGTGAGCTGGGGGTCTTCGCCGTGACCGGTGCCAGCGGACTTGAGGCGGCGGAGATCGTCACCCTGACGACGGTGGGCCAGCGGCGGCTGTCCAAGAACTGGCATGAGTTCACCACCAAGGCCTTCGAGGTTCGCTCAAGGTCCGGGAAGGCGCCCGCTGGCGTCGACGGCGAGGCCCTCGAGCTGGACACCCCGATGGAATTCGCCATCCACCCGGGCGGTCTCCGCCTGCTCGTACCCGAGGGCAACCTCATCCTCGCCGACCGACGCCGGGCCCGCCAGGTCGCCGTTCGGGATCTCTTCAAGGTCGTCGCGGGGATCGATCCGGTGCAAGATCTGGATCCTGCCGTCCACGGCGATGCGGCGGCGTGACCATGGGGCTCTTGAGGCCTGCGTCAGCCCAGACCGATCTTCGCCTGATTCCCGGTCGGCCTGGCCGAACCGACGGCGGGTCCACCGGGACCGTCGGAGCTCCCGCCCGACGACTGCCGATGACGTGGAACTGAGGGCGGTGCCATGAAATACGAACTGAACACCGAGGCGATCGCCGTGATCGCCGCCTGCATCATCTTGTGGGGGGTGTTCTCGACGTGGCTGGAGCGCTACAACATCACGGCACCGATCGCGTTTGTGGTCATGGGCCTCTTGGTGACCCACGAGCCGCTCAATCTGATGCACATAAACCTCGAGTCAGCGACGCTTCGGTACGTGGCCGAGCTGACGCTGGCTCTCGTCCTCTTTACCGATGCCGCCCGCGTGAACCTCCGAAAGCTGCGCGCCGACATCGGGCTACCGATCCGACTCCTCGCGATCGGCCTGCCGCTCACGATCGGCGCCGGCATGGCGGCCGCGACGGCCACGCTCGGGGGATCACGCTGTGGGTGGCCGCTCTGATCGGGGCGATCGTCGCTCCTACTGATGCTGCCCTCGGAGCCTCCATCGTGCAGGACAAGCGCATCCCGAGTGGGTTGCGACGACTCCTCAACGTCGAGAGTGGGTTGAACGACGGGATCGCCACGCCGTTCGTCAACTTGTTCCTGGCCGGCGCCCTGGCCGAGAAGGCCGCCAACACCTCTGGCGTCCCGGGGTCGTTGGTCGATCTCCTCATCGGGGCCGGGGTGGGGGTGGGAGTCGGCGTGCTCGGGGCGCTCCTCCAGCGGATCTCGGCCGGGCATGGTTGGGGTGGGACGGCATTCCGTCCTCTGGCCGTGCTCGGGATCGCCCTCTTCGGGTACTCGGCGGCGATCGAGGCGGGCGGCAACGGCTTCGTGGCCGCCTTCATCGCCGGGATGGCCTTCGGCGCGGTGATGCCCCACGACGACCCACTCACCTTGGGATTCACCGATGACGCCGGCCAACTCATGTCGCTCCTGGTGTGGTTCTCGTTCGGCGCGACGATGGTGGTGCCCGGGTTCGAGCACGCGACGTGGGAGGACGTCGTCTTCGCCATCCTGGCACTGACCGTGGTGCGGATGATCCCGGTGGCGCTGGCCCTGATCGGTAGCGGGCTAGACCGTGTCACGGTCACCTTCATCGGCTGGTTCGGACCCCGGGGATTGGCCTCGGTGGTGTTTACCCTGATCGCCTTGGACAGTCTCTCGGCCAGCGAGGGCGACAGCGTCCTCGCCGCGGTGACCGTTACCGTGGCGCTCAGCGTCGCCCTCCACGGGGTGACCGCCTCGCCCTTGGCTGCCCGCTACGGCAGGTGTGCCGCCTCCCTGGGAGCTGACAGCCCGGTGCACACTGACGCACCTTCGATCTCGACCCGGTCCCTGGCCGGCCGGAGGCCCCCCCTTCTGCACACCCCTTGAAGGACGCCGGGTGACCAACGAACCGGCCGATCGGGAAAAGGCCGCAGAGGGGGCGACGACCGGGGAAGACCGGGAACCCGGCCGCCAGTACGGGGAGGACGAATCACCGTTCAAGCCTCGGAGCCGTGCTCCCCAGGTGCAGCGCACCCTCCCGGACACCGGCGCTCTGCGCCACTACCAGCGCCCGACCGCCCGCAAGGACGTGATCACCGCTGTCACGGTGGCCGCGCTGGCGATCCCTTCGGCGATGGCTGGGGCGCCGTCTGAGACTCGATTCGTGGTGTTCGACGCTGAGTCGCAGGTCGGAATTGACGCCTCCGGTGTCGAAGCGGTCGGGCAAATCGTCAAAGCTCTGGAGCGCAGCGACATCACCTTCGTCGTCGCCAATCTCAAGGGCTTCGTTCAAGAGCAGTTCGAGCCCACGAAACTGACGGATCGCATCGGTGCCGACATTTCGACCGTCAGCGCTGCGATCGAATGGTGCGTGGCGGTGGGCCCGAAATCGACCTCTTAGCTGCACCGATGACACCCGTTCCGGGCCATTCTGCCCGGACATCACCCACTCTGGGGGAGGACGGACGGGTCCGAGCGTGTGAAGCTCTCATGAGGGTTGGCCTGCGCCTCGAGAGGCGACAGCCCTCGTGGTGCACACAGGAGAAGCGAGCGAACCGAAGGACGTCAGGTATGAGCGCAGATGCGGTGGACGAACTTGGTCCGGTTGACTATCTGGTCGTGGAGCTCCCGGCGGGGGCCAGTCACTTCTCGGACGAGATGGCCAAGGAGTTGTCCGTGCTGGTCGAGACCGAGCTGATTCGGATTCTGGACATCTTGATCTTGGCCAAAGACGCCAATGGCGATGTCGAGGCCCTGGAGCTCGACGAGCTCGATTCGGTGGACGACTTCCGCAAACTCGAGACGGAACTGGCGGTGATGCTGGCCGAGGAGGACGTGGTGCATCTCGCCGAAGCGATGGAGCCGGGGGAGCAGGGCGGCCGTCCTGATTTGGGAGAAGACTTGGGCGGCGCCGTTCGCGTCGGCGGAGCGCCGGGCCGGGGGTCAGCTGGTTGCCAATGGACGCATCCCGGCTCAGGCCATCGTGGCGGCGCTCGAAGTCGACCAGAGTTCATGACCGGAGGAGGTTGACATGCCATTGCGACCAGCACGAATCGGGCGCCGAGGGGTTATCGGCGGTCCGGTGGCCCGCACGACGGCGGTTGTCGGCACCGCAGCGGTGGTCAAGCACCGCCACGATCGCCGTGAGGACCGACGAGACGACCGCCGGGACCGACGGGACGACCGCGGTCCTGGGCGGCGCTGACCTGCCGGCGCGACGGATCCGGTCGGACACTTGGTCCTTCCCGGTGACCTTCAGCCCTGCCGGGGCCTAAAGTGCAAACAAACATACCGAGTTACCTACACACCCAAAGGAGAAAGAGTGCTTGCGTACAGTTTTCCCCTTCTGAGCCTGTTCTGGGCGATGCTGATCTTTGCCGGAATCTTCGTGGTGATCTGGCTGATCATCTGGTGCTTTGTCGACAACTTCCGTCGCAAGGACCACCACGGCGGCGCCAAGTTCGGATGGACGGTCTTCATCATCTTCTTCCCGCTCCTGGGTGCGCTGATCTACATCCTGGCCCGGCCCGCGGACGCCGACCTGCAGTAGCGTTCCCGGGTCACAGGCAGCTTGGTCAGCTCCGGTGAGTGGGTCTCTCCCATTCCACCGGAGCTGACTCTAGCTATCGTGTCTGTGCTCCGGTGAACGAGCCGGATTTACCCGACAAAGACGGCAACCCACCGTCCCACGTTGCTCGAGTCAGTGCGGCACGAGGGCGAGTGCGGTGATGTGTGGAAATCTGCAGAGATCACAAGATGACCGGGAGCGCCCCCAGGATGTGATCACCCCGATGACCGTTCTCACCGGTTTTCTCGGAGCGGGGAAGACGACGCTGTTGACCGGATCCTGTCCGGCGACCAACGGCCTCCGAGTCGGTGTGCTCGCCAACGACTTCGGCTCGATCAAGGTCGATGCCGACCTCATCGTCGACATCCAGGACGAGGTGGTCAGCCTGGCGAACGGGTGTGTGTGCTGCTCGATCCGTGACGACCTCACGGAGGCGATTCTCCAGTTGCTCGATCGTCCGGAGCGTCCGGAGTACCTGTTGCTCGAGGCCAGTGACGTCGCGGATCCAACCGGATCGCCATCACGGCCGCTGAGGACTCGAATCTTCGGGACAGGGTGCGCCTTGAGAGCATTATCTGCGTCGTCGGCGAAGAGCAGGTCTTCAGCAATCCCGAACTGATGCAGTTCAAGTTGTGGCAGGTGGCTTTTGGCGACCTGCTGATTCTCAACAAGGTTGATCTGGTGCCCCGAGCCGAAATCACCCGGATCACGGATTGGCTCGACGACCATCTGCACCGTTACCGCCTGATCGAGGCTGTGCGCTCTGATATTCCTCTGGAGGTTCTCCTCGGCGTGGGGAGGTTCGACCCAGCCCGCCTTGGTGGCACCTCGTCGCACGACGCTTCGTCATCGGGCACTGCGAACAGTCCCGAGTACCCAAACGGCGAGCATGGCCATGGCGGGAACCACCAGGATGATTTCGAGACATGGAGCTACGAGACGTTCGAGCCCGTCTCCCTCGACGCCCTCCGCAAGGCGGCCGCCAACCTCCCGGTCGGCATCTACCGGGCCAAGGGCGTGATCTTCGCCGCCGATCAACCTGAACGCCGTTCGGTGCTCCAGGTGGTTGGCAAGCGGGCGGACATCTCCTTGGATCAACTGTGGGGATCGAGGGTGCCTGCACCCAGATCGTCGCCATCGGCGCGGCAGGGACGATCAACCCCCAAGTCCTCGACGACCACTTTGACGCGTGCTTGGTCGACCGCCAATCCCGCGGCAATTGACAGCTTGAAGGGGACTCGTCACGTCCGGCAGCTGTGAGAACGCGCCACGTGGTGATCGAGGACGTAGGGCAGTGTGGTCCCGATCACGGAGCCGAGAATGAACCCCACCAGAACGTCACCCGGGTAGTGGACCCCGGTGTGAACCCGCGAGTAGCCGACGGCCGCGGCCAAGGAGACCAAGGGCAAAGCCAGGAGCGGCATGCTGCTCGACGCGGCGAAGGCGAAGGCGAAGGCGGACGCAGTGTGGCCAGAGGGGAATGAGGTCGAGTCCGGCATTCGCGCGGCGCGGCGCTCCGGGTGATCGGGCCGGTGGGGGCGTCGCCGATCGAAGATGTTCTTGACCACGAGATTGGCGACTGCTGATGCGACGCCGACGGCGAGCAAGCCCCGCAGCGCGGCCTGCCGACCGGGGCGCCCCCCGAAGACTGCCAGAGCACCCGCAACGCCGAACCACAGGCGCGAATAGTTGGCCAGATCCGAGAGGCGGGTCATCGGGCCGTCAAGGACCGGCGTGTCGGTGGTGGCGATCGCGATGTAGACGGCCCGGTCGATGGCGTCGGCCTCGCTCAGCACCTGGGCCAGAGCGGAGGGGTGGTTCTCGGTCTCTCGTTGCGATGACATCTCAGCCCGCCTCCAGACCGGCTTCGTTCTCCGGATCGCCCGGGCAACTGGTTGCGAGGACGCGCTGCGCCAGGTGGACCCTCTTGCCAGTGGCCTAACATACCCCCCCGCTCTCCAATTTCACCCACTCTGGCGGAAGACCAGACCCCGTCGGTTGTGGGAGGCTCAGTTCGATCGGACTGCGGGAACCCGCAGATCAGGGGGCTATCGGTGTAGTTGGAACCCTCCTCCATGAGGGTTTCGCGACTGGAAGGCTGGACAAATGACGAGTGACGCATCCGCAGGGGCATAGGCCCGATCCCTACGGCTCACCCCCGGGAAGTGGCATTTCGATGCCGCCTTACTACAAGCCGACGCCCTCGATTAAGAACCGCAATTCCATCTTCCCCCAGACCGATGGAGCTCGGTGCCGACGAGAGATGCGGATAACGTTCATGGGGTCCAATCCCTGGCCACCACGGCTCAATCAGGCTGGGACGTGCATCATGGTGGAGCTCGGCAATGGGAGCCGCCTGTTCTTCGACCTCGGTTCGGGCTGCCTGCGCAATATCGTCGCCATGCAGGTGCCGGTCCCTGAGATCAACGACATATTCATTTCGCACCTACACGTCGACCACTTCGCAGACTTTCCCTATCTTTATGCCTTTTCGTCGAGCGCCGATGCGCTGGAAGCCATTGCGCATCTACGGCCCTTCGGGGCGCACCAAGGAATTCGGAACGGCGTCGATGGTCGAAGGGCTGCAGCAGATGAGCGCCTGGCACAAACAGTCGTTCACATGCTTCCCGGTCGGCGATGGCTACGAGGTCGAAGTCACCGAGTTTGACTACAAGGACGACGGCGGAGTCATCTACGAGAAGGACGGTGCCACGGTCCGCCATTGGCGGCGCTCCCACACCATGGACGGAGCGTCGGCCTACCGCCTCGACTGGAACGGGCTGTCATTCGTCTGGACTGGCGACGGCAAACCCGACAAGGTCACGGCCGAGTACGCCAAGGGGGCTGACGTGTTCGTCAGTGAGATGGTGGTCGACAATCCCGCACTCTGGGCCACGAAGCAGGGCATTCCCATGGCCATCGGCGCCTTCACGCTCGACAGCGCGCACACGCCGCACTATGGGATCGGCTACCTGGCGAATCAGATCAAGCCCCGCTTGACCATGGCCACGCACTTCTCCTTCGACCTCGAGCTGATCGGCGAGGCGACGGCCGGGATCCGGACACAGTACGACGGCATGTTCGCGTTCGAGATGGACCTCACCGTCGTCAACGTGACCAAGGACGCCCTTTGGGTGCGCGAGGCGGCCATTCCCGACTTGGCCAGCACCGCCCGCCCCAACCCCATGTGGATGGTGAACAAGTTGTTCGGCGGTGTCATCCCCGAGAAAGATCACGTTTCCCAAGCCTGCGCACACGGTTGCCGCGATTCAGGACCAAGCTCTCCGCGACATCGAGATCAACCCCGAGGAATTCACACCATCGGACCAACTCCGAGAGTGGGTGAGAGAGTTTCCAACGGATCTCGAGATTGACCCCTCAGCCCTCATGGGATGACCGCGGGCGGGTTTCGCTCAATACCTCATAGCGCCTAGAATTCAAGCCTGTGACCTCCGCCAACCCGAATCGTGAGACCTCCGGAGATGACGGAGGCGTACCGCATGGACTTCGTCGTCACGTTCAGCGCGGGACCGAGGCGGTCAAAACGAAGTACAGCGGCTCCTCTGCTGAAACCCTGTGGAGCCGACTCGACTCGATAGACTTCATCAATCGCGGCATGCTCTTCGCAGCCATTTTGCTCCTGTGTTTCTTCCCATTTGTGATCATCGTCAATGCTCTTGCCGGACGAACGGCAGTCGCTGGAGTGGTCCGGCACCTGGGCCTCAACCAAGAAGCGGCCGCCGACGTCAGTCACCTCTTCACGTCCTCTGCTGCCACGACGAGTGCCATATCCGGGACCAGTTGGGTCTTCTTCATTCTGGGAGGCATCGCTGCGGCCACTGCGATCCAGGACCTCTACGAGAGGGCCTTTGGACTCGACCAACGGGGAATGAAAGACGTGCCCCGCCGGCTCATCTGGCTCGTCGTGCTGGTCGCCTGTGCCTATCTCGGTGGCCTGGTTGGTCCTCCGTTTTACGACGCAGGTGGACCGGTCTTGTTGGGGGTCCTAGGCCTGCTCGTGTTCACCGGATTCTGGTGGTTCACGATGCTGCTGCTGGGCGGGCGGATCTCATGGAGAGAGCTGTTCCCGTCTGCCCTTGCCACCGCCATTTGCTGGCTCGGGATGGTGGTCGTGTTCCACTTCATCTTCTCCAGCACGGTGATCACGAACAACGACAAGTACGGACCGATAGGGGTGGTGTTCGCGTTCATGTCCTGGCTGATCGCCATCGGGGTGGTGATCATCCTCGGAGCAGTCGTTGGGGTCGTGTGGCGCGAGAGGAAGGCTCGAGGGGCTCCACAGATTCTTCGTGCATGATTTGTCTTCCTTACGGTGTCTCCCTCCGCATCCCTCTGTCCTCCTTGCGCAGGAGCAAACCCGGTTGGCGATCTGACACCTGTCGAGCGGGATTTCGGGCCTTCAGCTCGTCCCTGAACATGGCTCGTCACTCCCGGTCCGTCCGATGGACTGCGACAGGCGCGTCCAAGGGGCCTGGCGGCGCGAGGCGCAGGCGGACGAGGATCCGGAGACGCGCGTGACCAGGAGTATCGTTGTGGTCGGCGCGGGTTGCCAAGCCTGGCTCGGCGGTTCGATTCCGCCCGCCGCCGCTGATGGCGGTTCGATCGACGCGTTGGGGTGCAGCAGTGGTTGACGGAGCGGTGCCTGACGACGCCGCTGTGAGGTCCGGACCCTCCCATCACCACCCCGGGCCACCGGATGCCTCCGCCGCACGCGACCATCCGCGTGGTTGTCACACCCCGGTGTCAAGCTTCCCCCATGGTCCTGGTCACCTCCTGGTGCGGCGGTGAGTTGCTCGGCTTCGATCTCGAGACGACCGGCGTCGACCGCTTCTCGGACGTCCCGGTATCCTATGCGCTTATCACCTGCGTGGCCGGCGAGGTGGTCGAACGAGCGGGGGGGATGGTGGATCCCGGTCGCGAGATCCCGGTCGGTGCAACGGCCGTCCACGGCATCTCGACCGCCCGAGCCCGGGCAGAGGGGCGCCCCCTGGCCGAGGTAACCGAGCACCTGGCGGCGTCCCTGGTCGCCGCTTCACAGCGCTCGGTGCCGTTGGTCGGCATGAACCTGAGCTACGACTTGACGATGATCGACACCCAGTGCCGGGAGTTGGACGGACGGGGGCTGATAGAACGGGGATGGTCCGGCCCGGCGCTCGACGCCCTGCCGATCGACCGTCAGGTGGACCGCTACCGGAGGGGACCCCGCCGGCTGGAAGACCTCTGCGGACATTACGGCGTCGTGCTGGAGGGCGCCCACGACGCGATGGCCGACGCCGAGGCGGCGCTGCGGGTCGTGCTCGCGCTGGCTGACCGCCATCCCGAGATCTCCGGGACTTCACCGGGGGATCTCCACCTCCGGCAGGTGCGCTGGCACCGCGACTGGGCGCAGTCCTTCGACGAGTTCTGTCGCTCCAACGGGCGGGTCCCTCTGGGGCCCGGCGAGTTCTTCTGGCCCATCGCGCCGTTCGAGGAACCGCAGCGCGACGTCGCCTGAGCTGGAACCGGCGCGACGATAGGACCATGCGAGCGTGGGAGGTCAGCCGACCGGCACCGATCGATGCGGGGCCCCTGGAGTTCCTCGAACGCCCGGCGCCTGAGCCCGGACCGGGCCAGGTCAGGGTCCGGGTGTCGGCCTGCGGGGTCTGCCGAACCGACCTGCACGTGAGCGAGGGGGACCTCCCGGTACATCGCCCCCGGGTGGTGCCCGGCCACGAGGTGGTCGGCCGGGTGGACGCAGCCGGCCCCGGGGCCGAGCGTTTCGCCACGGGGGACCGGGTGGGTATCGCCTGGCTCGCCTCCACCTGTGGGGTCTGCCGGTTCTGCCGCCGGGGCCAGGAGAACCTCTGCCTGCGGGCCACCTTCACCGGTTGGGATCACGACGGCGGCTACGCCGAGGCGACGGTGGTGGACGAGCGTTACGCCTACCGGCTCCCCGAGGACATCCCCGACGACCAGGCCGCCCCCTTGCTGTGCGCCGGGATCATCGGCTACCGGGCATTGCGCTGCACCCGATTGCCCCACGGCGGTCGCCTCGGCATCTACGGGTTCGGTGGCTCGGCCCACATTACCGCGCAGATCGCCTTGGCCGAAGGAGCGAGCCTCTACGTCGCCACCCGTTCGGCCGAGGCCCGGAGCCTGGCCGAGCGGCTCGGGGCCACCTGGGTCGGTGGTGACGACGCCCGGCCCCCTGATCCACTCGATGCCTCCATCTACTTCCCCCCGGTGGGCGACCTCGTTCCGGCTGCCCTCGAGGCCCTGGACCGGGGTGGGACGCTGGTCATCGCGGGCATCCACCTGAGCGACATCCCGGCCCTTCACTACAGCGAGCAGCTCTTTGAGGAGCGCAAGCTCCGCTCGGTGACGGCCAACACCCGGCAGGACGGCGAGGAGCTCCTGCGGTTGGCGCCCCGCCTCGGTGTGGAGGCGGTCACGACCGAGTACCCGCTCGAGCAGGCGGACCGGGCGCTCACCGACCTGGCCCATGACCGGGTGACCGGTGCTGCCGTGCTCAAAGTGGGCTGAGACCCGATCTCAGCCGGGGTCGATCTTGGCCAGATCCCAGACGAGGTTGGCCTCGTCCTCGGTGCGCAGGAGTCGCTTGCCGGGGTCCTGCTTGTCGATGTGGCCGATGAGGCCGTTGTAAATCGAATAGCCGCACAGCTCCTGGAGCCGCCTCGGGAACCGCCGGACGGTCTCGAGCGGGATGCCCAGCTGCTGGTTCTCCTGCTGGCGGATGAAACCGGCGCAGTAGTTCATGGCGATGCCGACCCGCCGGGCCTCGGTGTGGTTGGCGCCCCCTCCGTGCCAGAGGCTCCCCACCCACACGAGCACGCTGCCCTTCGCCATTTCAGCCGGGATCGAGTCGTAGTGGGCCAGCGGGTCCGGGTTGTGGTCGGAGAGATGGGTGCCGGGCACCAGGCGGGTGGCGCCGTTCTCCTCGGTGAAGTCGGTGATCGCCCACATCGTGTTGCAGATGATCGGTGCGTGGGGCTTGGCAAGCGGGATGAGCTGATCGTCGGCATGGATGAGCTGAGCGTCCTCATCGGGGCCGATAGCGATGGAAGAGAGCGAGGAGATCAGCAGGCCCGGGTCGAGGACCGCCTCGACGACCGGGAGGACGTTCGGGTACACAGGGATGCGCTGGTAGACGGGCCCGTGGACCAGGAGGTTGTAGACGCGCGTGGTCCGCAGCCCTTCAAAGAGATTGTCGGCCGGGACGATCCCGAGATCGCGCTCCAACCGGAGGAGATCCTGGTCGATCGCGTCGACCAGATCGGGCTCGATGGCGCCCTCTAGCACCGTCCACCCGTCGGCGACGACTTTGGCCACGTGGGCGTCGAGGTTCGGGCATCCCATCGGACTTAGGTTACGTCCAGACATGCTGCCGTCAGGGCGCAGTCGGGGAGGCCGGGGGAGCCGAAACTGGTATCGTTCCTGCTACGGGCCGTTGGCGCAGTTGGTAGCGCACTTGCATGACGCGCAAGGGGTCAGAGGTTCGAGTCCTCTACGGCCCACCGTAAAAGCCCTGGTCAGAGAGTTGCCCCTCCGGGCGAAGGTCTGCGATAACCTCGAATTGGCCGGAATGTAGCAACGAATGTAGCAACGGGATTCCGGCGGAGGATTTTGATGGCCGGTCGACGCATGAACGGCGAGGGCAGCATCTACCAACGGGCCTCGGACGGTCGGTGGGTCGGTGCGGCCTTCCTCGGCTATGACGAGCGCGGCAAGCTGTTGCGAAAGGCCGTGAGCGGCCGGACGAAGGCAGAAGCGCTCGCGAAGCTCCGCCAAGTCCACCGACAGGTCGACGAGGGCCTGCCTCCACCCGATGACCGGGTGAGCCTGGGTCAGCTCCTCGACCGTTGGTTTGCCGAGGTTCTGCGACACCAGCTCGATCCTTCGGCGTACGAGAACTACAGATCGATCGCCGACAACCACCTGCGTCCGACCCTCGGGAGAAAGCGGCTCGCCAAGCTGACCGTGCTCGACGTGGATCGCCTGCAATCGGCGAAATTGGACGCCGGGTATGCCGTCAGCACCGTCCGGCGGATCCGAGCCGTCCTCTCCCAGTCGCTGGACCAGGCTGTGCGTTGGGGGTTCCTCGCTCGCAATGTGGCGACAATGAGCCGGGGACCCAAAGCGCCGCGTCGAGAGGGCCGCTCCCTCACCCCGGACCAGGCGCAGAAACTGCTCGATGCCGTCAAAGGACACCGGCTCGAGGCGCTCTACGTCACCATGCTCGCCCTCGGTTTGCGATCCGGAGAGGCTCTGGGTCTTTCCTGGCGGGACGTCGACCTCAAGAAAAAGGTGCTGACCGTTCGCCAGGCGCTCAAGCGCCACGGCACGACGCTCGTCCTGGGCGACGTGAAGACGCCCAAGAGCCGCCGGTCCATCAATCTGCCGGGCCCGGTCGTTGCCGTGCTGCGCTCGCACAGGGCCCGACAGTCCCGCGAGCGGCTGGCTGCAGGCTCGGCGTGGACGGCAAGTGGATTGGTGTTCACCACCGAGGTCGGCACCCCGATCGATCCGAGCAACCTGAGAAGGAACTTCAACGACGTCTGCGAGGACGCCGGCCTGGGGCACTGGCACCCCCACGAGCTGCGCCATTCCGCGGCCAGCATCATGCTGGCCGAAGGCGTGCCGCTGGAAGTGGTCGCCGACGTGCTCGGTCATTCCTCGATCCGCATGACCGCCGACGTCTACGGTCACATCCTCAGCCCTCAACGCGAAGCGGCGGCGAAGGCGATGGAGGGAGCCCTCTGGTCGTAGAGGCCCTGGTCGTGGACACCCCCGGTCGTGAGAACCGAACGCAACCGCAGTCTTGGACCTCTTTACCCCGTGGCCATTTGTGAATCTGGAGCACCTCGGGTTCGTGTCAGTGCCGGGGAGCAGATCGGGACGGTCGTTTGCGGCGCAACAAGTCCGTGAGGCAACTGAACCTCGTCGTACCGTGAAGGTGCCTTCTAAGCCACTTCGCGATTTTGGAGGGCATCGACGAATTCGGCGAGCGCATCGATCGGCACCCGTCGTGCCCTTCCGATGTTGACGGAACGCAGTCGGCCCGAAGCGATCAGTTCGTACGTCTTAGTGCGGCCCAAGCTGAGCCTGTCTGCCGCTTCCTCCACGCTCAGCAGTAACTTCTCCACGGCCAGTTCCTCTTCCCGTTGCGTTGAACGGCGTCAGTGCCGAGTGCCTCGGTGTGAAGCTCGGCCTTGAGGCACGACAATGTCAGGTGAACGAAGGTGTCGAGGCTGATCGGTCCTCCAGGGCCCAGTCGTCGTCCGTATCGAAATCTGAACTCGGTCGTCAATGTTGCGCACTGCCATGAGGGTGAGCCACTAGTCAGATGTTGTCAATCCCGGCCAACGGGCAGCAGGTGTCGCCGACGGTCAATGACGGCGAGTAGCGGTAAATGCCACCTGGGGAAACACAACCGAGAGATTTGTGAAGAGATTTTGGGTCCGGGACGACCAGGGCAGTGGCCCTTCGACTCGGACCTGCAGCGGGGAAGATGAACGGTCTTCGCAGCACGAGCAGGCAGACCGGTGGGACGAATGTGGGCGACGACCTACCAGGTTGGTTCTATTGACCGCACGAAGACGACGCGATCTTGAGCGACCGCCAGGTAGGAGACAATTGCGTGAGCCTCCGGAACGCGGGAGAGCCATTCGTCTTCATCGCCAGCCGGCATCGCCGGGTCCCCGGTGGGCCCGATCTCTGCGACCTCGGCGGCCCAGTCGTAAAACGCTGCGATCTGTGCGGTAGAGGGATGGTGGTCCGACTTCCATGCATCGACTGCTCTCGTGAGGTGCGAGTCGTGGAATCGCCAAGGTCCGCTGCGGGCCGCCACGGACTAGCTCGTTTGTTCGAGCAGGCGCTTTCTTTCGAGCAACTCCTCGCGTCCGATCAGACCTTCTTCGGGGATGCCTTTGGCCATCTCCTCGTGAACCTGGGCCGTCCATCGCTCGTGATCGGGATCACTGGAGATTCTTGCCCTGTGCACATACAGCTGCGCCCATCCGAGCCAGCGTTCGTTCTGACGCATCAACGTCGATAGCGCGTGTTCGGTCTGGTGTGAGACGGCCGACAGTGCCCTTTCGATCTGTTCGAGCAGCCTGGCCATGTCCGCAGACGAGAGAGGCGAACCCACCGACGGCCAACCCCGTTGGCTCTTGAGCGGTGGCATTAGCCGGGTCCGGATCGGCGTAAACGCATTGTTCAAAGATTAGCGCTGGATCCGCCCCGAGGCTTGCACCGGTTCCAAGGGCCTCGATGCACCGACTTCAATCAACCGGGCGCATGCTGACGTGCAGCGATCATCGTCAGGATCAGCGACGGACGTCCGTTAGGTGGAGCAAGATAGTGGCTTTCCCGGGAAGTCTCCCGGGAAAGCCATCTTGGTCGTGGGTCCGGATCCCTCGACAAAGGACCGCATGGGGCGGTCCTCCCATCCGCGGATCGGTCGCTGCGCTGGCTGGCGGGGACGGGCGACCCTGTTGACCTGAGCCGGTTTCTTGGATCCCGGCGAGGCTTGCGTTCTGGAGGCCCCCCGGAGCTGGCCCTCCGGTCAGCCCTACCGGCCCATGCCCCTATCGGGGCCGGCCATCTGCCGGCGACGGGCCTGAGCCTCCTCGTCCTCGTACTCCTCGGCCCTGGCCGCCCCTCGAGCCGATCCGGGCCCCCGAGAGCCTCTCTGGCGGTCTCCTCGGGGCCGGGCCCCGCCTCGTCGGCACAGCGCTTCGAGGTCCCCTTCAATGGCCCACAACTGGTCGGCCTGACGCAGCTCGCCCCGGACCTCGTGGACCCTGGCCAGCAGCGCGAGGGTCCGGTTCAACTGAGCGAGCAGCTGGGTCCAGCCGGGCCCGCTCTCCTCGTGATTGGTGCCCTGGGCCACCACCATGGCGGCACTGCGAAACGCGCGGTTGGGCGAGCGCACCGGGGAGGGGGTCCTGGGAGGCACCTGGGCCGATCGGGCCAGGGTATCGGCGGCCCGGGCCAGAGGACCAGGAGTCTTGCCCTCCACCCGGCGTGACCACGCCGCGTAGACCCCGGCGACCTCCCGGGCCACCGAGGCCCATTGGACGTGGTCCTCGGGGGGTATCTCTCGGAGGACCTTGTAGGTCTTGTCGATGACCGCCGCCACTCGCCTGGCCTCGACCACCGAGGTCAGGCGCATGGTTTCCCGGCCACCCTCCCTCTTGGCTCCTCGCCAGGCCCCGACCGCCGCCTGGGTCGACCGGGGGGACGCCTCCCAGAACTCGCGGAGGCGTGGAAGGGAGAGATCCGGGGCGAGCGACCCGCCGCCGTAGTAGATCGTTTTGCCCGACTTGTCTTTCACGCCCACCGAGTAGCCGACCACGGTGTCCCGGTCACCCTCAGCGAACCGAGGTCGCACCGTCAGCCCCGTCCGACGCAGCCGGCGGACGAACTCCCCCTCGTCTTTGCTGTTGACGGCGACTTCTCGGACGATCCGGGCCCACCGGGTCCGCACCGGCTCGGCTCGCCCCTCCCGGGTGGTCTTCTCCATTTCTCCTCTCGACACCCCTGGCAGCCCCGAGGTCCCCCTACCGTCCACGACGCTCAGCCAGTGCTCTCTTTCCACCGTGGCGGCGTAGGCCGACATGGTCTTGTAGTCACGGAACACCGACGCCCTGGTCCCGTCGTCTCGCACCAGGGTCACCGCAATATGGAGGTGGTCGTTGCCTTTGGCCGAGAGCCCATGGCGGACCGCCACCCAGCGCACCGGAGCCTTGCCCCCAGCCTCGGTGAAGCCCATGGCCTCCATGGCTCCCTCGGCGATCCCCCGCCATTCGAAATCGCTCAGCACCCGGTCCCCGGCGGGATTGGTGAGGGAGAGATGCCAGACGTGGCCTGCGGGGACCTTGGGCTCCTTCTCCAGCTCGCCAACGCCCAGACCGGGCAGTCCCGGACCGCCGACCGTCGCCCTGGTCCGGCGGGGCGTCGGGGGCCCGGCCGGTATCCGGTGGGCGATCCGTATGGCGTCGATCCCACGGCTGAGGTCCCGCACCTGCTCCTTTGACAACCGCTCTCCGATCGGGGTCTCTTCGAGCGACGCCGAAAGCCCGACGACGCGTTGGTCGGAGTGCTCGTTCGCCTTTCCCGGCCCGAACAGGTAGCTCACGAGGCGTGGCACCGAGCGGCCCCTGGTGATCTTCACGATCATGGCGAGTCGTCCGGCCGGTATCCCGCCGCCCGGGCCATGGCCATCAGCGCGGCGCTGGCCTCACGCACCGCGGTCAGGGTCTCGCCGGTTCCCTCAGGGATACGGCCGGTCGACCGGGCCAGCCTCGCCAGCTGGCTCACGTTGGTGGCCACGGTCCGCATCACCCGTTCCGCCCGCTCCACTTCGCCCGCCCACGCCCGACGCTCCGAGATCGTGTCTGGTCGGTCGAGGGCCGCGTCAATCAGGTACCTTGCCCGTGACACACCTGCCGCCCTGGCCCGGCGAGCCAGTTCGTCGGCTTCGTCGGCGCTCAGCGTTGCCTCGACGCGATGGTGCCGTCCGGGCGCCCAGGGACGGTTGACCCCCTCGCCTCGCTGGCGCCCGCCAGGAGTCACGGGTCACCACTCCGGGTCCCAGTCGGCGTGGCGAGCGCTCGCTCGAAGCTGTTGGCCGTCGACACAGGCAGCGAGACAATGACGGCCGAGCTGACACAGGACGTGGTCGCGTCGATACCGAGGGTAGTGATGACCGCCGCCCGCTCTCTGACCCGTTGCACCGTTCCCTCATTCTCCTGGCGGGGCGAAATTGCCCGTCATAGGGAAACGGTCGGCGCAAAGGGCGCCGCGGCGGTAAGAATCTCGGATCGTCGAGTGCCGCCCAGCCCGACCCCCCGGGACCGACGTCATCCGCCGCTCGGTGATCAGCGATGGGAATGATTTGCCAATTGGGGCGCGGGCCCCGAGCGCCGAAGGTTCCGTCCCCGAGATGCTCGCACCCGCTCGTCGGCCACAACAAGCCGCTGACCTGCAGTTGGAATGCTTCTTGGAATGGGTATCCAAACGGTGTTCGTGTGCACACGCACGCTGACCGTCTCCGTCGCCGCCGGGACGCCCCTCGCCGGCAGCTACAACCCGCTGACCTGCTCTTGATACGGGTTTTGATATCCGTTGGAATGGATATCAAAACCGGGGGAGGGGTTATCAAAACTGATCTCGAGCCGAACGCCGACAACGGCGATGTGGCTGCCACAAGGGTGCCTGTCCGAGTGTCGCCACGTGACGAGTCGCTCATCGGCGACCCCGGCTTCCGTAAGTGGGGGCCAACGGCGCTAGGACCCAAGACGGCGCCCGACCGATTGGTCCACTGAAATCTTTCGATTTGGAAGTGTCTCCCTCCAAACCAGGCCGAATTGCCGACCGTTTCCTATATGTGGAGGAAATCATCCGGGTTCAGTCATGAGCGCGCCCCGCGGTGCTCGTCTTGCCGCGGAGATTTCTCGGATTTCTCCCGCAGGAATGCCCTTCAGCCCGACCTTTCCCTTATGAGGGTTCGAGTCGCTGACCGGCTATGGCGCGCCGTTTGCGCTACTTCAAGGGAGTCGACGTGACTAATGATCGATCCGCAGAACCAACCTTGTTTGAGCTCCCGCTCGAGACCGACAACAGTTCCGGCGAACCGCCAGAAGACAGAGCCAGCTCAGCCCCGGCGCCGCGCAGAGTTTATGGGTCTTGCCCGGTAGCACAGGGTCAAGCGGCATTGCCCGTCGCACCGTCGATGTCGCCGGGCCGAACTTAC